>Ga0222712_10003248_pt1 | contig 17853 bp, 19 predicted proteins | sample C33_657DmetaG_FD_165043 | JGI IMG/M metagenome (GOLD analysis project Ga0222712, IMG submission 165043) | Estuarine water microbial communities from San Francisco Bay, California, United States - C33_657D | ecosystem: Environmental > Aquatic > Marine > Unclassified | place: USA: California...
CAGGACGACCTGCTTGCGGCCGCGGGTGACGGCGGTGTAGACGAGGTTCCGCGCCAGCATGATGCTGTGCTGGCGGAGCAGCGGCACCACGACGGCCGGGAACTCCGAGCCCTGGGACTTGTGGATGCTCACCGCGTAGGCCAGATGCAGGTCGCCCTGCTCGCCGCGTTCGAGCTCGACGCGGGCGCCGTCGAAATCGATGAGCAGCGTGCCTTCTTCGTTCTTGCCGAGCACCACGCCGAAGTCGCCGTTGAAGACGTTCTTGTCGTAGTTGTTCCGGGTCTGGATGACCTTGTCGCCGGGCTGGATCCGCCCCGGGCGCGCGTCGGCGCCGCGGAGACGGCCTTGGAGGGCCTGGTTGAAGGCTTGGATCCCGCCCGTGCCTTTGTGCATCGGCGCGAGCACCTGGATGTCCCGCAGGGGGTCCAGGCGGAGGGCCTTGGGCAGGACGTCGCAGCAGAGCTTCGTCACCATCGCCACGCAGGCCTCCGGGTCGTCGACGCGGACGAAGTGGATGTCCTGGGCGAAATCCAATCTCGCCGGATCCTCGACGGGGGTCGGGGGCGATGCGTCCGCATGCAGGATGCCGTGCGCGACCGTCACGATGCCGCTGCGCGCGCCCTGGCGGAAGACCGTGTCCAGGCGCGTGACGGCCGCGGCCCCCGAGTCGATCAGGTCGCCCAGCACGTTGCCGGCCCCGACCGAGGGGAGCTGGTTGACGTCCCCGACGAGCAGCACATGGGCCGTGCCCGGCACCGCGCGGAGCAGCGCCGCCGCGAGCTTGGTGTCCAGCATCGAGGACTCGTCGATGATGACGAAATCCGTCGCGAGCGGGTTCTCGGCGTTGGCGGTGAAGCCTCCTTCCAGCGGATCGAACTTCAGCAGGCGATGGATCGTCGAGGCCGGCACGCGCGTGGCTTCGGTCATGCGCTTGGCGGCGCGGCCGGTCGGGGCGCCCAGCGCCATCCGCACGCGCTTGGCCCCGAGGATGTCGCAGAGCGCCTTCAGGATGGTCGTCTTGCCCGTGCCCGGACCGCCCGTCAGCACCGTGACCTTGTTCTGCAAGGCCATGAGGACGCCCGCCGCCTGGGCGGGCGAAAAGGCGAAGCCGGCCCGGGTCTGCGCCCATTCGACGGCCTTCTCGGCGACGATGGCGGGCAGGCCGGAGGGGGTGGCGAGGAAGCGCTGGACGGAGGCGGCGATGGATTTCTCGGCGTTCTCCTGCGGACGCAGCTGCACGAGGCGCAGGCCGCGGGTCGGGAGCACGCCCACGGCGTTCTCCTCCATGAGCTTGCGGAGGCGGTCGTGGACGATCGTCTTGTCGACCTCGAGGAGCTCGGTCGCCTTCTCCAGCAGGCCTTCGTCGGGGAAGGCGCTATGGCCTTCGCCTTCGAGTTCCTGCAAGGTGTGGAGGATGCCGGCGTCCACGCGCTGCGGGCCGGCGGTGGGCAGGCCGAGGTTGCGCGCGATCTTGTCGGCGGTCTTGAAGCCGACCCCTTCGACCTCGCGGCAGACGCGGTAGGGTTCGGTGGTGAGCACCTTCTTGGCGTCCTGGCCGTAGGCCTTGACGATGCGCACGCAGAGCGCGTTGGTCACGCCGTAGGTCTGCAGGAAGACCATCACTTCGCGCAGGGCCTTCTGGTCCTCCCAAGCCGCCTTGATCGACTTCGCCCGGCCGGGGCCGATGCCTTCCACTTCGCGCAGCCGTCCCGACTGGTTGGAGATGATGTCGAAGGTCCGCACACCGAACTTGGCGACGATCTTGTCGGCGTAGGTCTTGCCGATGCCTTTGATCAGCCCGCTGCCCAGGTATTTGCGGATGCCGTGGACGGAGGAAGGCAGCCGCGAGCTGAAGGTGCGTACGCGCAGCTGGGCGCCGTGCGAAGGATGGCGTTCCCAATGTCCGTTGACGTCGACCGTCTCGCCGCACTGCAGCCCCGTCATGTTCCCGAGGATGACCACCTTGTCGCCGGCTTCGGGCGCCAGTTCGGCGATCGTGAAATGCGTCTCCTCGTCGAGCCACAGGATGCGCTCGACCACGCCCGAAAGCGTGGTTTCGGGTCCGCGCGGAGTCTCGCGGGGCGGTGACATGCCTCCAGCCAATCACCCCCGCGGGGCGGGGGCGAAAAGAAAATCAACCCAGGCCGAAGGCCTCCCGGCCGAGCTCGGCCAGGCCGGCGTGGATCGTGTCGGGGGCGTAAGGCGCGAGTTCCTCGGCGGTATGGCTGCCGGTCGTGACGCAGTGGATGGCGGCGAGGCGGCCGTTGCGGGCGGTGGCGATGTCGAAGGGCGAGTCTCCCACCATCACCGTCCGGGCGGGGTCGGCGCGGAGTTTCGAAAGCACGAAGTGGGTGAACTCCGGCTGCGGCTTGCGCCAAGGGTGCGCGTTCGTGCCGAAGACGTCGTCGACCGCGTCATCCAGGCCGAGGTGCCGCATGATCTGCTTGGAGTTGGCGTCGTCCTTGTTCGTGTAGACGGCGACGCGGACGCCCCGGGCGCGCAGCGCGACGAGGATCTCGCGGCAGCCCGGGTAGGTCCGGAGCCCGTGGAACATGACCGAGGGGAAGTGCTCCCGGAAGAGCCGGGTGGCGGTCGGGGCGTTGGCCTCGCCGGCCAGCTTGACGACCGTGACGTTGACCGAGCCGCCGACCGCGCGCCGGATCTCTTCCAGGGTCACGCCGGGCAGTCCCATCATGCCCATGACCTCGTCGTAGCAGCGGTGGATGGCCTCGAAGTTGTCGACCAGGGTGCCGTCGAGGTCGAAAAGGACGGTTTCAGGGAGGGGGCGGGCCATGGCTGGCCCTCATCAGGCGGGTTATCGGCGGGTTTCCAAGTTTGGAATTGAAGGGTGGGGCGGCCGACCTACTTTGCCGCTTCGCACCCATGAGCTTCTCGCTGGACCTTTCCAAGCCCCTCGGCCGCCTCGGCCTGGTCATCAACACCGTCCTGCTGACGGCGATTTTCTACGGCGTCTCCGTCGGGTCTTATCACTACATGAGCCACACCCTGCCGGAGTCCTCCGCGCATGCGCAGGAGGCCGTCGCCAAGGCCGCCTTGGTCGACAAGGCCGTGGCCAAGGCCAAGACCGCCGCCAAGGGCAAGGCTTTCGACGCCGCGGCCGCCAAGGCCCAGGCCGAGGCCGCCGTCGCCGCCGATTTCAAGAAGCAGGCCGAGGAGATCCACCACCACGCGGTGGAAGGCTGGGCTCCGTTCGCCGTCTTCCTGCTCGTCCTTTCGGCGGTCTTCTTCGCCGGGTTCCTGTCGGTCTACGTCCAACGCCGCGCCAACGACGGCGGCCTCAAGGGCCTGTGGATCTTCACCAACCACCTCGGCGCCTGGGCGTTCGCGGGCTACGTCGCTTTCTACCCCTTCCTTGCCGCCCACGGTCAGCGTAATGCCTGGGCCCCGGCTTTGATCGCCGGTCTGGTGCTGCTCCTGCCGGTGCTCTTCGCCGGCGAAGGCCATCATGACCATGATCATGGCGACGGCCACGATCACGGCCACAGCCACTGAGTCGGCTCAGAGCGAGGCCGTCCCGCCGAAGTCGAAGACGGTGTGGCTGATCAGCCCGCGTTCGAGCACTGCTAGGTCGCTCCGTGGGTCGATGCCGATGGCTTCTCCGTCGTTCCAGGCGAAGGCGTAGCCGGTGGGGGTGGGCTTGAACAGGCAGCCATGCCGGACCAAGGCCGGCGTGGTCCGTTCCATGGCGGTCAGCTCCGTGACGGTCGCCGGGTAGTTCAGGCTGTGCACCATCAGGGGGCGGTCAGGCGGCCGGCCCAGCAGCTCGCGCGCGAAGCGGGCGGCATGCCGGGCGGCGGCTTCCAGGTGCGGCCGGAGGGCCGCGGGACAGACGGAGGAGTTACGATGGATCTGCTCGAAGAGGCTTTGTTCGAGGTCGAGCGAGCACGCCACGGCGGGCAGCCCCCAGGCGGTGCCTTCGGTCGCTCCGGCGAGCGTGCCGGAGCTGAGGCAAAGCGGCATCGTGGCGTTGAAGCCGATGTTGATGCCGGAAAGCACGACGTCCGGACGTTTCGGCAGCAGGTGTCCCAAGGCGATGTTGACGCAGTCCGAGGGAGTGCCGTCGATGGACCAGGCCTGCTCCCCTAAGCCGGGGTAATCCGTGACGGTGACTTCGCGGTGGCGGCTGAACGCGCGTCCGATCCAGCTTCTTTCGCCGGCGGGGGCCGCGACGATGACCCGGAAGCCGGCGGACTCGCAGGCGGCGGCCAACGCATGGAGGAACGCGGCGTTGATGCCGTCGTCATTGGTCAGCAGGGCGGTGGGTTTCATCCTCGGAAAGTCAGGGGCGGGCCCCGGGCGGGTGGTTCTCCAGTCCGGCGATCTGGTCGCGGAGCGCGGCCGCCGCCTCATAGTCCTCCACTTTGAGGGCCTCCTGGAGCTGGAGCCGGGCCTTCGCGAGGCGCGACTCGCGGTCGGCGACGGGATCGAAGGGGCGGCGTCCCTGATGTTCGAGTCCGGGCTGGATCCGGGCGATGGTGGCCAGGGCCTGCGGGGCGTGCGTCTCGTAGCACGTCGGGCAGCCGAGTCGATGCACGCGTTCGTAATCCGCCCAGCGGAAACCGCAGGCGGGGCATTTGCTGCGCCCGACCGGGGCGGGGACCGCCAGCTTGAGCCCGAGGGCGACCGACGGCAGGATGGCGTCGGCCAGGAGCGAGGGGCAGCCCTGGCAGCAGGCGTAGGTCTCGGCCTTTCCTCCGGCGACGAGCGTGAAGTAGGTCGTGGTCGCCTGGACGCAGCCCTGGCAAGATGGCGGACGAGGAATCAAGCCCTCACGATGCCAGCGATCGGTCCCGGTTTCAAGCGCGACCCGAACCTTTTCAGGTTGAAGCCTTCGCTTCGCCGGATTGCCTGTCAGGTGATGCTTTCTCCTGTTTTCATGCTCGTGCTGGCCGAAGCCGAGAAGGGCGCCTTCTGGTATTTCAAGCAGATGGACAGCGCCGGGATGGCCGTGGCCGTCGTCCTCGGCATCTGTTCCTTCATCGGCTGGGGCGCCATGATCCAGAAGTGGTCCGACATCCATGAGCTGCGCCGGCGCAACCACGCCTTCGAACGCCGCCTGCGGGACGAGCCTTCCGTCGTCGCCCTCAATTTCCCCCGTGGTTCCAACCTCGGGCCCTACGAATTCCTCGTCGCCGAAGCGGTGTCCGCCGTGCAGCGCCACAAGGGGCGCCTCGCGCGCCCGGCCGACGTCACGCTCTGCATGGGCCACGTCGAGAACGCCGTGCAACGCGGCGTCGCCCGGACGATGGTCAAATACGAGGACAAGATGGTCCTGCTCAGTTCGCTCGTCTCCGGCGGCCCCTTCCTCGGGCTCCTCGGCACGGTGTGGGGCGTGATGGTGACCTTCGGCGCGCTCACCGAGAAGGCCAGCATCGCGCAGCTCGCGCCCGGCGTCTGCGGCGCGCTGGTCACGACCACGCTCGGCCTGCTCGTGGCCATCCCGGCGACCTTCGGCTACAACTACCTGCTCACGCAGGTGAAGATCATGACCACGGAGCTGGAGAATTTCGCGAGTTCGCTCGCCGACCGCGTCGAGCTGGAACTCGAGGGCGAGGCCCGTCGGAATTTCGAAGCCGCCCAGGAGCGCGAACGTCTGCAACGGGCCGCGGCTCCCTCCGTCGGCTCGCCCGCCGCCCCGGCCGCCCCGGCCGAGGCGCCGCCTGCGGCGTTGCCGGGCTGGGAAGACGCCCGATAGCCCCCGATGGCCCGCTCCTTCTCCAAGCCCAATCGCCTGCACGTGCTCAATGAGCTCAACGTGACGCCGATGCTCGACCTCTGCTTCGTGCTGCTGATCATCTTCATGATCGCCACGCCGGTGCTGGAGCAGACCACGGCGGTCGAGCTGCCCAAGGCGGACAAAGGCGCGGGACGCGCGCCGGACACCAAGGAGAAGTATCGCATCGTGAGCATCGACCGGGCCGGCCGGCTCACCATCGGCCAGCGCGCCGTCACCCAGGCCCAGCTCGAGGCGGAGTTCGCGACCATCGCGGCCCTGCCTGAGGCCGAGCAGCCCGTCATCCGGATCCGCGGCGACGGCACGCTTTCCTACCAGCGGATCATCGACATCCTGTCGACCGCCAAGGCCAAGGGCCTCACCAAGGCCGGGCTCGACACGGAGACCCGCTGACGATGTCCGCCGGTGGCAAAGGCTGGGTCGGTTCCCTCGCGGTGCACTTCGGCATCCTCGCGGCCATCGTCGGTTTCTCCTGGTATGCCGCGCACCACCCGACGGAGACCATCCACCCCGAGGACCCCTTGCTGGTGAGGCTGGACGGGATCCCCGGCAAGCGCGCGGGCGAGGTGGGCAAGGCCGCGGGCGTCGCGAAGGGCGCCGAGACGGGCACGGACGCCGGCATCGCGCGCATCAAGGTGCCGAAACTCAACGTCGACAAGATCCTCCGCGAGCGCGAGTCGGCCGAACAGGCCGCGCAGACTTCCGCTGCGTCCCCGAAAAGCCTGGCCAAGAACAGCCCCAAGGGTTCGGGGACCTCCGGCAAGAGCGCGAAGACGACCTTGAGCGAGTTCAACCAAGGCAAGTCCGGTCGCGCCGGTTCCGGCTCCCGGTCCGGCGGCATCGGCGGCGTGAGCGTCAAGAAAGGACGTAACTTCGGCACGGGCGACAACGGCGGCGAAGGCGGCTCGGCCTCCGCCCTCGCGGCTTACGCCGGCGAAGTCCAGGCCCGCCTGCGTTCGGCCTGGAACGAAGTCGTCGCGGCGGAAGGCGCCACGGTCGCGGCCGGCGGCACCTGCGGCGTGACGGTCGCGGTAGACGCCTCGGGCTTCGTGACTTTCGCCGAATGGCTGCGACGTCCGGCTGACCCGCGCATGCAGGAGATGGTGCGACGCGCGTGCGGGATGATCGGCAACTGCGGACGGCCGCCCGAGGGCAAGTCCTTCCGCATCGATTTCGCGAGCGTCAGCCTGTCCGAGGGCTGAGGGCGGTTCAGTCGCGGACCTCGAGCACCAGCTGGACTTCGACCGAGACGCCCAAGGGCAGCCCGTTGACCGAGACCGCGGCCCGGGCGTGCCTGCCGGCCTCGCCGAAGACGTGCAGCAGGAATTCGGACGCGCCGTTGAGCACCTTCGGGCTGTCGCTGAAGCCGTCGACGCCGTTGACGAAGCCGTTGACCATCACCACGCGGCTGACGCGCTCCAGGGAGCCCAGGGCGGCCTTGGCGTTGGCGAGGGCGTTGAGCGCGCAGAGGCGGGCGGCCTCCGCGGCCTGGCCGAGGTCCACTTCGCGGCCGACCTTGCCGAGCGAGACGACTTTCCCCTCCTTCATCGGCAGGGTGCCGGCGAGGTACAGCAGGTTGCCGGTGCGCACGGCGGGGACGTAGGCGCCCGCGGCGGCGGGCGGGGTCGGCAGCGTGAGACCGAGTTCGGCGAGGCGGGCTTCGACGGTGGACATGAGGATGTTCCGGCGAACATGGGCGCGCCGGGCGGCCGGCGCAAGCGAGTATGACCGGAGGCCGTCCGCGGGGGCGGCTTACTTCGTCCGCTTGATGCCTTCGATGACTTCCAGGATCATCTCGCGGCTCCGCGCCTTGATCTCGCGGCTCAACGCGGTGTCCGAGGCGCCGAGCGCGCGGCGCGATTGGCTGTAGGCCTGGGCGAGCACGCTCTCCTTGTTGCGGGTGATCGTGGCGTTGTCGCGGACCGACAGGATGACGTCGGCGTTGTAACGTCCCAGACCGCGGTCGAAACGGACCTCGATCACGAGCATGGGGGTCGCGGCCTCCGCGCCGAGTCCTTCGATGGCCTTCGGCGTCAGGTTGGCGCGGCGCAGTTCGAGCTCCATGCCGTCGCGGATCTCGCCGCGCAGGTCGACTTCCTCCGGGCGGTTCTCGGAGGTGATGACGTCGATGTAGAAATAGGTGATGCCGCGCAGCTTGGCGAAGGCCTTGTCGTCGGCGCCGGCGGGGCGGAGAGGCTCGACCTGGGCCAGGCCGAGGGCGGCGAAGAGGCTGAGCAGCAGGGAAAGGGCGAGGGTGCGCATGGGGAAGACCTTAGGCGGTCGCCCCGTCGCTTCAATCTCCTTTCGCCGGGCCGAGGCGGACCGCGGTGAAGGGATGCTGGTCCAGCAGGGTGGGGTGCCAGCCTTTCACCTCCGGGCGGATGAGGAACTTATTCTTATTAAATACGACCGGCAGCACGGGCGCCTGTTCGACGAGCCGGGCCTCCGCCTGCTGGAAATAACCGAAGCGGCGGGCGGGGTCGGTCTCGCGGGCGGCGAGTCCGAGCAGCCGGTCATATTCGGGGTCGCTCCAGTTGCAGTTGTTCAGTTCGTTGCCCGTGATGAGCATCTCCAGGAAGGTGTTGGGGTCGTTGTAGTCGCCGACCCAGGCTCCGCGGCAGAGGTGGAATTCGCCTTTGCGCATCGCGCTCAGGTAGACCTTCCACTCCAGGTTGCGCAGTTCGATCTCCACGCCGAGCCGTTGCCGCCACATCGCCTGGTAGGCCTGGGCGACCATCTGCTGGCCCTCGGAGGTCGCGTAGAGGTAGTCGAACTTCGGCAGGCCCCGGCCGTCCGGATAGCCCGCTTCGGCCAGCAGCCGGCGCGCCTCGGCGAGGTCCTGGCTCCAGCGGGCGGCGGGCGTGAAGCCGCCGGTGCCCGGCGGCGTGAAGTGCAGCGCGGGCGTCTCGCCGGCGCGCAGGACCTTCTCGGCGATGAGCGTCCGGTCGAGGGCGATGCCGAGGGCGCGGCGCACGCGCGGGTCGCCCAGCGCCCGCCGGGCGGCGACGTCGGTCGGCCGGTCGCCTTTGACGTCGCAGTTGACCCAGACGAACGAGGTCGAGAGGAAGGGGTCGATCCGCAGCTGCGGGGCCTGCTGCTCGCGGAGCTTGGCGACCTTGTAAGGCGGGACCGCGCCCGTCACGTGGAGTTCGCCGCCGCGGAAGGCGCGCTCTTCGGCGAAGAGGTCGGCGATGGCCCGGAACTCGATCGCCTCGAGCGAGACCCCGCGGGCGTTCCAGTAAAGCGGGTTCTTCCGCACGACCACCCGCCGGGCGACTTCCCACGTCTCGAGCGTGAACGCGCCGCTCGAGACCATCGCGCCGGGGCGCGTCCACGGCGTGTTGAGCGAGTCGATGGCGCCGTGCCGGAGGATGGTCGGGGGGTGGACGGGGATCCAGCTGTGGTGGCAGACGAGCTGGAGGAAATAGGGGACCGGGTGTTCGAGTTCGACCACGAGCGTGCGAGGGTCGGGCGCGCGGAAGCCCACGGTCCGGAAGTCCTTGCTTTTCCCGGCCGCGAAATCCTTGGCGCCGCGCACCGCGTGCAGCATCGAGGCGTATTCCGCTCCGAAGGTGGGCAGCAGCATCCGCTCGTAGCTGAACAGGAAATCCGCGGCGGTGATCGCGTCGCCGTTGGACCACCGGGCGTCGGCCCGCAGCCGGAAGGTCCAGGTCCGGCCGTCCGCCGACATGCTCCAGCTCTCGGCGATGCCCGGCACGGGGTGCAGGTCGCGCGGGTCGTAGTTGACCAGGCCTTCGAACAGCGCGCCCACGATGTGGCTCTCGCTGAGACCCGTGATGGTCTGGGGGTCGAGGCCGGAGGGCTCCGCCATGTTGTTGATGATGAGGTAGCCCTCGGCGGCCTTCTTCTCGGCGGTCGTCCGCCCGTCGCCGCACCCGGCTGCCAGGCACGCCAAGGCGAGCAGGGCGGCCGTCCATCGATGCGCAGGGCGAAGCATGCCGCAGATTAGGCCTGCGGGCGGGCGAAGGGCAAGGCGTCTGGATGGGCTCTTTACTCGGCTCCGCCGGTTCCTTAAGAAGCCCGCATGATTCCCCTCACCCGTCGCGACCTTTGCGTCGCCGCCTTGACCGCTTCCGTCTGTCTCGGCCTGACCGGCTTCCTCGCCGCCGATTCCGCGCCCCGGGCCGCCGAGGCCCCGGCGGCCAGGCCGCCGATGGGTTCGAAGGCCTTCGACTGGCAGAAGCTGCCGGTGAAGCCGAACAAGGCCGGCGTGGTCCGCAAGGTCTGTCAGGCGCCGACCGCGACGCTCGACGAGCTGGAATGCCACGTCACGACCCTCGAGCCCGGACAGACTTCCCATCCGCCCCATCAGCACCCCGAGGAAGAGCTCTTCGTCATCAAGGAGGGGACGGTCGAGAGCCTCGTGGCCGGCGAGTGGGTGAAGCTCGGTCCCGGCTCGGTGATCTTCCAGGCCTCGAACATCGACCACGCCATCCGCAATGCCGGCGACACGCCCGCGACCTACCACGTCTTCAAGTGGCACTCGCCCGGCATGCTGGCCAAGCGCGACGCGGCCAAGGCGGCGAAATAAGCCGACAAAAAGGGCGTCCCGCAGGACGCCCTTTCGTCTGATGGTGGCCGGAGCTCAGATGGCGGCCGGACCGCGCTCGCCGGTGCGGATGCGGATGACGTCGGTCAGTCCGAGGACGAAGATCTTGCCGTCGCCGATCTTGCCGGTCTGCGCGGCCTTGGAGATGGTGGCGATGGCCTTCTCGACCTGCTCGTCCGCCACGGCGGCTTCGATCTTCACCTTCGGGAGGAAATCGACGGTGTATTCCGAACCGCGGTAGATTTCGGTGTGGCCCTTCTGGCGGCCGAAGCCCTTGACTTCGGTTACGGTCATGCCCTCGATGCCGATTTCGGCGAGAGCGTCCTTAACTTCTTCGAGTTTGAAGGGCTTGATGATGGCGACGACGAGCTTCATGGTGGTGTGTTAGGTTGGGTTAGGCGTTCGGTTGAGCAAGACCACTTATGCATCCCCCGTGCCAAGTCGGGGGAACAGGGGGTGGGGCTTACGATTGAGCAATTTTAAGCAGCGCTTCGGCGGCTGCCGACAGTTTTTCAGCAGATTTGAGCCCGGGACTGATTTCAATCCCGCTATTCAGGTCTAAAAAGGTCGCTCCGGTGGCCGTGGCGGCGGCCACGTTCTCCGGTCCCAGTCCGCCCGCCAGAATCCAAGTGGTCTGGGGGTAGCGGGCTCGCAGGGCGGTGAAGCGTTCCCAGTCGGCTCGGCGGCCCGTGCCTCCGAAGGCGTCTTTGGCGTGGGCGTCGTGCACGAATCCCGCCGCCAACGTCATGAGGCTGACCGGCCAGGCCGCCCCGTCGGCGAGCTTGGGAGCCAGCCATAGGGCCTGGACGCCGATCCGGGCGGAGAGGGCCGCCGGGTCGCACTCGTTTTTGCTCGGGTCGAAGTGGGCTTGGACGATCGCGAAGCCCTCCGCGATGAGCGCAGCCGCCTCCGCGGGCGTGGGGTTGACCGTGACCGCCACCCGCCGGTCCGCGGGAATCTCACGCAGCAGGGCCGCGCGGGCCGGCTTGGGTACGAAGCGAGGTGAACCGGACCAGCAATTGATGCCGATGAAATCAGCGCCGTAAGCGAGCACCAGCGCGACGTCCGCCGGGCGGGTGATGCCGCAGACTTTGATGCGCGCCGGACCGATCATGCGAGCGCGGCGACGACGGCGTCGCGGATGGCCTTGGCGGTGGGGGCCGCGGCGGTGCCGGCGAGCGGGATGCCGGCCTTGCGGAGCGCGTCGGCGGTGGTCGCCCCGATCGCCACGGCCTTGGGCTGGCGCGCGCCCGCGTCAGGGCGGAGGGACGCCGCCTGGTGCAGGAAGGATTCCACGGCCGAGGGGCTCGCGAAGACGATCGCGTCGGCGCCGCGGCGGCGGAACTCGGCCGCTTCGGGCGATTCGGCGACGGACTTCTCTTCGGTGGCGTAGACTTTGATCACGTCGACGATCGCCATCGCGCCGTCGGCGAGCAGGCGAGGCAGCTCAGGCGTGTTCAGGTTGCCGGTGACGACGAGGAGCTTCTGGTTCTCGACGTCGTGCTTGGTCATGAGCTCGCGGCCCAGCGAAAGGGCGTCGTTCTGCGTGGCGGTGAGGTCGCTGTCCAGGTGGTACTGGCGCAGGGCCTTCTCGGTCGCGGGACCGAGGCACGCGAAGCGCACGCCGCCGACGGAGCGGATGTCGGTGAAGCGCTCGAAGAAACGGTCGAAGAAGCCGCGCACGCCGTTGGCGCTCGTGAAGACGACCCAGTCGTATTCGCCCATGGCGTCGAGGACCTCGCTGAGCACGGTGTCGTCGGGCTCGAACTTGATCTCGAGCAGCGGGAGTTCGGAGACGGCCGCGCCGGCCTCGACGAGGGCGTCCTTCCAGTCGGCGCCGCGTCCTTCCGGGCGGGTGAGGACGACGAGGCGGTCGCGTAAGGGGAGTTTGCTCATGTTCGGCGGGGCAGGATCTGGCGGAGGATGTCGTCGGCCAGGGCGGAGGCCGCGGCGAGGTCGGTGACGGGGAAGGCGAAGTCGCGGCGGCCGAAGTCGGCGCGGAAGAGATGCACGCGTTCCGCGGCATGGTGGCAGGCGAACGCGGTGTGGCAGCCTTCGCCGAGCTTGGCGAGGAACAGGCGCTCGACGGTCACGGAATAGGTCGTGGCGGCGCAGCCCGCGGCGGCATACCGCGCGATCTCGCCGGAGCGGGACTGGATGGCGACGGCGCCCTGGCCGGCGGCGGGCACCATGTCGGCGAGCGCGACGGGTTCGAACGAAAGGCCGGGCCATTCCTTGATACCGAGGCGGTCGAGGCCGGAGGCGGCGAGGTAAGACGCGTCGGCGTCGCCGTTGGCGAGTTTCTTCAGGCGCGTGTCGACGTTGCCGCGCAGCTCGGTCCACTGCGCGTGCGGGAAGGCGAGGGCGCCCTGGGCGCGGCGGCGCGGGCTGCCGGTCGCGATGAGCTGCGGGCTGGCGACATCGCTGCGGCGCACGAGCACGTCGCGCGCGTCCTGGCGCGGCAGGCAGACGGCGATGGCGAGGCCGGCGGGCATCTCGGTCGGCAGGTCCTTGGAGCTGTGGATGGCCAGGTCGGCTTCGCCCCGCAGGAGCGCCTGCTCGAGTTCGGCGGTGAACAGACCCTTGCCGCCCTGCTTCTCGAGCGACCAGCCGGCCTGACGGTCCCCGGTGGTGGTCAGGATGCGGATCTCGGTGGGGCGGCCGAGCGTCGCCTGCAGGCGGGCGGCGGCGTCGTGCGTCTGCTGGAGCGCCAGCGGGCTGCCGCGGGTGACGATGACGATGGGGCCGGACATATCAGAAGGAGACGTAGCCGTGGCGGATCAACCAGAGGACGCCCCAGGCGGCCGGCACCGCGAGGTTGCCGACGAGCAGCAGGGTCGCCGCCCCGCGGAGCGGCCCCCAGGGGCGGTCCATGCCGGCGAGGAAGGCGATCACCGCGCCGCAGAACGCGACGGGGATGCCCATGCCGACGCCGAGCCAGACCACGCGGTCGTAAGGGTCCGGGACGAGCCCCAGGAAGACCTGCGCTCCTCGGTAGGTCAGGAGGGTGGCCGCGTAGAGCGCGCCGGCCGCCAGGACGAGGGAGAACGCCTGGACGACGCCATAGGCGCGGGAGTCGTCTTCGGTGAGTTCGTTGGACACGTCGTCAGCAAAGACGCCCCCCGCCGGACTTCCAAGTTTCAAGTTTCCCGGAGGCGGAATAATCCGCCCTGGGAGGCGTGCTCAGTGTCCGCCGAGGCCCTCGTGCTCCTTGATGTATTCCTGCTTGAGACCCAGGGCTTCCGGCGCGTGGAGGACGAGCATCTTCATGCGGACGTCGGCCGGCACGGTGGCCTTGGTGGCCTTGGAGACCACGATCATGAGGAGGATCGACAGCGGCACGGCCCAGATGGCGGGCTGCTCGCAGAGGATGCGGGCGAGCGGATGGGCGACCCAGAAGTCGGCGACGGTCTTGGCGAGCGGATGGTCGGCCCAGTAGGCGGCGAGCCCGGCGGCGTCGGTCACCTTCTTCGCCTTGGCGACGGCGACGTCCGAGATCGACGTCAGGGTGATGGAGGCGAGCGCGCTGAGGCCGCCGACGAGCATGCCGGTCGCCGCGCCGCGCATGGTCATGCCGCGCCACCAGACGCTCATGAAGAGGAGCGGGAAATAGCTGGCCGCGGCGATGGCGAAGGCCTGGCCGACCATGAAGTTGATCTCGAGCGCTTCGACCTGCGAGCCCAGGCCCACGGCGGTCACGCCCACGATGAGGGCCGACCACTTGAAGGCCCGGAGGCGCTGCTCCGGCGAGGAGGCCGGACGGAGGATGCGGCCGTAGATGTCGTGCGCCAGGGCGCTGGACATCGAGACGAGCAGGCCGGAGAAGGTCGACATGAACGCGGCGAAGGCGCCGGCGCAGGTGATGCCCGAGAGGACCGAGCCGAGGAGCGGATGGTCGCGGCCCGCGAGCAGCGTGGGCAGCTCGAGCACGACCTTGTCCGTGCCCTTGGCGCCGACGGCGTCGTAGAGTTCGGGCGTGAGCGAGCGGCCGATGACGCCGTAGACGGGCGGGAAGACGTAGAAGACGCCGATCAGGATCATGACCCACATCGTGGTGCGCTTGGCGGCCACGCCGTCGGGGTTCGTGTAGAACCGGACGAGGATGTGAGGCAGGCCGGCCGTGCCGCAGACGAGCGCGATGATCAGCGAGTAAGTGTAGAGGAGGGAGTAGGGCTGCTTGCTCGCTTCGAGCTCCGCCTTCGCCTCGGGCGTCGGGGCGGCGGCGATGGCGGCGTCGACGGCCTTGGTGGTCAGCTTGCCGAACGGCGCGATCCACTGTTCGTCCTTCGGCGCCTTGGCCGGCAGGGCCTTGCGCCCGATGCCCGCGGGCGCGGCCGCGACGGTCTCCTGGGCGGTCTTGTTGGCCTCGAGGTGCTGATGGTAATGGCCGACGACGGCGGCCAGGACGAAGATCGGCAGGGTGATCGCGAAGACTTTGAGCCAATACTGGAAGGCCTGGACGAGGGTGATGCCCTTCATGCCGCCCAGCGAGACGTTGAGGGTGATGACCGCGCCGACGACGACCACGCCCGCCCAGTAAGGCAGGCCGGGGAAGATGTAGGCGAGGGTGGTCCCAGCGCCCTTCATCTGCGGCATGGTGTAGAAGAAGCCGATGAAGAGGACGAAGCAGACGGCGATCTTGCGGAAGAGCGGCGAATCGTAGCGGCCTTCGGCGAAGTCCGGGATGGTGTAGGCGCCGAAGCGACGGAGGGGGCCGGCGATGAAGAGCAGCAGGAAGAGGTAGCCGCAGGCGTAGCAGACCGGGTACCACAGCGCGTCGTAGCCCGTGGCCATGACCATGCCGGCGACGCCCATGAAGGAGGCGGCGGAGAGGTATTCGCCCGAGATGGCCGAGGCGTTCCAGCCGACGGAGACGGAGCGGCCCGCGACGAAGAAGTCGCCGGCGCTCTTGGACTTGCCGGCGGTCCAGAAGCCCATGCCGACGGTGATGACGACGGTGACGAGCGAGAAGAACGCGATCCAGGGGTCGATGTCCTGCGCGGCGAGGAGGGCGTTCATGTCAATTGGTCTGGCCGTCCCGGGCGGCTTTGGCTTCGGCGTCCTCGAGCGCGATCGAGCGCCTGATGAAGACGTAGGAGATGATCCAGACGAACGGGAAGAAGAGCACGCCCAGGATGAGCCAGGTGAGGGTGAAACCGAAGACGCGCCGGGACATGAGGCCGGGCTGATAGTAGTTCAGCAAGGGCAGGGCGACGAGCGCGACGACGAAACAGAGCGCGCAGGCGATCGAGAGTTTCAGTTGGCCGCGCATTAGGCGCGCCAGGAAGGCGTCCGAATGGACGCCATCAGGGGCAGGGGAGGACTCGCTCATGGGGGTGTCATCAGTCCGTGCATTTCTCCCCCGACCGCAACCCACGGATTTCCGCTTGATATGGCTTAATGCAAGAGTATTGCATCTGATATCCTTATGAAAAACCGCCTGTTTCCTGCGATTCGCCCCCTGTTCATGCTGGCCGCCTCGACGCTGGCCCTGACCGCCCAAGACAAGCCGGCCGTCGCGCCCGAGAAGCTGAAGACCGTCGTGATCAAGGGCACGGCCATCGGGGGGGAGGTCACGGCGATGTCGCCGACCTTGATCCTTTCGAGCACCGTCCTCGAGCGGCTGCCCCAGTCCAACATCGGCGACCTCCTGGCGGACCTCCCCGGCGTGGCTTCGAGCTACTTCGGACCTAACGCCGGCCGTCCGGTCATCCGCGGCCTCGACGGCGATCGTCTCAAGATCACCCAGAACGGCGTCAACAGCCTCGACGCTTCCGCCTCGAGCCCGGACCACGCGGTGAGCGTCGACCCGCTCGCCATCCGCGAAGCCCAGGTGCTCCGCGGGCCGGCGGCCTTGCTCTATAGCACCAGCATCCTCGGCGGCGTGATCAATCTCGTCGACGCGCGTATTCCGGATCAGCGCCTCGCCCAGCGTCAGTCGGTGGTGGGCCGCGTCGGTTCCGTGGACGGACTTCGCTCCGCCGGCATCCTCGCCGAGGGTTCGGTGGGTTCTTTCTCCTACCATGTCGACGGCTTCGACAAGTCGACGGATGACCTCCGTACGCCGGTGGGCCGGATCGCCGACACGTCGGCCGACAGCCGCGGCGCGGGCCTCGGCGTCTCTTATCTGACGTCGAATGGATACGTGGGCCTTTCCTATTCCGGCCTCGATTCCACCTATGGCGTCGCCGAGCAAGGCATCACGATCGGCCTGGAGCAGCGTCGTTGGGACCTCGCCGGCAGGTCCGAGGTCGCCGGATCGGTGGTCCGTTCCGTCGCCTACCGCCTCGGCGTGGCCGACTATGCGCACACGGAATTCGAAGGCGGCGCCCCGGGCAGCACTTTCACCAACGAGGGTTGGGACGGCCGTCTCGACCTTGAGCTGGTCAAATTCGGCTCGGTCGAAGGCGTCGTCGGCCTCCAGGCCAGCCGTTTCGACTTCGGCGTGGTCGGTGATGAGGCTTTCCTGCCGGACACGCGTAACGCGACCATGGCGACGTTCGGCTCCTTCGTGCAGACCCTCGCGTCGGATCAGCGCCTGCGCTACGGCTTCCGCGTCGAGCACGCACAGGTCGATGCGTCGGCCTGGACGCACGCCGGCGTGGTCACGAATCCTCCCGCCGGCTCCGCCTCGTTCACCCCGGCCAGCTTCGCCTTGGCCTGGGTCAAGGACCTGAATCCCGCCTGGACCTCCACGGTCAACCTGACCCGCACCGAACGGGCCCCGAACTTCCAGGAGCTCTACGCCGACGGTCCGCACGTGGCGACCGACGTCTATGAGGTCGGTGACCGTAACCTCGGAAAAGAACAGGGCTTCGGCCTCGAGTGGGAACTCGCCAAGGTCCGCGGTCCGGTCTCCGGCAGCTTCTCGGTCTACTATAACCGGTTCTCCTCCTTCATCGCGCTGCAGCGTAACGGCTACGGGCCCGGTGATTACGCCCAGAACGGGACCGAGGAGCTCGCCCGCTATGACTTCACCTCCGTGCCGGCGGATTTCTTCGGCTCCGAAGTGAAGGTGAACTTCCAGTTCGTCGACACGCCGGCCTCGAAGGTCGGCCTGGAATGGTACGGAGACTTCGTGCGCGCGTCCAACCGCGACACCTCCGAGGCGCTGCCGCGGATCTCGCCCGGCCGCTTCGGCGCGGCCCTGCACGGTCTCGAGTCGGGCTGGTCCTGGCGTCTCGACGCGACGTATCACTTCGCGCAGAACCACGTCGCTCCGGACGAGACCCGGACCGCGGGCTACACCATGGTCGGCGCCAGCCTGGCCCGCCCGTTCAAGTTCGCCCAGCTGGAGGGACAGTTCACGCTCCGTGCGATCAACCTGCTCGATCAGGAAGCCCGCAGCGCGTCTTCGTTCATCAAGGACGCGCTCCCGCTGCCCGGCCGCGGCATCGAGGCTGGCCTGCGCCTGAACTTCTGAAGCGCTGACGGGGGCCCGGCGGCCTGCGTGGACGCCGGCGGGCACGAAAAAGGGCCGACTTGCGTCGGCCCTTCGTTTACCGGTCTCCCGGCGACCCTTACTTGG
>Ga0222712_10003249_pt1 | contig 17851 bp, 12 predicted proteins | sample C33_657DmetaG_FD_165043 | JGI IMG/M metagenome (GOLD analysis project Ga0222712, IMG submission 165043) | Estuarine water microbial communities from San Francisco Bay, California, United States - C33_657D | ecosystem: Environmental > Aquatic > Marine > Unclassified | place: USA: California...
ACCACGAGCTTCTTCGCTATCATAAGCAATACCACTTACCATTAACATTGAACCAAGGTTAGCAAAACCTAAACCAGTAGTTCTGTAGTCGTAAGATAATTGTGCTACTTCTTTAGAAGGGAACTGCGCCATTAATATAGATACTTCTAATACAGTCTGCCATAATCTTGTTGTGTATTCAAAACCAGTTACATCAAAACTATTATCAGACTCATTGAAGAATTTACGCAAGTTGATAGAAGCAAGGTTACAAGCCGTGTTGTCCAAGAACATATATTCTGAACAAGGATTAGATGCATTAATACGACCACCCTTTGGACAAGTATGCCACTCATTAATAGTAGTGTCATATTGTGTTCCAGGATCGGCACAACGCCAAGCTGCGTTTGCAATTTGATCCCATACTTCACGCGCAGGGATAGATTGCATCACACGACCATCTGTTCTTGCCTTTAATTCCCAGTTGCCATTTTCAGACAATGCTTTAAAGAAGCTATTTGGAATACGTACAGAGTTATTTGAGTTTTGACCAGACACTGTTGCGTAAGCTTCTCCTTCATAACTATTATCATAACCAGCTGCAATTAAAGCAGCTACTTTATCTTCTTCTTTTACTTTCCAGTTAATAAAATCCATTATTTCTGGATGATCTAAATCTAAACAAACCATTTTAGCAGCACGACGTGTAGTACCACCACTTTTAATAGCACCTGCAGCACGGTCACCAATTTTTAAGAAACTCATTAAACCACTTGATGAACCACCACCACTTAATTTTTCGTTGGCTCCTCTAATTTGAGAGAAGTTAGTACCTACTCCAGAACCATATTTAAAAATTCTTGCTTCTCTTGTCCATAAATCCATGATACCACCTTCGTTCACTAAATCATCACTTACACTTAAGATAAAACATGCATGTGGTTGAGGACGCTCGTAAGCACTTGTTGATCTTTTTAATTTTTTATCGGTAGGGTCTACATAGTAGTGACCTTGTGCTCCACCAGTGATACCATAACTCTCATGCAATCCTGTATTGAACCATTGTGGCGAGTTAGGAACACAAGCCTGATTTAATATACTATATACTAATTCCTCATAGAATATTTGCGCATCTTTCTCTGTTGCGAAATAACCATAACGCTCACCCCACACTCTCCAACAATTGGCCATACGGTGAGCCACTTGCTTCACTGTTGTTTCACGACCTAATGAACCATCTGGTTGTGGAACACCTGCTTTTCTAAAATATTTTTGTGCAAGAATATCTGTAGCAATTTGACTCCACTGTTTCGGCACCTCCACATTGGTCATTTCAAATACTTTTTCTCCGTTTGGATTTTTGATAACGCTATCTCTGTAGTCGTATTCAAATTGATCGAATGGAGAAACATTCTCTTTAGTAAATAGGCGAGAAAACTCTAAGCCTTTTTTTGTTTTTGGAGTAGCCATGGTCATTATTCTATTTAGGATGTTAGTGGGTTATCCCATTAGGTTTTTGAAAAACCTTGGTGGGTATACGAAAATATCCTTCTAGGACGAGATTAAAGGCATGGAAATATCAACAGCTGTGGAAAAGAAATGTGGATTAAATTAAACCCCATATCCGGCTTGATTTTCATGATTTATCCCCAACCGACGTTAGTTTCTGCGAAAAAAAACCTGCCCCTTTTAGGTTTTTTTAGTAATAAATGAGGAATGATTGCAATACATATAATTAAATTGGATAATTTTGAGGATTCCAATAAAAAGCTGCACCTTACGTGGGTCAAAGAAATGAAGCATACTCTATACAATAAAATACAGGAAGGTAAGGCGAATGCAAAAAAAGCACTGGCTATTTTAATAGACCCAGACAAGCTTAATAACGAAAGTTTAAACCAAACGATCGAATTAGCCATTAAATCTAAAGTGGATTATTTTTTTGTAGGAGGTAGTTTAGTTGTTACAGATACATTAGATACAACTGTTGCAGCTATTAAAAAACAATGCAGTATTCCAGTTATACTTTTTCCTGGTTCACCCGATCAAATCACTGCTAAAGCAGATGCGCTTTTATACTTGTCTTTAATCTCTGGTCGAAATGCAGAATTATTAATTGGTCACCATGTTGTAAGTGCCCCTTTTATTAGACAAAGTGGTTTAGAAATTATGTCAGTAGGCTATATGCTCATTGATGGTGGTTCCCCAACTACAGTTTCTTATATATCTAATACCAACCCTATCCCTTCTAATAAGAACGATATTGCTATATGTACAGCTATGGCTGGAGAAATGTTAGGTCTTCAATTAATATATATGGATGCGGGTAGTGGTGCTCAAAGAGCCGTTCCTACTGCCATGATACAAGAAGTGGCAAAACATATACAAGCTCCTTTAATTATTGGTGGTGGTATTACAACAACAGAAAAAGCTATTGAAAATTGTAAGGCGGGTGCCGATATTATTGTGATTGGAAATGCAGTTGAAAAAGACCCTAGCTTAATTAAGGCAATGGCCGAAGCTATTCATAGCTTGAACTAAGTAGTCTCCCCTTATTAACTATTAGAAACTCATCATTTCTTTGAACTTCACCGTTTGTCTGCGGCTAATTTCAATCTTCTCTCCTCCTTTTAATTCAACAAGTAAGCCCCCATTAAAATAAGGCTCTATTTTTTCAATCCAATGTAGGTTAATAATATGCTTGCGATTGGCCCTGAAAAATACATGCTCGTCCAACCTTTCCTCTAAGGCGTTCAAGGACTTTAAAATAAGTGGCTTATTGGAAGAGAAATACACTTTGGCATAATTGCCCACACTTTCAAACAGTCTAATTTCTTCTAATTTAACGAACCAACATTTCTCTCCGTCTTTTACAAAAACCTGATCGCTTTCTGATAAAGGACCACGCGTATTACCCGATAAACTTGCACGCTCTAATTCAATTTCCGCTTGTAGTTTTTGAATGGCGTCTGCTAAACGCTTAGGATCGATAGGTTTTAATAAGTAATCTAATGCATTCACTTCAAATGCCTTTAAAGCAAACTCGTCATAAGCGGTGGTAAAAATTACTTTAGGAGCTCTCTCCAATTCAGCTAGTAAATCAAAACCAGTTTTGCCTGGCATTTGAATATCTAAAAAAATTAAATCGGGATGTGATAAGTCTATTTTTTCTACCCCTTCATCCACATTACTCGCTTCATCAATAATTTCTATTTCAGAATGTTGCTCTAGTAATTTTTTTAACTCATTTCTAGCTAATCTTTCGTCGTCTATTATAATGGCTTTAATGGGCATTTCTCTATAATTTTAATTTGAAATAGGTATTATTAATTTAGCAGTCACTTCATTTGGCTCGCATTGATATATTTCAAAAATGGCTTGGCCACGATATAAAATATTTAATCTTTCTCTGGTACTTTGTAATCCAAAACCATCTTTTTCTGCTTGTTGAAGTAGGCCTGTATTTTGTACAATTAAAACCAATTTATCGTTCTCTACATTAGAAATAATTTTTATAGTACAATCGCCAGGTTGCTTGCTCAGTCCGTGTTTGATGGCATTCTCCACAAGGGTTTGCAGCATCATTGGAGGTATTTGATGAGACAAAGTTTTTGAATCTACTTCATACACCACTTTTAATCTATCTGCAAAACGAATGTATTCAAGGGCTAAATAATCTTTCACAATATCTAGTTCTTTTTCCAAACTGGTAATCTCTACTTTATCTACTTGAATACTGCTTCTTAAAATATTACTTAGCTCTGTAATGGCCTGTCTTGCTCTTTGAGGGTCTTCATCCACTAAGGCTCTAATGCTATTTAAGGCATTGAAAATAAAATGAGGATTAATTTGAGACTTAATAGTTTTAAGTTCCAACTCTTTAATCATGGTCTCTAGTCTTACTTTCTTAATTTCTTCTGTATTGGTGAATTCAATATAATGCCATAAAACATAGACCGACATCCACACTAAAAAAATGGGTGTATCAAAAATGATACTAAATAAAAATCTTCTTGATAAAGGAATATTTCTTCCAGGTTCGTATAATTTTAAAATATCCGCTAAATAACTTGTAGAGAAACTATTAAGAATAGAAAACACAAATAATAATAAAACTAATTTCCACCATTGATTAGAAGGCATGGGTGGACGCAAAGAAAAACGGTGCATGGTCTCTCTTAACAAATGCGTTATTAAAATGCCTATGGATAAATTGATGGCTAATCTTGGATAAAAAATAGGGTTCAACTCCTTGTCTAAAATGGAGGCAAAAAAGAGTATGGTCAGGCCATAGCTAAACCAGCCTGCAATTTGACAAATCCAATATAAAGAAGAGTGCTTTTTCATCTATCTCAAATTTACCTAATTAAACTAGGCTTTTAGCCTATTTTATTGACTAATGGTCCATATCTAGGCTATACGGCAAGCCTAAATTCCCCTTAAACTTTTAGCGTATATTTATGTTATTGATTTACATTTACATCCTAAATTGAACTGATGCATATTGAGGCAGGCCCTTTATTGAAAATGATAGACTCTCCGGAAGATTTAAAAAATATTTCCAGGGAGAAGCTGCATCAGGTATGTGATGAATTACGCCAGTATATCATTGATGTAGTGAGCGTTCACGGAGGCCATTTTGCGGCTAGTTTAGGCGTGGTAGAATTAAGTGTTGCCCTTCATTATGTATACAATACGCCCTATGACCAATTGGTATGGGATGTAGGTCATCAGGCCTATGGACATAAAATTTTAACAGGCCGTCGTGATGAGTTTATTAGCAATAGAAAATACAACGGCTTAAGTGGTTTCCCCAAAAGATCAGAAAGCGATTATGATACCTTTGGCGTAGGCCACTCCTCTACTTCTATATCTGCAGCCTTAGGTATGTCTATGGCCGCTAAGTATAAAAAAGAAAATAGAAAATCGGTAGCGATTATTGGAGATGGCTCTATGACAGCAGGTATGGCCTTCGAAGCCATGAACCATGCGGGTGTGGCAGATAGCGATGTACTTATTATTTTAAATGATAACTGCATGAGCATCGACCCCAATGTGGGCGCCTTAAAAGAATACTTAACAGATATTAGCACATCCCCTACTTACAATAAATTTAGAGATGAACTTTGGCAGTTAATGGGTAAGTTACCTATTGGTAAAACATTTACCCGAGAAATGGCTTCTAAAGTTGAAGCAGGTTTAAAAGGAGTGGTTTCAAAAAGTAGTAATTTATTTGAAGCATTACAATTAAGATATTTCGGACCTATTGATGGACATAATATTTCTAACTTGGTGGATACCTTAAAGGATTTAAGAGAAATACCAGGTCCTAAAATTTTACATATTCTAACTGTGAAAGGTAAGGGCTATGCACTTGCTGAAAAAGATCAAACTAAATGGCATGCGCCAGGTTTATTTGATAAGTTAACCGGTGAGATTATTAAGAAAAAAATTGAAACACCTCAGCCTCCTAAATACCAAGATGTATTTGGACATACTATTGTTGAGTTAGCTAAAGAGAATAAATCTATCATGGGTATTACCCCTGCTATGCCAAGTGGTTCTTCTTTAAAATTCATGATGGATGCTATGCCAGACAGGGCTTTTGACGTAGGCATTTGCGAGCAACATGCAGTTACCTTAAGTGCTGGTTTAGCCACACAAGGCATTAAAGCATTTTGCAATATTTATTCCTCTTTTATGCAAAGAGCCTATGATCAAGTTATACATGATGTAGCCTTGCAAAATTTACCAGTTGTGTTTTGTTTAGACAGAGCAGGACTAGTAGGAGAAGATGGCCCTACACACCATGGTTGTTATGATATTGCTTTTTTTAGATGTATTCCCAATATGATTATTGCAGCGCCAATGAATGAAATTGAGCTACGTAATCTAATGTACACTTCACAACTTCCTTCCATACAATCTCCTTTTGTCATTCGTTATCCAAGAGGAGAAGGTGTTACCGTTGATTGGCAAAAACCATTTGAAGAAATTACCATTGGTAAAGGAAGAAAATTAAAAGATGGAAAAGAGATTGCGATTTTATCTTTAGGACATCCTGGAAATTTTGCCCAAACTGCCATAAGAAATTTAAGAGACGAAGGTATTGATCCTGCGCATTACGATATTCGTTTTGTAAAACCGATTGACGAAGCCTTACTACATGAAGTATTCCAAAACTATGATAAGATTATTACCATAGAAGATGCTACTATTATTGGAGGTATGGGCGCTGCTGTCTTAGAATTCATGAACGAGCATAATTACCATAGCAAAATAACCATGCTAGGTATTCCTGATAGTATTGTAGAACATGGTAGTTTAAAAGAATTACATCATGAGTGTCATTATGATGCGATAGCTATTGCAGATGCCGTGAAAGCCTTACTAGGTAAGCAGATTATGTCTGAAGTATAAAGTTTAAACCTTCTTAGTTCAAACTAGGATCAAAATCTCCCAAATTTTCTTCTCTTTCACCGGTTTGAATAGGATCCTCTTTGAAAGATTCTAAATTAGGCGTTTCATAAGAATCGAAATTATCTACATGGCCGGGCTCTAAATCATCTTCTCTGTTTTCATTCCATTCAATGATGAAATTATTACGTCCTTCGCCCACCATTAGCTTCATGTATTTTTGTTGAGACAGTTCAAGTATAGATAAGAATAAAAATAAAGCGTGTACCCTGTCTTGGCAAATATCAAATACTTTTTCAAAAGCCACTGTTTTACCTTCTTTCACAATGTCTAATAAATAAGCCCTGCTGCCTTCCATGGTGTAATTATATCTTACAACAGTATGAACAGGTCTGTTTTGACGCTCTTGTAAACGAGTCATTACTTTTTCAAATGACTTCATTAATTTAAATAAAGTAACTGTTTGTAGTTCTGTTCCCTCCGCTGCTTCTTCTCCCACAAGCGACATCTCTTGTTGAATATTACCACGCTTCATCATGAGCATTCTAAGCGCTTCTAAGTCGGCCATTTGAACAGCCGCTTCTTTGTACTTTTTGTACTCTAATATTTTATCAATTAATTCTTGTCTTGGATCAATTTCATTGCCTAATGCATCCAACTCTTTTCTTGGTAATAATAATTTTGCCTTAATGCGCATTAAAGTAGAAACGAATAAAATAAACTCACTGCTTAATTCAATATTCACCTTTTCTTGCTCTTGTATAAAATGCAAGAAATCGTTGATGATTTTAGTAATCTGGATATTGTAAATATCCATTTCATCTCTTTCAATAAAGAAAAGCAGTAGGTCGAAAGGCCCTTCAAATTGGTCTACCTTAATCGAATAATTAGTTGGCTGATTCATTCTTGCAAAGAAAAGGAATCAAGATTAATTTAAGGTCAATTGGGCAAGTATTTATCCACTTTTATGGAAAAAATAAGCATCTTTACCCAAAACTTTACGCATGGACAATAAGTTCATCAATTGGGCTATTTTTTGCATACTATCCATTGTCTGGGGTAGTTCCTTTATTCTTATGAAAGAGGGGCTAACCGTGCTTTCTGCCTACCAAGTAGCTTCTTTAAGAATGCTATTTTCAGGACTGGTTTTGCTGCCCTTTGCCTTCAGCGCCTTTAAAAAAATTCCTAAAGAAAAAATGGGCATTGTCTTTTTATCTGGCTTTTTAGGAAACTTTATTCCAGCCTACCTTTTTTGTATTGCAGAAACCAATATTGATAGCTCTTTAGCAGGCATTTTAAATTCACTTACCCCTTTGTTTACCATAGTAGTAGGTTTATCATTTTTTAAAACAACAATTAATAAGCAAAAAATGATTGGCGTCATTATTGGCTTTATAGGTTTGTGTTTACTTTTTGCAGCAGGTAAAAATATTAGTTTTCAAAACCTGTCTTTTGCTTCCTTGGTTTTAGTAGCTACTTTCTTTTACGGTTTGAATGTAAATGTGGTGGGTAAGTTTTTAAAAAATATTCGATCTATTGATATTGTATCGGTAGCCTTTGCTTTTTTAATTATTCCAAGTGCATTTATTTTATATCTAACAGGTTATTTCAGTATGCCCTATAATAACCTTGGTTTTCAACAGGCAAGTATAGCAGGCATTGTTTTAGGGGTAGTAGGCACTTCTATTGCCTCTATTTTATTTTATATGCTTATTAAAAGGTCCACTATTATTTTTGCCTCCATGGTTACTTTTGGCATTCCTGTTATAGCAGTGGCTTGGGGCGTGTATTTTGGCGAGTCTATTTCAATATTGCAAATAGGTAGCCTATTTATAATACTAGCAGGAGTGTATATAGTAAATAAGCCCCAACAGGCTTAGTGTTAGGGCTTATTTAATTTTTATAAACTTAAAATATTTTTTAAGTTTAAGATGAAGATGGATGAAAGTCTTTTAAACAGTCATTATTTCTTTTTCCTTTGACTCTAAATGTTTTTCTACTAGGGCAATATGCTTATCTGTAATAGCTTGAATTTCATCTTCCGCGCCTTTGCAAATATCTTCACTCAAGCCTTCTTTTTGTAATTTCTTTACTTGCTCAATATGATCGCGTCTAATATTACGAATAGACACCTTACTTACTTCTCCTTCTGCACTTGCCTTTTTAAATAATTCTTTTCTTCTTTCTTCTGTTAAAGGAGGCGTGAATAATCTTATTTGTACACCATCGTTTTGCGGCGTGATACCAATATTAGCAGCCATGATGGCTCTTTCAATTAAGGCCAACATATTTTTTTCCCAGGGTTGAATACTTAGGGTTCTACTATCTAATACCTGCACATTACCCACCTGACTAATAGGTGTTGGTGTGCCATAATAGTCGACATTGATACCCTCTAAAATAGAAGGAGAAGCCTTGCCCGCTCTAATTTTAGAAATCTCAATTTCTAAATGATTAATGGCCTTTTTCATCCCTGCTTCGGCATTACCGGTAACTTTCTTTAATTCTTCTGACATACTAATTCATTGAGGCTACAAAGCTAATAAATCCTAGCTATTGTTGATAAGTCTTTTTTTGGGCTTTTTCTTAAATTTTCAGTGCAAATTAGCCTACGAATTCTATCTTTGCCCTCAACCGTATAGCTATGAATAAATCTACTGCAGAATTAACAAAGATCGCCTCTCAAATTAGAAGAGATATTGTAAGAATGGTGCATGCACAACAAAGTGGCCACCCAGGTGGTTCTTTAGGCTGTGCCGATTTCTTAACGGCGCTTTATTTTAAAGTTATGAAAATTGATACCAACTTTTCAATGGATGGCATCAATGAAGATCTTTTCTTTTTATCGAATGGTCATATCTCTCCTGTTTTTTATTCTGTATTAGCAAGGTCTGGTTATTTTGATGTAAAAGAATTAGCCAGTTTTAGAAAAATTAATTCAAGACTACAAGGTCATCCTACTACGCATGAAAAATTACCAGGCATAAGAATTGCCAGTGGTTCTTTAGGACAAGGATTAAGCGTTGCTATTGGTGCCGCCTTAACTAAAAAATACAATAAAGACAATCGTACTATTTATAGCCTTCATGGTGATGGTGAATTACAAGAAGGACAAATTTGGGAAGCAGTGATGTTTGCTGCACATAATAAAGTAGATAATTTAATAGCTACAGTGGATGTGAATGGCCAACAAATTGATGGCCCATTAAGTAAAGTATTGTCACTAGATAGTTTAGAAGATAAATTCAAAGCCTTTCATTGGACCGTTTTACATATGGACGGACATGATATGGAAAATATAGTAGCTACACTGGATAAAGCTAAATCCCTAACAGGACAAGGCAAGCCTATTTGCATTTTAATGAAAACTGAAATGGGTAAGGGCGTTGACTTTATGGAAGGCAGTCATGAGTGGCATGGTATTGCACCTAACGATGAGCAACTTACAAAAGCATTAGGGCAATTAGAAGAAACCCTCGGAGACTATTAATTATAGAAATTTTATAGAATATAAATTTCTATAATTAATCTCTTTTTGATTTTTTTTAGTTTCTCCTATCAAGATAAATTAAGTATAATTTATCTTGTCATTTTTTTAGCTAGTTTATTTTTTCGAAAAGACGTGCTGAGGCCTTGCGCGCTGGAATCCATCCTGCAGCAACCGCAATGACAACCACTAAAAGTATAATGGCTATATAATCTTCTGCCATAGGTTTAACAGGATAATAATCTATTACAAAAGAATTACCTCCCAATTTTATAAGATGAAATTTATTTTGAATAAAGCAAAATAAACTGGCCAAACCCCCTCCAATAAAGGCGCCCATAAAGGCCATGATGCCCGAAAGCATTAAAAATATTTTTTGAATATCCCAAGGCCTAGCACCCATGGCATGTAGCACATGAATGTCTTTTTGTTTTTCTAAAACAAGCATGGTTAAAGCCCCTACTAAATTAAAAGAAGCCACTATCATAATTAAAGCAAGTATGGCAAAGATGATCCACTTTTCCATTTGCATAATTTTATAGAGATCGGCATTTTGTTGATACTTATCTTTTACTTGAAAATTATTTCCTAATTGTTTTTGAATAGTGTTCATGACATCCGTTAATTTCTCAGGCAGGACCGAAATTTCAATTGCAGAATATTGTTTTGAATCTAAATCAAATAAATACTGCGCAAAAGGATAATTGGTAAAAACATACTGGTCGTCAAATTCTTGTTGCACTGAAAAGGCACCGCCTTGCACTGCAGTTAAATTATTCAATTGATTAATATTGGTAAACCCTTTGCCAGACCTATTTACCGCAAATAATTGTAAAGTGTCACCAATAAAAGAACGAAACAAGCCCAGCTTCTGTTCCACACCAATGCCTAATAATAAAATGGGATTTTCCATATTGCCCATTACATATTGGCCTCGCTTCATATACTTAGCGACATTATTTATTTTGCTATAATTTCTATCCACACCCTTCACAAGCACCACCGCTTGCAAATCGCCTTTCACAAGAAGGGCTCTACTTTCTACAACCTTACTTACAGCCTTCACCCCTTCTATGTTTTTTATTTTTTCAATAGGAGCATCTTGCATGCTAAAAAATTTACCCTGCACAGGGGTCAAGCGTACATCGGCATAAAAGTCGGCGTATAAACCTTTGACTACTTCTGTAAATCCATTGGAAACACTAAGTACAATAATGAGAGCAGCAGTGCCTACTGCAATGGCTACAACACTTACCCAAGCAATCATTTGAATTGCTTGAAAATTATATTTTCCTCTAAAATAACGCCATGCAAATAAAAAATGCACTTATAAATTTTTTAGAATCTCATCCATTTTAAAAACATAATCCAAAGTATCGTCCAAGTAAAATTGCAATACAGGAATGCGTCTTAATTGATGCTTCATGGTATCAGAAAGATGCTTTTTGATTTCCCATGCCTGTGATTGAATTTTCTTAAAAGAGGCTTCTGTATCCTTTACCTGAAATAAACTCAAATAAATTCTAGCCTCTAATAAATCGGGGGTCACTTTTACCGAGGAAATGGAAATCATCCCCCCCTGTAAATTAGTAAGCCCTAATTTTAAAAAAATATCGTTAAGGGCGCTCTGAATAGCCCCGGCCACCTGTTTTTGTCTTTTTCCTTCTTCCATAATCAAAATCGTTGATTCGCTGTAAAATTAGTTACTTTGCTGATTATTCTGAGGGAATAATTCTGAATATGAAGAAATTTATTCGCATCATAAGTTATATCAGAGAATACAAGGCCTATATGGCTTGGTATAGCCTATTTATTACCTTATCTATACTCTTTGGCTTGTTTTCCTTGGGTATGCTCATGCCCTTTATGGACCTTATATTTGGAAGCAGCGAATTAACTGGTGTTGTCAAAACCGCAAACGCAGCTAACGGATCTGCGAATATCAAAGAAATTATTTATGGCTTTTTACAAAACAGCATAGCGAGGCATGGAAAAGTAACCGCCCTAGGCTGGATTTGTTTGGCTATTGTCATTACCATTTTCTTAAAGAATCTCTTTCTTTATTTATCTTATTATTTTTTAGCCCCTATAAGAAATGGAGTAACGCGTAAATATTCCAGACTCTTGTATGAAAAAATATTACAATTACCTATTGGTTATTTTACAGAACAACGCAAGGGAGATATCTTAAGCAGATCCTCCAATGATATTACTGAATTAGAAAATTCTGTGATTGGCGCCTTAGAAGGTTTAATTAAAGAGCCTTTAAATATTATAGGTATACTTATTTTCTTATTTATTATAAGTGCAAAACTTACTTTGTTTGTTTTTATATTATTGCCCCTAGCAGGACTTATTGTAGGGCGCATTGGTAGGAGTTTAAAAAAACATACCAATAAAGCACAAGTTAAATGGGGTGAGATTTTATCTCAGATGGAAGAAACATTAACAGGCTTAAGAATTATCAAAGCTTTTAATGCAGAAGGTAGAGTGAAAAAACAATTTTTTGGAATGGTGGATGAGATTTTCCATATCAAAAATAAAATACTGAATAGACGCGACTTAGCCTCTCCTATTTCTGAAACTTTAGGTGTAATTATTTTATGTGGAGTATTATGGTTTGGAGGTCAATTGGTTTTAAGTGGTGAAATTCTGAATGGTGGCTCCTTTATTGCTTATGTAGCTCTGTTCTCTCAAATTATTAATCCTTCTAAAGCCTTATCCCAAGCAGCTTACAATGTTACTAGAGGCAATGCCACTTTGGATAGGTTAAATGAAATTTTAGAAGCACCTTTAACAGTAGAAGAGCCTACTAGCCCCATTCAAATTACTGAATTTAAGCAGTCTATTCAATTTGAGAATGTTCAATTCTTATACCAAGACACTTCCATATTAAAAAATATTAACCTAAGCATTGAAAAAGGAAAATCGGTTGCACTTGTGGGTTCTTCTGGTGCAGGTAAAAGTACCTTGGCCGATTTAGTACCACGCTTTCACGATGTAAGTGCAGGTAATTTATATATTGATGGAAAAAATATTAAAGACTATAGTTTACATAGTTTAAGAAGTTTAATAAGCATTGTTACCCAAGAGCCTATTTTATTTAATGATACCATCGCAGCCAACATTGCCCTAGGCAAGCCCGATGCAACCGAGGCTGAAATTATGGAAGCTGCTAAAATTGCCAATGCTTATGATTTTATTATTAAAAAAGAAGCTGGCTTTCAAAGCATGATTGGTGATAGAGGTAGCAAACTAAGTGGTGGCGAGCGTCAGCGCTTAACCATTGCCCGTGCGGTATTAAAGAACCCTCCTATTTTAATTTTAGATGAAGCTACATCTGCACTTGATACTGAAAGCGAAAAGTTAGTACAAGAAGCCATTAATAATATGATGCAAAATAGAACCTCTATTGTTATTGCACATCGTTTATCTACCATTCGTCACGCAGATGAGATTATTGTTTTACAAAAAGGAGATATTGTTGAAAGAGGTAATCATGATGAACTGATTGCGCAAAACGGATATTACAGAAAGCTAATTGAAATGCAAGAAGTCAAATAAGTAAAAATCAAAACAAGTACAAAAGCTTTAAAAAATAATATTTACAAAAAAACCCGATAAAATTTATCGGGTTTTTTATATAGAACAACTGAATGTTACATCTTCTATTGATCGCTGCTATTTTTTACATAACCCAATTTTGCTTCTAAGCTTAAAGTAGCATGAGGCACAGCACGTAAACGCGCTTTGTCTATTAAGCGACCTGTTACTCTACAAATACCATAGGTTTTGTTTTCAATACGCATTAAGGCTTTTTCTAAATGGTCTATGAAAGTAATTTGTCTAGAAGCCATTTGACCTAACTGCTCTCTTTCCATGCTAACACTACCATCTTCCATAGTCATGTATCTAGCATCGTCATTGTCTCCACCTAATTCATCCTTGCGTGTAATAATTCCTTGTAAGTAAACTAATTCTTTTTTAGCAGCATCTAATTTCTTAGAAATTAAATCTTTGAACTCTTTTAATTCTGCATCGGAATATTTAACTAAAGTGTCTGTTGATCTTTCTACTTCTTTTCTTCTTTCCATTGGAACATAACCTGGTTGATAAGGCACGCTATTTTTAGCACCAATTTTTGGTACTTTAATATCCTTAATGGGTTCTGCTACTTTACGCACTGGCTTTACCGGTGGCGTTGGAATTTTAGGAACCGGTTTTGCAGGCGGAACATATTTTTCAACTGGCTTAGCGACAGGTTTAACGATTGGTTTTGCTGGCGCCTTTACAGGAACTGCTTTTTTTATAGGGGCTTTAATAGGAGTTGCTTTTTTTAAAGGTGCTTTAACGGGTACCGGTTTTTTTACAGGGGCTGCTTTTTTAGGAACCACCTTTTTAACGGGTGCTGCTTTTTTAGGCGCTACCTTTTTAGCAGGAGCTGCTTTTTTAGGCGCTACCTTTTTAGCAGGAACTGCTTTTTTGGGTGCTGCCTTTTTTGCAGGAGCTGTTTTTTTAGCAGGAGCCCCCTTTTTTACGGGTGCCGCTTTTTTAGGAGCTGCTTTTTTAGCAGGGGCCGCCTTTTTGGGTGCTGGTTTTTTTGTAGGCATATTTATCCTTTTTGTCTAACTGAAATTCTTAATTTGTGATCATTTATGTCAACTTCTACCCCCTCTTTCAAGACCGGTAGGAAGTCTATTTGGACTGCGAGAATTTCGCGGCAAATATAGTCCGAAAATTGAATAATGGACTCCTTCAAGTCTGTATTATCCTCAATTTCAAGCAAAATCTTGTCTGTAAGCTCAAAATTGCTCTCTTTTCTGATGTTTTGGACCCTATTTACCAGCTCTCGGGCATGTCCTTCCTTTAATAACTCGGGGCTAATGGTAATATCCAAGGCCACCGTAAGGGCATTTTTGACAGCCACGCTCCAGCCTTGTATATCTTCTGCTATAATATCTACCTCATTGATTAGCAAGTCTATAGTCTCTCCCTCGATGTCTAAGGCCAATTTTCCCTCTTTTTCCAAGCTCGTTATTTGAGCCTGAGATAAATTGGCAATCACTGTCGATGCTTGTTTCATTTTGGTACCCAACTTAGCACCCAATAATTTGAAATTGGCTTTTACCTTTTTGCTAATCACCCCCTCGGTCTCCGTTATATAATTAATTTCTTTAACGTTTACCTCGGCAAGTATTAATTCTTCCATTAATTCAATGGCCGTTTTCGTAGCTGGATCTAAAACAGGAATAAGTATTTTTTGCAAAGGCTGACGCACTTTGATATTCACTTTTTTACGTATAGATAAAACCAATGAACAAATATCCTGTGCCATTTGCATTCTTGTCTCTAAAGCAGTATCAATTTTTGAAATAGCTGCAATAGGGAAAGGAGCATGATGAATAGAACTATAATTATGTTTTTTAGTAACACTATTTAAATTTCTAAAAACTTGATCACAGAAAAAGGGTGCAATAGGTGCCATTAATTTTGTAATGGTTTCAATACACTCATATAAGGTTTGATAAGCTGCAATTTTATCTTGGGTATAAGTACCTTTCCAAAAACGTCTGCGACATAATCTCACATACCAGTTGCTTAAATGCTCGTCTACAAAAGTTTCAATAGCACGACCTGCAGTGGTGGGCTCGAAATCATCCATTGAAGTAGTAACAGTTTGTACTAATGTATGTAAAGAAGAAATGATCCAACGATCAATCTCTGGTCTTTGGTCTAATGGTATGGTTTCTTGTTCAAAATGGAAATTGTCTACATTGGCATACAAAACAAAAAACTGATAGGTATTGTATAAGGTACCAAAGAATTTTCTTTGTACTTCTTGTATACCAGACATGTCAAATTTTAAATTATCCCATGGTGAAGCATTGGTCACTAAATACCAACGCGTCGCATCTGCGCCATATTTTTCAATGGTTTCAAATGGGTTCACCACATTACCAAGTCGCTTACTCATCTTATTGCCATTCTTATCCAAGACTAAGCCATTACTCATCACCGCCTTATAAGCAACGCTATCAAACAGCAGTACACCTAAAGTATGTAAAGTATAAAACCATCCACGTGTTTGGTCTACGCCCTCGCAAATAAAATCGGCAGGGAAGGCTTGCCCTTTGTCTATTAAGTCTTTATTTTCAAAAGGATAATGCCACTGCGCATAAGGCATGGCACCAGAATCAAACCATACGTCTACTAAATCAGACACACGTTTCATAGCTTGGCCACTTGCACTTATAAGTTCAATTTGATCTACATAAGGTTTATGTAAATCCACGTCTAATTTACCGTCCACTATTTTTAAATCCACTGCCTTGTTCAAACCTTTTTCTTTAGCAGCTAAAAATCCTTTGGTTAATTCTTCAATCGATCCTATACAAACTTCCTCTGTTCCATCTTCTGTTCTCCATATTGGAAGCGGTGTGCCCCAATAACGGCTTCGAGATAAATTCCAGTCCACCATATTTTCCAACCAATTACCAAAACGACCCTCTCCTGTACTCTTTGGTTTCCAATTAATGGTTTTATTTAATTCTACCAGTCTGTCCTTCACAGCCGTGGTTTTAATAAACCAAGCGTCTAATGGATAATATAAAATAGGCTTATCTGTTCTCCAACAATGCGGATAATTATGTTCATATTTTTCTACCTTAAACGCTCTATTTTCTTTTTTCAACTTCACAGAAATATCAACGTTCACATCCTGATAGTCTTTTTCGTCTTTATAATTTTTTACAAAGCGGCCACTAAATTCTCCCACACCTTCTACAAATTTTCCTTCTCTATCTACTAGTGTAAGAATACCTAAATTATTTTTTTGTCCTACTTTATAATCATCTGCACCAAAGGCAGGAGAAGTATGTACAATTCCTGTTCCATCTTCTGTGGTTACAAAATCACCTAGTACAATTTTAAAAGGATCTCCTTCAAATGTACTTGGGTCATTGGCCTCAAAAGGCATTAACTGCTGGTAACGAAGTCCGTTTAACTCAGTTCCTTTACAAGTAGCAATTATTTTCCAAGCAATAAGTTTATCGCCTTCTTCAAAACTATCTATACCTTCCCCTTCTTCTTTAAAATATTTAGATACTAAATTTTTAGCAAGCACCACATTCACTGGTATGGCTGTATAAGGGTTATAAGTGGCTACTAAAACATATTCGATATTAGGTCCTACCGTAAGTCCTAAGTTAGAAGGCAAGGTCCATGGCGTAGTAGTCCATGCCATATAAAATATTTCCTTCGACTTTGCATTTGCTGCATTTACTGCATCAAATAAAAATTGACTACCTGCATTTTCTACTGCTTTAAACATAGCCACTGTAGAAGTATCTTTTACATCCTTGTAAGTACCTGGCTGATTGAGTTCATGTGAACTTAATCCTGTACCCGCTGCTGGTGAATAGGGTTGAATACTTACACTTTGATATAGGTATCCTTTTTTATAAAGTGTACTTAGTATCCACCAAAGTGTTTCAATATAATTATTTTCAAAAGTGATATAAGGATTATTCAAATCCACCCAGTATCCCATTTTATTGGTAATATCGTCCCACTCTTTTTTATAACGAAGTACTGCCTCTCTACATTTTTTATTGTAGTCTTCTACACTAATTTTTTTACCAATATCTTCTTTAGTAATACCCAATTCTTTTTCTACTCCTAATTCAACAGGTAAACCATGGGTATCCCATCCGCCTTTTCTTTTTACTTGAAAACCTTGCATGGTTTTATACCTACATACCATGTCCTTTAAAGTTCTAGAAATAACATGGTGTATGCCTGGCATTCCATTGGCACTTGGAGGACCTTCGTAAAAAACAAAGGGGGTTTTGCCTTCTCTTAAAGAGACCGACTGCTCAAAAGCCTGTTCGGACTTCCAAGAAGCCAATATTTCTGCCTCTATTTGGGGCAGATTCAATCCACTAAATTCAGGGTAGTTTTTACTCATAC
>Ga0222712_10003250_pt1 | contig 17847 bp, 12 predicted proteins | sample C33_657DmetaG_FD_165043 | JGI IMG/M metagenome (GOLD analysis project Ga0222712, IMG submission 165043) | Estuarine water microbial communities from San Francisco Bay, California, United States - C33_657D | ecosystem: Environmental > Aquatic > Marine > Unclassified | place: USA: California...
CCCTGCTTTTGCATTGACCATTGCCCTGTTTTTCATCGCCATCAATGGCTACCTGGTGTCTAACAGTTTCAACAAGCAAAATGCAATGGATGATTTGGGGCAGCCTCTTGCCGCTGAATATGTGCAGCATGATATCAATCCTTACGAAACAAACGAATTACCATAATGAGCCAAACAAGATACAGGTGGATGCTTCTCTTGGTGATCATTTTGGTTGCCTCTAATATTTTGCTCGGATACCTGCTCATGCAGTCAGGCAATCAATCTGTTGCAAAAAAACGAAAAGGCAATGAAGTTTCTGCCTGGTATGCCGAGGTTGGACTTGAGCAGGACCAGATCGATACCTTCAAAATTCTCAAAGAAGAATATTTCAGGGACATGAAGCCATTGTGGAGTGATGTCCGCCAATTGAAGGACAGCCTTTACCGTCAACTGGACAAGAGCATTGAAGACAGTTCTGCTCAAAATATTCTTTTGCTGATCAGCAAAAAGAACCTTGAAGCAGATTCAAGAACTTACAGGCACTTTACAAAATTGCGCAGGTTCTGCACACCAGCACAGCAAGCCAGGTTTGACACCATCATCCCTAAGCTCGTCAACAGGACCGGTAGAAAGCGTTGATTATTTTCTTACTTTTTTGATGGCCTCTTCTAGCAATGGTTCCATCACTTTGTATCCTTCTTTTGTAGGATGTACACCATCACTGGCATATTCTTTTTTCATGCCCTTGTTCTCATCTACCACAGAACTGTATAGATCCAGGTAATAAAATTTGTTCTCATTGGCGAACTTCTTGATGGCCTCATTGAGTGCAATCACCTTGTCAGCTGGCTCCAACCCTGGACGCCACTTGAAGTCAGACGCTGGCAAGACTGAGCAGAGGATTACCTTGATCTTGTTGAACCTCGCCAATTGGGCCATGGCCTTGATGTTGTCCAGTGTATGGGCTGGATTGTAAGGTGCATTGTTTTCTGCAATGTCGTTGATACCTGCCTTGAGCACCATGATGTCGGGTTGCAAGGCAATTACGTCATCATGCATTCTCAGCATCATTTGAGGCGTTGTCTGTCCACTGATGCCCCTGTCAAAATAGGGTTTGCCGGAAAAAAATTCTGGGCGAAGCCTGATCCAGCCTTCAAAAATGGAATTACCCATGAACACAACACGGGTTTCATTCTTCATTGGTGGCGCTACTTTATTGTTTTCCGCCTCATATCTTTTGAAATTGGCCCAGTCTATCCAGTTGTCGTTGATCTTTTTTTGCGCCATGACTGACATTGAAATGAATAAAAATCCGAAGCCTATGAATGATTTTTTAACCGTCTGTATCATTTTTTTTGTTTTATTGATTGAACCATCTTAACCGTACAATTCGAAATGGATTGATTTTTTATCGACACCCATGTCCTGAATACGCTGCCTGGCCTCGGTGATCATGTCTTTCCAACCACAGAGATAGAAATGGGGCATTTCGGTTTTGCCTTCCATCAGCTGTTCGTAGACGCCATGTACATATCCAATACAAAGGCCTTCTGGCACTGTTTCTTCCCTTGAGAAAGTTGGGAAATAATGGAAGCTTGGCAGCTTTTGTTTCAGGTCCAATAACTCTTCGAGATAGAGCGCATCCTGGCATTTTCTGGTGCCATAGATCAGGTAAATATCCTTGTGGGGAATATTGTTGTGGTGGATGTGCTGGATCATGGACCGGAAAGGTGCAATACCGGTACCGGTGCAAACCATGAAGATGTCTGTGGTGATTGGATCTGTCAACACAAAATGGCCTTGAGGGCCACGAACCGGAAAGGTTGTACCGACTGTTGCCTCATTGAATAGATAGGTTGTTCCCAGACCACCTTCCATCAGGACAATGATCAATTCAAAAATATTGGTTCCATCCGGTGCAGATGCGATGGAATAGCTTCTCCAGCGCTTGTTGGGCTGTTCGTGAATGGGAAGGTCCAATGTTACAAACTGCCCTGGGATGAAATCAAACCTTTCCAGTTCCGGAATTTGTACCCAGAACTTTTTGGTAGAGGCCGTTTCATTTTCAATGCGGATGATTTTCCCTGTTCGCCATGGTTGTGCTGCCATATGCCAAATTATTGTTGTGAATGAATGCTAATCTGAATATTGATTGTATCAGGCTTTTAGCCTTACCATCACCAATCCAAAAACCATCATGGCCATTCCTGTATAAAGATTGATCCCGTGTTTGAGTGTAGCGGTTGTTGCATAACCAATCAACAATACAAGCGCAACCAAAATGAAAAAAACGCCAATGATAAAACTCAGTTGATTTAATTTTTCAGACATGTTTTTGGTTTTAGAAGAAAATAATGTTCAATAAAATGGTGATGATTAGCAAAATGATGCCCAACGGAGCAGGCTTCAGGTACCACCGCTTTTCAGTACCATATACTTTTTCTGTCAGGGAATACACCAATCCTTTCAATTCTTCGTCTGGCTTGGGCTTGGTCACAAGGCTGACGGCAATGGTAGTAAAGAAATTGGCAATCCAGGAAAAAGAAGCGACGATGAATGCCTGCCCCATCCCGCTGCTGATGGGATAGATGGGAGATATCCATCCGCCTTTTCCCTCAGCAATGGTAAGGCCATGGGTGATGGCTGCGGCCAGTGTACCTGCAACCAATCCCCAGAATGCGCCATGCCCGGTTGTTCTTTTCCAGAACATGCCCAACAAGAAGGTGGCAAAAAGAGGACCATTGACAAAGCTAAATACCAGTTGAAGAAAATCATTGATGTTGTTGAAACTGGCTGCGATATAGGCCGTTCCAATGGAAAACAAAATACCGAAAAGGGTAACCAGTTTTCCAACATTCAGGTAGTGCTTGTCAGACTTGTTTTTAAAGAAATAAGCCTGGTAAATATCGTAGGTGAACACTGCATTGAAGGCAGTAACATTGCCCGCCATGCCGCTCATAAAAGAGGCGATCAATGCTGTTATGCCTACCCCCAACAAACCACTGGGATAATAATGTGAAATCAATGAAGGCAGGGTCATGGTATAATCATATCCGCCAGTGGCATCGGTTGGAATCCTGTAATCACCGGAATCCAGTGCTGATTTGGTCAAGGCAATGGCTATTACACCGGGAAGAACAACAATCAGGGGCATGAACATTTTGGGGATGGCAGCGATGATCGGTGTACGCTGGGCTGCACTCATGTTTTTGGCAATCATGGCGCGTTGTACAACAAGGAAATCTGTGCACCAATATCCAAAGGACATGACAAAACCCAATCCAAAAATCAACGACATGAAATGTATTCCCATGGGGTTGGCGTCCGCATCACCCATGTATTTCCATGCATGTGTCAATTGGGGGTCCAGGTTTGTTCGAATGGTATCCCATCCACCGGCATCTTGCAGCGCTACAATCACCAGGGGAGATAGTCCCAATACGATCAGGAAAAACTGCAAAACTTCATTGTACACCGCACTCGTCAATCCGCCCAGCAAAGTATAGGCCATCACAATGCCCGCTGCAATCCAAATGCAGAGGTCAAAATTCCAATGCAGGATAACCTCCAATAGTTTGGCCAACGCATACAACGAAATCCCGGAAGAGAAAATGGTCATGGCTGCAAAGGTGAGTGCGTTCAATGCCCTTGTCTTTTCATCGAAACGTAAAAAAAGATATTCCGGCACACTTCTTGCTTTGCTGCCATAATAAAAAGGCATCATGAATACCCCAAGAAACACCATCGCGAAGATGGCGCCTACCCAATAAAAATGCACCGTCATGATGCCATACTTGGCTCCTGACGCCACCATCCCTAGTACCTCTTGCGCACCAAGATTGGCTGAAATAAAGGCAAGTGAAGTGATCCAGAGCGGAATACTTTTGTTGCTGTTTAAAAAGTCATTGCTGGAGGTGATTTTTTTCTTGATGATAAAACCTACCGCAACTACAAAAACGAAATAGATGAAAATAACGAGATAATCGGCAAAATGAAGATTCATGGCAATCGTTGGCTTGGGTTAATTGACTTTAAAATAAGCAAAAAATCGCTAAAAATGAATGATTGGGCAGAAATTATGGTGTTCCTTTGAACAATTCTTCAAGATAATTTTTAACTTTATTTCAATCAAATAAAACAAATCACCATGCAGAACAATCAGTTCTCCTCTAAAGAAATCAATCCACTGGGCAGCCTGGATGAGTGGGAAGACGACTTGCTGGAAAGGTACCCCGATCCCGAAAAAATTGCGACTGCAAAAGCCACTGAATCATACAGGAACTATGAAGAGCCTGCACGTGACACTGTCCGTGAATTTTACAGGTTGAACCATACTTACCAGACCTATGATTTTGTCATGGAAAAAAGAAGGCAATACCTTTCATTTGACAAGAAGGAAATGCCCATCTGGGATGCCTTTGATTTCCTGAATGAATTGGTAGACGATTCAGATCCTGACACAGACCTCGACCAGTTCCAGCATTTGCTTCAAACCTCTGAAGCGATCAGGAGAGATGGTCATCCAGACTGGATGGTGCTGGTGGGCCTGATGCATGACATGGGAAAAGTGCTTTGCCTGTTTGGTGAACCACAGTGGGCGGTAGTGGGCGATACATTTCCTGTTGGATGTGCGTATTCTGACAAAATCATTTACCCGGAATTTTTCAAAGAAAATCCTGATTACAACAATCCGCTCTACAACACGAAATATGGTGTTTACGAACCGAATTGCGGTTTGCGCAATGTGCACATGAGCTGGGGACATGATGAATACATTTACCAGATGATGAAAGATCATCTTCCTGAATCAGCCCTCTACATGCTTCGCTACCACTCTTTTTATGCATGGCACCGTGAAGGCGCATACGAGCATTTGCTGGATGATCACGACAGGGATATGTTGAAATGGGTACAACTGTTCAACCCCTATGACCTGTATTCCAAGTGCCCTGAACCACCAGATTGGAAAGTATTGAAGCCCTATTACACGGAGCTGATTGAAAAATACCTGCCAAGAACAATGAAGTTCTAACCACAAAAGAGACACCACAAGGTGTCTCTTTTTTTTACCTTCGCCGCATGCACATCATTCCTCACTGGTTGAACAATATCCTGGCGCCAACCAATACCCCTGGCACCGCTTCTTCCCTGCTGGCAATCTTTCTTGTCATGGCTTTGGGTACAATGATTGGAAAGATTAAAATCAACAATATTTCGCTTGGCATCTCAGGCGTCATGTTTGCAGGCCTATTTGCCGGCCACCTTGGGTACCGGCTGGATGAGCATGTCATCGAATTTCTCCGCGACCTGGGGTTGATCCTGTTCGTCTATGCAGTTGGGATGCAGGTCGGTCCCTCCTTTTTCTCTTCATTCAAAAAAGATGGCATCCGCTACAACCTGCTTGCAGTGGGAACTGTCATTGGTGGTGGACTGATGACCATCTTGTTGTTCTATGCAACGGGAATTGGCATGGACAACCTGGTGGGCATGATGTCTGGAGCGGTAACCAATACACCAGGGCTTGGCGCGGCCAAGGCTGCCATCAAAGAAGTATCAGCAGCCAGTGGCGGAAAAGCATTCAATGATCCCGCCAATGCCTATGCCATCAGCTACCCATTTGGAGTGATTGGATTGATCCTGATGATGGTTGCCGGAAAATACATTTTCAAGATCAACATAGACAATGAAATCAAATCCTTTGAAGAGGGAATCCGAAAAGAACATCCCGCACCGCATGCTGTCAAATGCAGGGTAATCAACCCAGCCTTTTTTCAAAAGAGCATTGATGATTTCAATCGACAGACAGACAACAAGCTCATCGTCTCAAGAATAAAACACAGTGGTTCCGGGGTGGTTGAATTCCCTCACCACGATACCATCATACAGGAGAGAGATGTGTTGATGCTGATTGGCTTACCTGCAGATGTAGAAAAAGGTATTGCCTTACTCGGCAGAAAATCAACGGACAAATTCATTGAGTCTGAAAAATTCACTTCATCAAAAGTATTTGTTGTCACCAACAAATTCGCTGTTCACAAAACCATTGAAGAACTTGACCTGGAGGACAGCATCGGGGTTCATGCTACGCGGGTATTTCGGGCTGGCCTGGAGATGTTGGCGACGCCCAGTCTTGTCTTGCATTATGGAGACAAGATCAAAGCAGTTGGAGACCAAAAATCACTTGACAAGATGGCAAAACTGGTGGGGAACTCTGCCAAGCATTTGCAAGAGCCTCAGCTGCTGTCAATATTTTTAGGGGTGGCGCTTGGCGTTTTGTTAGGAGCCATTCCGATTCTCTTGCCAGGACTGGCTGCACCAGTCAAATTGGGCATGGCAGCAGGCCCCTTGCTGGTGGCACTTGTCATCAGCCGCTATGGAGGAATACGTTCAATCCACTCCTACCTCAACCAAAGTGCCATTCTGTTCATGAAAGACTTTGGGATCTGCCTGTTCTTTGCTGTAGTGGGCATACATGCTGGAGAAAGTTTTTATGACAGTTTTGTCGCCTACAATGGGTGGCTCTGGGTTGGTTATGGTTTGACGATTACCATCATTCCATTGATGCTGATGATGATCATAGCGCGGTATGTACTCAAGATCAATTTCATCCCATTGCTGGGCATGATGGCAGGAACCTATACAGACCCGGCTGCACTTGCCTTCGGTACATCCTATTACAAATCAGACCTTCCGACGCAGGCTTATGCAACTGTATACCCGATGGTTACCATCATGCGCATCCTGGTGGCACAGTTACTGGTGCTTTATTTTGCGCGCTAGCCTTGTTTTATTTCTTGATGAACTTGCGTAGTTTGGGAACGTCCAACTGCAAAAGATTTTCCATTACAATGGAGGCATTGAGTTTGGCACCATCGAGATTGGTATGGGTATGATCGACTGGGAAAAAAGGCTTGACGGCCTCTGCTCCCATGCTTTCATACTTTGAGGCAACGATATCATTCAAATCAATGAAGAGTGCACCTTCAGCAATGGCCACCTCTTTGGCCCATTTGGCATAGCTTTCAGTGGAGCGCAACACTTTCCCATTCTTCCAATCATTTCTGGGAATAGGAGAACAAACAATGGGAATGGCTCCTGCTTGCCTGGTTTCGCGAATGTACTTGCGCATGTACCAGCCAAAAGAATAAACAGTTTCATTGACCTTGCGGATGGGATTATAGGTTTTCACGCTGTCCTCGCCTATCCCCCTGATGGTGCCTCTTGCACGGGCAGTATCATCCAGCGGACCCGCATCATTGTGACCAAATTGCATGATGACATAATCCCCTTTTTTTAACTTTGAAGTGATTTTCTCCCATCTTCCATCTGTGATGAAGGTGCGGCTGCTTCTTCCTCCAATGGCATGATTTTGCACACTTATTTTTGAGGTATCAAAATAGGCAGACATGAAACTCCCCCATCCCCATTGCAGACTTTTTCCTGTTCCATCTCCATTGCGAACAGTTGAATCACCAATGATGTAAAACGCTTTTTTTTCTTTGACCAGCAGAGAGAAAGAACTGGCAATGAGGAATGCAGCAAAAAGGATGCTCAGGATTTTTTTCATTTTTGTATTGATTTGGAAGTGATGTTTATCTTTGGCATGGGTGGTTGTTTCATCCCATGACCAAGGAAATAGCTGGTATGGGGAGGTTGGTTGTAAGCAACATTCTGCCATGCAATGCTCATGCGGTATTGGGGATCATGCATGAGCGTATGCAATTTGATTTGGGTAGGAATAGTTGTTGTAAAAATCAGTAGCTTTTTGTTGTCTGCTGATCGTACCAGGATTTCTTCCCGCCAGTCACCCAAGATGTCTGCACTGAGGCAGGGATTGGACTTGGATCCATTGATGCTCTGTCCACCAAAGGCCTTGCCATCAAATATGGTTTCAGTTGAGCTGGTTTCATATTTCCACTTGTAAACAGCAATGCCGTTCAAGACTTCACTCAAGGCATCTCCGTCCCAATAAATACCCATGTTACAAGCAGGAGTTCGCTCTGCAATTTTGTTGCCTTTCACATCAAACATGCCTGTGATGCCGGCACCTGCCACCCAGCTCTCAGCACCTGCATAACGGGGATCGATATCAATGGCCAATGCCCTTCCAGGTCCTTCCCCATCGTCACCAGCTTTGATGGAGGCTATCTTCCAGACGACCTCTCCGGTTTTAGCATCACGGAAATTGGCACCGGCATCACCAAACCTTTCTTGTGTACTGAACACTTCAAGGCCGGGTCTTTCAGGGTCAAAATCGCTTACATGCAAAGCATCTGCATGACCAATCCCTGTCGAATACAATCCCCTGCCGTTGTCATCAATGGTCATCTGGCCATAGATGATTTCTTGCTTGCCATCGTTGTCAACATCTGTAACTGTCAGGTTATGATTTCCCTGACCTGCAAACATTTTATTTCCCTCTTTATCTGAATCGAATATCCAGCGTTTGGACAGTGTTCCATTTTTATAATCCCATGCAGCCAGTACCGTCCTTGTATAATATCCCCTGCACATCACCAAAGAAGGATGAACGCCATCCAGATACGCTACACAGGCAAGAAAGCGATCAACCCTGTTGCCATAGCCATCACCCCAAACCTGTTTCAGTTGATCCATATTGGGGTTTTCTGTATCAGGATGCCTGGGTGGATCGTATTCAACAGTACTCATGGCAGCGCCCGTCATCCCATTGAAAACAGTAAGGTATTCCGGTCCTGACAAAATATAACCACGCTGGTTGCGATAGTCCTTGCTGCTGTCTCCGATAACCTGACCTGTTCCATCGATGGTCCCGTCAGCAGTTTTCATGGCGATCTCTGCCCTTCCATCGCCATCAAGGTCATAGACCATGAACTGGGTATAATGCGCGCCCTCCCTGATGTTTTTGCCAAGATTGATCTGCCATAACATCCTGCCATCCAGGGCATAACATTGAAAAACCGGTGGATCTGTAAAACCAGGCCTTGAATTGTCTGCTCCTTTGCCGGCCATGTGAAGCACTATTTCATAGCTCCCATCGCCATCCATGTCTCCAACGCTGGCATCGTTCACCGCATAGCCTGCAGGTGTTTGTAAGGGAATGGAGAGATGGCCAGCTGCCTGAGCCTTGAGCAGAAATGTAGAATTACCATCCTCTTTGGCTTTGGCTTTGGTTATTTTTTTTACAGTATAGACATTGGCTTGCATCGAATCATGCTGCTCATCCAGAAATGAGGTAACATCTTCAATAGGTTTCGCATTCAGTTTGATGGAGCGGCCATTGGTTGTTTTGTAAAGATTGAAGGCAGTGTTGTAAGGCTCATCGCCTAACAAACGCCAACTGATGAAAACTTTGCCATCCGAAGTGGGTGTTGCCACCAGGCCCCTGTTCAGGTATTCCATGCTGTACTGGGCACCTGCTGAAATAGATCCCAGCATGATCAACAATGATAAAAAAAGTCTTTTCCTCATGAGGTGATAATTACTGCTTTAGACGCTCTTCATCAGCAATACTTTCGACTTTTTTCTTTTCAATGACCTTGGTAGAAATGTCAATAGAGGTATTGATGAATTTCCATCCTGCGGTATGCTCCATGGTGCCAAGGGTTTGTGCTGTGATCAGGGAGTTAACAAATTTGAAATTTTCCAAAATGGAGTTGGGAAGGCCATTGATTTCAAATGCCTTCACTGCGTGGGTAATTGAAACATTTTGGATGACAATGTTTTTGGCGTGGGGAATTCCTTTTGAAGCAGGCTCAACTTTGTTCAACATGGAAATCCAATGAGCAGGTGCGGTTTCTTTTGTATAGCCTGCAGGCAATTGGGAATAGCTGTATGCAGGATACCAGTTGAGGTTGAACTGATAAGCATTCAAGACAGAATCCAAACGGGAATCAACAAAATAAATGTCTTCAATGGTTCCTCCCCTTGTGGTGGCAGACTTGATCCTCAATCCGTTGTCAGTATGCTTTGCTGTAAGTTCTGATGCATAGACGTGGCGAATGCCACCCGATGTTTCACTTCCCAACGTAATCAATCCTGCCCCCCTGCGCGCAATGGATTTTCTGATGACCACATATTCCGTAGGGCGGTTGACCCTCAATCCATCCCAGTCTCTGCCAGCCTTCAAACAGAAATTGTCATCATTGCAATCAATGTCGCAGTTTTCAATGAGTGTCCAGGTGGATGAATCAACATCGATACCATCTGTGCTGGGTCCGCTGCCATCCTCATTGTTCTTGATGGTAATGCCATCCACTGTGAGGTGTGATGAATAGAGCAACTGCACCGTCCAGAATCCCGCGTTCTTGAAACTGAGTCCTTTGATGGTAACATCTTCTGCTTCCTGTACCAGAAGGGTTCTCACCCTTTTGGCATCATAGTCTACAATCCAGCGCAATCCCCTCTTGTCATAGTCTTTGCGCATGGTCCAGTATTTGTCCCAGCAAAATTTCCCTCTTGCATTGACAACACCCTTGCCTGTGATAGCAACATTCTTCACCTTCATGGCATTGATCAGGGCAGCAGGCCATACCATTTCAATCCCTGCAATTCTGGTGCTGATGTCTGGATAATCATTGAAATCCTGTGAACCCAGGAGCGTAACTTGATCATCAATCCTGAGGTGCACATTGTCTTTCAAAAAAATGGAACCCGTTACATAGGTGCCTGGCTTGAAGACCACAATACCACCGCCTTTTTGCGCGCAGGCATCAATGGCTTTTTGTATGGCGACAGTGTTCACCGACACACCATCAGCAATGGCGCCATAATTGTTGACAGTGAAAACAGCCGTACCCTTGGGGCTGGTTCGCGCACCGACTTTTTTTGTCCATTCCGGTGCAACGGTTTGGGCCATGTTCAGTTGAACTTGCGAGAAAATCAAAACAATGATGAGCAATGAACGAGAGATGAACATATGATGAAAGTTTAAAAATAATTGTATTGATGTGTTGATGCTTTTTAAAATGATCGATAGAGGCCTTCCCAACGGACCTTCCAGTTTCCATTTTTGGGAAAGCCTGGTTGCCTGGTTGTATCGGTATCCCCCCCAGTACACATGAGTGCCACTGCACTCAATAACCCACCGTTACCGGGAAGATAAATCGTAAGCCGTCCGTCCTGGTAATTGTGCCCGTTTTTCAAATAGGTATTTTTTTGAACAGGCATCATCAGCGCATCAATGGCATCATCAGGAAGATGCAACCTGGAAGCCGTCATGGCCATCATGGGATAGTCCCATCCCCAAGTCTTGTTCCATGACCAGGTTTTTTGAACCAGTTTCAAAGTCTTGTGCATCACCGCCGTATCCATAGTATGCACAGCAGGCAACATACCATAGGCACCAAGAACGGCGGGATGGTCTGCCAGGTACCGAGGATTGGTATAACAATCAGGAGTGCTTTCTGAAGCCAGGTAAACGCCGTTGGCCATGGGCAAAGGCGCGAGATGCTTTACAACGTCCTGCCATTGAGGGTTGGGCTTCAGGCCCAGCCTTGTTCTCCATTGCTGAGCCGTCTGAAGCGCCCAGGACCAATACGCCAGTTCATAGGTTGGATTGAAAGTGGTTAAGGGATCAAAGCATTCCTGTGCAGGAATCAGTCCCTTGCCTAAATTGTATTTTCCCGTTTTTGCATCACGCTCAGGAAAGTCTGCCATGAAATCGGCAGTGGCAAAAACCAATTGCTTGTACTTGTCCAATACCTTGCTTGTGGGATTTTTTCGGTAAAGCATCTCCACCATGTAGATCAAATGGGGTTGCTGCCAAATCAGAAAAGCACCCACAGACGATGGGGTTTCGTCCCCATTGTTATCTGTCATTTTCTGCCAGCGCATACCATTGTATCCCTGGCGTTGTGCAATGGCCCTTGCTTTTGCTGCAGACCGGAAATACCAGTCAAGGCTTTTCTCCATCAGGTCATGCCTGCCCCATTGTGCAAAATGCACAGCATGCCACCAATGCATTTCAATATGGGGTTTGCCAAACCAGGTGTTGTAGGTAAGACCAGTTTCCTGTGGAGGATTGGATGAGGTGCACTGCAGTTTGGTGAGGTATTGAGACAGAACGATTCTTCTTTCGAGTTCCCTGGCCCTTGGATCCTTACTCCCGGAAAGATCGATGGCACCACCACTGTGCCAAAATTGATACCAACCTTTGATGCTGTTGTTTCTTACAGAGATGGCATTTTCGTTGATCAGTTTTGGATCTTGTTTTGCATTGAATCCTATCACCAGGTTAAGGGAATCAGTCTTTGATTCAGGCACCAGCCTGAACTGGTGAGGAGCGAAATGCTCTGCCTTTGCAATGGAAGAAGAAACCAACTGAAGATGGTATTGGGTGGTGTCCAGTACATGCGTGATAACATATTGCTTTTCGCTGCCCAACAACTGTGATTGATGATTAGCATCCTGGGCATAATGATTGCCAGCATCCTTGAATTCGCCATTGGGATAAGGCAGCCTGATGAAAACATTCAGCCTTTTTTTTCTAATCAAATCTGAATGTATCCTGAAACCTAGCAGATCTTTTTGCTGGTGGCAGGATGTTTCGACTTCAACCTCAACACCTTCCAATTTGAATTGGCTGGTGATGATGCCGGTATAGGGATCCAATACTTGCCTAATGTTAACAATATCTTTGAGGCCTGCAAGGGTTCCGTCTTGCTTCAACAACTCCAATCCAATATTCCCCAGCTGCAATCGATGAGGATTGACGCGAAAATAATCAGATGCATTTTCTGCTTTCAGGTCTCCCTTGGTTTGAACGGTATAGGACACCGACCTTCCATCCAATGCATATTGCTTTTGAGAGGAAGACAAAACATTGTTTTCTGTATTGGAGAAACTGTGCCATCCCCAGTCAGACTGGGTTCCCAGGGGCACGCCATTGGCATAATAATCTGGAAATGTTTGCATGCCTGTTGCATCGACAGTATAAGCAAAGTTGCCATTGCCCACCGTGAGTGAAGCCAGGCTGTCCATGGCCACAACATGAATGGCATGGCGCTGTACCAAAGCTTTTCTGTTGATGCGCTGAGCATCTGCTACAAATTGCAACAACAAGAATGCAGAAAGAATTCCTGCCTTAAAAATATGTCCCTGCTTGATGTACATGGTTGTATGGATTAGAAAACATTGTCAATGAGAGGCCTTGCATATTGCTCCTTTGAATCTGTGGTCTTGGGAAGTCCGAAATAGAAATAAAGGGTCCGGCTTTTCAAGCCTTTCAAATGATTCATTTCTCCCTGTGGCCCGTAAACGGCAGCATTGGAAGTGACACCCATGGCCAGTTTGGTGCCGATGGGCGGAATGCAATCAAGGAAGGAAATATTGCCTGGAGGCAATTGCGGATAGGCCTTTCCTGTGGTGGTCAAACCGTTGAAATCAAACAAGCGTACAAACAAACCATCATCCGGACTGGCGATGAAAATCTTTCCTTCCACTGTGCTCAATTCCATCCATGCCACTTCACCAAAATATCCCTTGAATTCAGGATAGGTATTGGGTGCGTATCCGGTTTGCGTATTGTTGTAAAGGTTTTGCCATACGTTGATGGGTGTTCCAGCCATGCGGTTTTTCCATTGTCTTGAAGGACCCTTTCCCAACCACTTTGATCCGAGGATATAATTTTCGGGATAAGAAAAACTGATACCGGAAAAGGGATGATCTCCCTCAAGTAGATAATCATAGGAAAGGGAAAACCATCCATTAGCATGGATGCGCCATTCCATTTTTTTCAGGTTGCCACTGAAGTTGAACCTGGCAATGGTTTCATTGGATTGGCGTTGAATGAATGCATTTTCCAAAACCGCATTTCCCCTGACCAAGACCGGACCATTGTTGAACGAATGTACATAATCATTCATCTTGTTCCTGCTTGTGATCAGCTGCCCGTTTCTCTTGTCAATGACAATACTGACATCACCACCCATCAAGGTATAGGAAGTATCGGACTCATTGAAAGAGGTTGTATCCTTTTTAGGAAGCATGTATTTTTTAAGGATGGCATCATTGGACCTGGTCATCGCCGTCCAGCGGCCAATCTCAGCACCCTTGCTGTCTTTGACAATGAGCATCAAGGCATCATGGTTGAACAAATCATTGTCCAACTCCAACTGCAACATCCCTTTTTCAATTGGAGCGATTTTTGGAGCGATGGCCTGTCCCTTTTTTCTGACCACATATCCAGAGGATCTATCAAATGGGCCACTGAAATCCACCAGTTCCCAATTGAAGGTGCAGGAAGCTGTATTGGTAAAATGAAACCGGTTTTCGATGTTTATTTTTCCATTGAAAGACCGGTCGATTCTCAACGGCAGTTCAACTTTCACAGGAGAAAAAATTTCCCTCAATGCATAGTAGCTGCCTTCTTTTTCCCGGTGTGGGCCAAGGATTCCATCATTGGCATTGAGACCGTTGGCATCCAGCACATTGTTCATGTCTGTTCGCATGATGGCTTCATCAGCAAAGGCCCAGATGAAACCACCTGCTGAACGGGGTGCACTCCAATGCAGGTTCCAGAAATCTTCCATCGCTGCAGCACCACCGCCATCATCCTGGGCATGCAGAAACTCAGTAGGCATGTAGATCAGGCTGTCTTGTAATATTTTTTTTGAGCTGTAATAATCCTCATAGTGATTGCAGTCGATACCATTGAACTGGTTGCCAGGGCGATGATGCGGATGGATGACCGTTCTTTTTTGGAAATCATGTTGTGTAAAAACAGCATCCAGCTCCTTGTTTGTTCCGCCCTCATTTCCATTGGCCCAAAACACAATCGATGGATGATTCATGTCGCGGGTCACCATCTCTTCAACAAGCGGCGCACCTGCTTTGGTGGAATAGGCTTTTTGCCATCCTGCCAATTCATCGATCACATAAATACCCATCGAGTCGCAGAGCTGCAGAAAATATTTGTCGGGAGGATAATGGCTGCAACGCACAGCATTCATGTTCATTTCCTTCAACAAGCACACATCCATCAACTGTTGCTCGCGGCTGAGGCTCCTGCCTGTTTCGGGCCAGAAACAATGCCTGTTGACACCTTTGAATTTCACCTGAACATCGTTTACAAAAACCCCTTCCCCTCTCTTAACGGTTACAGTTCTGAAGCCAAATTTTTCATGTACCTCATGCTGTTTCTTTCCACCCGCACCAAACAATTCAACCTTTACAGTATACAAAGTTGGACGTTCTGCATTCCAGCTGACAGGATTATTCACCTTCGTTAAGAGGTTGACATAAAGATCGTTGCCAGTGATATTTGTTTTTGTAGTACCCACAACTTTTTGCCTTTCATCCATGATCGTGGCCTGCACCCATCCTTTTGCAAGATTGGAAGAGCACCATACACCCATGGAAAAATCACCCTTGTGCGTTGCATCAATGCCAACCTTTTCAATGTTGGCAAGAGGTTTGGCCTCCAGGTAAACGGGGCGGAATATCCCTCCGAAAACCCAATAATCGGCCAACCTTTCCGCATTGTTCACTGATGCATCTTTGCTCATCTTGCTGACTTTCACTTCCAAAAGATTTTTTGTACCGGGCTTGAGCAGTTTGGTAACATCATAGCTGAACCGGTAAAAAGAACCCTGGTGGATGGCACCAGCCAGCTGGCCATTGACCTTCACTTCAGTGTCTGTCATGCTGCCTTCAAAAACGATGTCAATGGATTTTCCCTTCCAGTGTTGGGGAACCGTAAACTGATATTTGTAAAGGCCTGACTCATCAGCAAACCTGCTGTTCTTTCCATTGGTTTTGTAATCGCGGCCATAGTTATAATTACCAAAGCCCTGTTGTTCCCAACAACTGGGTACATCAATCTTTTCCCAGGCATTGCTTCGTCTGCCATCGGTACAAAAAAAATCCCATTGTACGGTTTGCTTGCTATCTGTTCCAGACAGGTAAAGCTGTTCCGTTTTTTGGGCAACAGCATCTAACCCAACAAACAAAAGCAAAATGGAAAGTATACGCTTCATGAATAATTCTCTTTAACGCAATGGGTTATCTATTGGTTACCCTCGAGTACAACCGGCCCTTTCAATCCTGAATTGACAGGAGACCAGTCTGCTGCACTGAAGATGCCATCACGGGCATTTTCTTTTTTACGGGCGGGCATGTTGACATTGTAAAATATCTTCCATGGCAAGTTGTTCCGGTCCATGTAGGCAATGCGGTTGGCCATCAGACTCGCAACAGTAATTTGGATGGTATTCTGTTTTTTTAACAGGCCTGCAGGAACAGCAAATTTGAAAACGGGACCAATATGGCTGCCAAGGGAAACTCCATTCAAGACAACTTCCACTGTTGCAGAAACATCTCCTAATGAAAGTGTCCAGGCATTCATCTTTGCATCTGGCAAATCAAATGTGCTGGTATAGCGCGCCGTTCCTGAGAAATTTTTGGCCGATGAATCAGCAAGTGATGTCCAGAACACTGTACTGTCAAGGCTTGTAGGCTTGGGAAGTTTTGGTCCACCATCTATAAATTCAAGTTTCCATTGACCTGTGATGGGAAAAGTTTTTACTACTGCAAATGGATACGCATGCTTTGAAGAAGCAATAGGCAAGGTTGAAGTCCTCAACAGGATTGATTCATGCGCAGCCAGGGCGATTCTTACTGCAAGCTGCGTTGCAGAGATGCGTTTTGATGATGGAAGCGTAATCTTACCAGACATGGGATCAAAAAAGCTGAGCGATGTTGTTGCATCTGCTGGAATGGAGACCCACTCATCTATTGTCTTTTCAGTCCTGTTGTTGATGAAAGTGACAAGACCATCGGTCAGTTTTCTTTGAATGGACTGAAAGCCTTTTTGCTCAAATGGACGCTGGTAAACAGACACCAATGAACCCAATGATTCCATGTCTGCTGAGATGATCAACTTCCCCTTTCCTACAACTGCAGTTTTAAGCTTTCCATTTTCAACAAATGTCAGGACTGCAAGCAGGGCATCAAATGCTTTTTGCCTTTCTTCCAGATTGGACAATCCTGGAACACCCTTGGGCATTTGTTTGTAAGCAATGATGGTTGCACCCTGCCTCGCAAGCGCCATGATTTTAGCAAGAGATGGTGCATCCATCTGCTGGATGGCTGGCAACAGGATTGTCTGGTAAGTATTTCCAGCAGACAGAATTGAATTGCCCTTGCTTTCAAACTGTTGCAATTGGCGGTCAGAGAAAAAATCAAACCCAATCCCCTTTTCCTGCAAATGCTTTGAAAGATGTTCAAAATCCGTTTGTTCAAAATTCTTTTCCATACCATCAAAATGCTGCAAAAGTGGGCCTCCTGTTTGTGCATAGCGATCAACGATAGGATAATAGACCAGCAGATCATTGCTCGGTTTGCCTTGCTGAAGAAAAGATTGAACCTTGGCAATGTAATTGTTGAGCACGTGGAAATCCTTCCATTGCGGATTGGCCGGTTGAAAATGAACAGCAGCATAAAACAACCATCCCGGCCATGGAGCATTCTTTGGTGAATAAGCTGTTCCGTGGTAGACGATATGGTTTACACCACCCAGAAAATAGAGATCAATGGCTTTTTTGACATCTCCCCAGGTAGAAAGAAAATGTTCATTCAGCCAGGTGGCTGATTCTGCAGACACCAATTGTTTTCCACTGACATTGGCTGCAGAAGAAGCGAATTTAAACCGAAGCACATCTGTACCTTCTGTTTCAGGAATATCCACTACACTGTAGAGGTCCAAGGTATTGGCTGGTGATCCGTGCGACTGGTTGCGAAGAATTTTATGTTTCCCATCTCCCCATTTTTTCCATTCTTTGGTAAAATTGTTGAGGATCATCTCGTCAATAACAGAGCGGTAATCATAGAGCACCCTGCTGTTGAGTTCCTTGTCTGCATTGCCCAACAGAGCAGGCAATTTCGAAC
>Ga0222712_10003251_pt1 | contig 17842 bp, 13 predicted proteins | sample C33_657DmetaG_FD_165043 | JGI IMG/M metagenome (GOLD analysis project Ga0222712, IMG submission 165043) | Estuarine water microbial communities from San Francisco Bay, California, United States - C33_657D | ecosystem: Environmental > Aquatic > Marine > Unclassified | place: USA: California...
TACTTCATCGCCATCGTCTACCAAGGCTAAAATGGCATTGGCTAAACTTTGTTTAGCGCCGGTAGAAGTAACAATATTTTCAGCTTTATAATCTAAATTATTATCGCGTTTTAATTTACTGCAAACCGCTTCTCTTAAATCGGCAAAGCCAGCAACAGGTGTATAGTGAGACCAGTTATCGTTAATGGCTTTAATAGCTGCATCTTTAATATGTTGAGGCGTATCGAAGTCGGGTTCACCCAAACTTAAGTCAATAACGTCTTTGCCCTGTGCTCTTAGTTCGCGGCCTAATTTGGCCATTTTTAAAGTTTCTGGCTCACTGAATCTGTTTAAAAGAGAAGATAATATCATGATTGCTTATTTGAAACACAAATTTCGCAAATAAATCGCAAACAGACGTAAGTTTTGGACTTTGAATATCCATAAATTATTCCCTTTCTGTTAATATCTATTTAGCAGCCTCAAGGATGGGGGTAAAATTGGGAAGAAAGGCTTTCTTGCGTTGAAGTTCGTAGTTGTAAATTAACTGACCTAAGTTTTTATAAAAAGGGTAGCCTACTGTATCGTAATCGTATTTACTATCGTTTAAAATGCCATCGCTATTGCAATAGATAACGGCACTCAACATGAACTCAACTTTCTTCTCCGGATCCATTATATAGGCTATGTCTAATAAAAACCCATAAGCATCACCCACTTTATTAAATATTTTCAAATTATTGGGGAAGGGGCCTTTCTCAGAACCTGTGTATAAAAACTTACAATAGTTTGGCCAATAATTAGCTGTGTCGTAAGTAGGATACTGCGATTCAGTGGGTAAGGTATGCATGTAGTGTAGTAAAAACTTTCTATCCTCGGTGGTTAAATTAAATCTTTGAGAGGGTGGTGTATGCTCAAAAAATAAAACCGATTTCAAAATATGGGTAAGGTCACTTAAATAAATTCGGTTTTTATCTGAAAAATTTAAAGGGCCTTTGATGAGTGAGTCTTGGTTATTCAAATAAGCATTGCCAATAAAGGCATTATAATAAGGAAGGCTGTCTTTATTAAAGGCAGCTGGTTGATGATAAATTATTTTTCCTTGCTCATTATAAAAATCAATGGATTGTGTGCTTCTATTTTCTTTGGCAGTTCTGCCTAATTCAATTCTGTTTCTAATATAGACATCTTTATACCCTTTGGCGGCTAATTGTTCATGCACTGTATGCGGTGTCACAAATTCAAATAATCTATTGGCTGCATTATTATCACTTACTAAAAATATTTCTTTAACGGCCTGTTCAATATTTTGTACGCCATTGATGGAGTAAGGATTATTGTAAATTTGTTCTTGCCTATCAGATACACTATCGTATACCATTTGGGTAGACTTACTAAGCCCTTTAATTTTTAAATTATTAATTTTCTCTAGCGCTAAAAAAGCCAGCGGCATTTTAACCGTACTTGCTGGGTAAAAATATTCCTTAGGGTTTAGGTTATAAGTGAACTCTTTAAAATGAGGAACATTATTTTTATCTCTATCAATTTGAGTATATAAAATTTGAAGGCGGTAGTCTTTGGGGTTGGCTAAAATTTTACCAAATTGTTCAGGCTTTTGCTGCATTAATTTTTCAAGCAAACGAGTATCGGATTGCGCTGTAGAGCTTAGTGCAATTAATAAGAGTCCGGCTAGAATGCTGGTAAATTTCATATTCAAATGTATAAAAACTAAGCTATATTTATATCAGCCTATGGAAAAGTTTATTTCAGTTTTTGATATGTTTAAAATATCGGTAGGGCCTTCAAGCTCACATACCTTAGGCCCTTGGCTTGCTGCAAAAAATTGCATTCAAAAAGTAGACAGCCTTTTTGGCCTAGATAAAGTAAAATCTATTCAAGTTTTATTATATGGCTCATTAGCGAAAACGGGTAAAGGACATGGGACAGCAATGGCAGTAATGATGGGACTGATGGGAGAGGATCCCATAACTACCAATACCGATTTAATTGAGCCTTCCATTGCAGCAATTAAAATAAATAAAAAAATTGTTGTAGATAAAAGGGCAAGTATTGCATTCAATTTTGAAAATGATTTACAATTTTTAAAAGATAAATTACTACCGCATCATCCCAATGGTATAGAATTTATTGTAACTATTGGTGCTGAAAAACATACTTATACTTTTTACTCTATTGGAGGTGGGTTTATTGAAGAGCAAATAGAGAAAGATAAAAACATTACTTATCATACAATTTCACAAAATAGCAATGCAAAGGAGTTAGAAGTGCCTTTTGATTTTAAAAATGCCGATGAGTTATTACATTGGTGTATTAAAACGGGACTTCCTATTTGTGAAATTGTCAAAGAAAATGAGAAAACCATTAGAGATGAAATTCAAGTGGCTTCTGCCTTAGATCATATCTGGGAAATAATGTTAACTTGTATTTATAAAGGATGTCATACCGAAGGTGAACTACCAGGTGGCTTGTTTGTACAAAGAAGAGCCTTTGCTTTAAATAAAAAATTATTAAATGGTGCTAGTTATTCAAATATGAATGAGTGGATGGACGCCATCAAAAATACAGGTCATAATTTTTCAACCATCTTAGACTGGGTAAGTTGTTTTGCTTTAGCAGTGAACGAGCAGAACGCCTCTTTTGGAAGAGTGGTCACAGCTCCCACCAATGGAGCTGCTGGAGTGGTGTCTGCGGTATTATTATATGCTTTATTATTTTCAGAAAAGAATAATGCAGAAACGGTTTCTAATTTTTTATTAACAGCAAGTGCCATTGGTATATTATTTAAAAATGGGGCTACTATTTCCGCTGCCATGGGAGGATGTCAAGCAGAAATTGGTGTTTCTTCTGCCATGGCTGCTGCGGCACTCACTGAATTATTAGGAGGTAATCAAAAGCAAACCATGATGGCTGCTGAAATTGCGATGGAACATCATTTAGGATTAACCTGTGATCCGGTAGGAGGTTTGGTGCAAATTCCATGTATTGAAAGAAATACCATGGGTGCCATTAAAGCCATTACAGCTGCTCAACTAGCTTTACAAAGTAAACCCGATTTTGCCCTGGTAAGTTTGGATAAAGTCATTAAGACAATGTGGAATACAGCACTTGACATGAGTGTTAAGTACAAAGAAACTGCTGAAGGTGGTTTAGCGATGCAAATTCCAATAGGACTGGCTGAGTGTTAAGCAAACTATTAGTTAATTAGAACTATACTTATCCATCGAATTTATCTAGTCCATTAGAACTATACTATTCCATAGAACTTATCTAGTCTATCTCTACTAAAGAATAATCTTGTATCACATTATAAAGTGTACCTCTTTCCACTGGCTTGCGATGGGCTTGTTTAATTAAGCGTACCAATTCTTCTGTAGTCATAACAGGGGTTTGTTCTTCACTTCCTGCCATTGAATAAATTTTAGTGGTATCGTCTATAGTGCCGTCGATATCGTTTACGCCATAGCTTAATGTAAGTTGTGCAATTTCACGACCTAGCATTGGCCAGTAGGCTTTCACATGCGGGAAATTATCTAAGTACAAACGAGATATCGCATACATTTTTAAATCATTGGCCATGGTAGACTCTGGAACATCATGCATATCATTGTCCTTGTTTCTAAATTTCAATGGAATGAAAGTATTAAAGCCCTTGGTTTCATCTTGCAGTTGTCTTAGTCTTTCCATATGGTCAATACGGTGTTCAGCTTTTTCAATATGACCATATAATAAAGTAGCATTACTATGCATGCCTAAATTATGCGCAGTTCTATGAATATGCAACCACTGGTCACCGGTAGCTTTATCGGCACAAATAATATTTCTAATGTCTGGATGAAAAATTTCAGCGCCACCACCTGGTAAAGAATCAAGACCTGCTTCATGTGCTCGTTTCATACCTTCTTCGGTACTTAGATTTGCTTTACGGAACATGTAATCTAATTCGACAGGAGTGAAGCCTTTGATATGTAATTCAGGACGATGTGCTTTAATGGCTTTTAATAATGTAATGAAAAATTCTAAAGTTAATTTAGGATGCACACCTCCCACAATATGCACTTCGGTAACAGGTTTGCCATCGTATGATTTTACAATGTCCATCATTTGGTCAATGGTTAGTTCCCAACCTTCTTCTTTATGAGCATATAATTTTGAGTAAGAACAAAATTTGCAAGAGAAAACGCAAACATTAGTAGGTTCAATATGAAAGTTCTTATTAAAGTATGTGGTATCGCCGTGTAAAGATTCTCTTTTCCAATTCGCTAAAGCTCCAACATAGGGGAGTGATGCTTTCTCAAATAAATAAACGCCTTCGTCAAAACTAATGCGTTCGTTATGAATAACTTTATTTCCTATTTTTTGTAAAAGATTGTCTTTTTCTGAAGCAATAATGATTTCGATATTAGCTGTACCCATTGTCCACATATTTAGACTGCAAAGTTACCAAATATCTGAATAATTATGGTGTTAAAATGAACTAATAAAAATCATATTATTATTTTTATTTCGCTGATTAGCCTATTAAAATACCTGCAATGCTTGCCGATAAATAAGAGGCAAGGGTTCCACAAAGAAGTGCTTTTAAACCCAATTCAGCTAAGTCCTTACGGCGATTTGGAGCTAATTCGCTAATACCTCCAATAAGCATACCTACGCTGCTAAAATTAGCAAAGCCACAAATAGCTATACTTACAATTAGTAACCCTTTCTCTGTAATAATGGGTACTACTTTACTAGTTAAACTTTTAAAAGCCACAAATTCATTAATGGTTAATTTTTGTCCAAGCAAGGTGGCTGCATTTTGAATATCGGCAGTAGGAATACCCATGGCCCAAGCCATTGGATAAAATAATTTACCAAATAGAAAATTTAAACTCAAATGTAAATTAGGATTGAATAAATGTCCAATAGAAAGCATACACCAGTCAATCATTGCAATTAAGGCAATAAAGCCAATTAACATGGCAATAACGTTCATGGCTAATTTAAATCCATCACCGGCACCATGTGTAATGGCGTCAATGGTATTGCTGTATTGACTTTTCACTTGTAGTGTAACCTTTCCCATGGTTTGAGAAACTTCTGTTTCAGGGAAAACAATTTTGGCAATCACAAGTGCACCAGGCGCTGCCATTAAACTTGCTGTAATTAATTTAGGGGCTAAGTCCATACCTGCTTGTGCTCCCATGTTTGCATATACTATTAATATACCACCTGCAATACAAGCCAAGCTGCCGCTCATACTAGCTAATATTTCACTTTTTGTCATGGTAGCTAAATAAGGGCGAATCATAATTTGTGCTTCCACTTGTCCCACAAAGGCACTGGCCACATTGCTTAATGCTTCTGCGCCACTAACACGCATAATAAAATTCATGGCCTTCGCAACTACTGCAATAATTCTTTGCATTATACCAAAATGGTAAAATAAAGCAACAAGTACACATACTAATATAATAGTAGCGGTCACATTAAAAGCAAATACAAAACCTCCGTTGGCAAAATCGGCAACACCGGTGGGGGTAGTTGCAGCCACACCACTATAAACAAATGCCGCACCTGCACGCGCAAACTGTTCAATTTTTCCCATGCCTCTACCTAATAATTGGAAAAAACTGGTCACTGCTGGAATTTTCAAGATTAAAAAACCAATGGTTAGTTGAAGTAATAAACCACTACCCACTAATCGGTAATTAATATTCTTCTTGTTATTAGAGAATAGAAATGCAATCATTAAAATAATCACAATACCAATAAGGCCTTGAAATCTTTCCATAGTGCTGTATTTGAAATAGGAAGATAAAAAAAAATAGGCAAACTATGCCTATTTTTTAAAATCGTTTTATGGTTGGTTTAACTATAAATGCGACTGAATTTTCTTGTCTAATACCGACTTAGGTACAGCACCAATTTGCTTGTCTACTACTTGACCACCTTTTACAAAAAGGATAGCTGGGATAGATGTAATACCAAAGTTCATACTCAAAGTAGGATTTACATCCACATTCACTTTTCCTATGTTTACCTTGCCTGCATATTCAGTAGCTAATTCTTCAATAACTGGCCCAATAGCTCTGCAAGGACCACACCATTCTGCCCAAAAATCGATCACTGTTAATTTATCGCTTTCCATTACGGTGCTTTGGAAGTTGGCGTCTGTAAATTCTAAACTCATATGTATATTTTTATATTGTTAGGTTTCTATTTAATTCTAATTATTCTGTTTCTTTTGATTTCTATTTAAATCAACTCTTATGCTTTATCTTGTTCTATACTTCTTACTCTTTTCTATGTTCAAAATTAGTTCCAAACTTTAATATCTGCCTATTTGACTTTTCCACTTAATTAATAGCCATTGGGGACAAATTCTATGGCAGAGCTTCGGACTAGCTGTCGCAGATATAGGTGCTAAGTGACTAACTAAGTGACCAAATTCACTTGTACATTCAATGCAGGGTTGCTGTCAAGGAACTGAACAAGGTCGTCGTTCATAAGAAAGCCCCTTTCAATGGTTAGTAAGCTAGCCACTAATTGATCCTTGGGCTCTACAAAGCTTATTTTGAAAGAAGACTTACCTGGGTTTTGTTTCAAGTTCTTTTCAAAGAAATGAATCATTTCATTGTTTAAATGACTAGGGTGGAGGCTAATTTCAATGGACCTTGTTTGTACTTGTTTTACTGTTTCAAGTAAAGACATAGTCACTATTTTAAATTCAAACTGGTTCGATTGGTTGTACCTTGTTCTAAAAGAACCATTGATAAATATTTTTTGTCCAACTTCTAAATAGTTTTGAAACTTAACATAGTCCTCACTCCATAATAAAAAATCGGTTTTGCCTGTGAAGTCTTCTATCACAAAAGAACCAAAGTTCTTGCCAGTTTTAGTCACACGGTGTTGCACATCGGTAATAAGCCCTGCCAATTTAAATTGTCTGCCTAAATTATTAGGATATAAAGCAAGGTTATCTTTTACTTCATTAAAAGCATTAATGGGTGTGAACTGATAATGACGCATTTCAAAACCATAATGGTCAAGCGGGTGGCCACTCATAAACATACCCGTAATATCTTTTTCGTGTTCTAATTTTTCAGTCAAAGTCCATTCTTCACAACTAGGAATTTTAGGAACGGGTACTTGCATAGCAGAAGGAAGGTCGCCAAATAAAGTATTGGTAGTACCTGCTGTCATGGACTGAAGTGCTTGGGCATAGCCAATTAATTTTTCTAATCCTGAAATTCTATCTCCATCTGCAATGGTAAAATATTGAGCGCGGTGGTATTCAGGGAAACAATCAAAAGTGCCTGAGTAAGCTAAACTCTCTAAAGACTTTTTATTTACGGCTCTTGATAAAACTCTTTTCATAAAGTCTACCATATCTGCAAAATGCCCAGCCTTGTTTCTTTCTGTAATAATAGCTTCAATGGCTGCATCGCCCACACCCTTTAAGCCACCAAGTCCAAATCTAATTTCTCCTTTTTTATTCACTGAAAAACCTCTCAAAGATTCATTCACATCTGGACCCAAAACTTTTATCTCCATTCTTTTGCACTCTTCCATGAAAAAAGTAATCTTATCAATACTTCCTGCATGGTTTAAAACAGCCGACATATATTCTCCAGGGTAATGCGCTTTTAAATAAGCAGTTTGATAAGCCAAGTAAGCATAACAAGTAGAATGCGATTTATTAAAGGCATATTGTGCAAAGGCTTCCCAGTCAGTCCACACTTTTTCCAATACATTTTCAGGATGTCCATTTTTTACAGCACCTGAAACAAACTGTGCTTTCATTTTATCCAATACCGATTTTTGTTTCTTACCCATGGCCTTTCTAAGTACATCGGCATCGCCCTTGGTAAAGCCTGCAATTTTTTGACTGAGTAACATTACCTGTTCTTGATACACCGTAATGCCATAAGTGTCGGAAAGAATTTCTTCCATCACAGGTAAGTCATACTTAATTAATTCACGACCATGTTTACGCTCAATGAAATTAGGAATATAGGCCATAGGACCTGGACGGTACAAGGCGTTCATGGCAATTAAGTCGGCAAATTTATCGGGCTTTAAATCGCGTAAATGTTTTTGCATGCCCACACTTTCAAATTGGAATGTGGCATTGGTTTCACCTCTTTGATATAAATTAAAAGTTTTGGCATCGTCAAGTGGTATTAAATCTAAATCAATGCTAATACCATGATTTTGTTTAATTAATTCAAGTGCCGTTTTTAAAATAGAAAGTGTTTTTAATCCCAAAAAGTCCATTTTAAGTACACCGGCTTCTTCAATAACGCTTCCTTCAATTTGTGTTACCCATAAAGTAGAATCCTTGGCTGTTGCCACCGGCATAATTTCTGTTAAATCGCTAGGGGCAATAATAATACCTGCTGCGTGTATACCCGTATTACGAATAGAACCTTCTAAACGCTCTGCTTCATGTAAAACTGCTGCGCGTAAATCATTGCCTTTATATATTTCTCGTAATTTTTTTACGTTGTCAATATCTTCTGGTTGGTATCCTTCTCTTTCTGCCAAAGATTTTTCACCTTCTTTCACCGTTAAGGGTGCATGTAAACATCGGTTTAATTCTGTACCAGGTTTATCGGGAACGAGTTTAGCTAATAAATTAGATTCAGATAAAGGCAAGTCCATCACACGAGCTACATCCTTAATACTACTTTTTGCAGCCATAGTACCATAGGTAACAATTTGTGCTACTTGTTCCTTGCCATATTTATCTACTACATAGTCAATTACTTTTTGACGGCCCTCGTCATCGAAGTCCGTATCAATATCGGGCATGCTCTTACGATCGGGATTTAAGAAACGCTCAAATAGTAATTGATATTTAATAGGATCGATATTGGTAATGCCTATACAGTAAGCCACCACAGAGCCTGCGGCAGATCCTCTACCTGGCCCTACAAACACACCCATATTCCTTCCAGCTTGTATAAAATCACTTACAATTAAAAAGTAACCCGCAAAACCCATGGTGCGAATAGTGAATAATTCAAAGTCTATTCGCTCTTGTAATTCAGTAGTAATTTCTGGGTATCTTTTATGAGCTCCTTCCCAGGTTAAATGTTTTAATAATTCCCACTGATTCATATTGGCTTCCTTATGAATTTGGAATTCCTTTGGAATAGGGAAGGCAGGCAGTAGAATATCTTTTTTTAAATTTAGTACATCTACTTTGTCTACAATAGCATTGGTATTGTCAATAGACTCAGGTAAATCGCTAAATAGCGCTTTCATTTGATCCTGGGTCTTAAAATAAAATTCGTTATTCGGAAATTTGAAACGCCTGTTTTTTATTTGCAACTCATCGTTTACAAAATCGTCGAAGCCCGGAGTGGCTTGTTTCTCTCCTGTATTAATACATAATAATATATCGTGGGCATTGGCATCGTCCTCATTAATATAGTGACTATCGTTGGTGGCAATAACAGGTACTTTAAATTTCTTAGCAAATTTTAAAAGTTGCGCATTAATGGTTGCTTGTTCAGGAATTTGATGTCTTTGAATTTCGATATAATAATCTTCACCAAAAATATCTAACCACCATTTAAATTCTTTTTCAGCCGTTGCTTCGTCTTGGTTTAAAATAGTTTGAGGTACATAGGCTCCAATACAACAAGTAGTGGCAATTAAACCTTCATGGTGTTTTAAAATTAATTCTTTATCAATACGAGGGTACTTACTATACATTCCTTCAATATATCCAAGAGAAGTAAGTTTAATTAAGTTCTGATAACCCACTGCGTTTTTAGCAAGTAGCACTTGGTGGAAACGCTGGTCTTTAGCTTCTTTGGTAAATTGTTTAGCATGCCTATCTTTCACCACATAAAACTCACAACCTACAATAGGTTTCACCACAGGGGCTAGAATATCTTTCCCTTCATTATCCTTGCCAATCACCTTTGTTTTTTTCCAAGCCTGACTCACAAATTTAAACGCCCCAAACATGTTTCCATGATCGGTAATGGCTAAAGCCGGCATCTTATCGTCCATGGCTTTATTATATAAGCCCTCAATAGAGGCAGCTCCATCTAATAAAGAGTATTGTGTATGTACGTGTAAATGGGAAAAACTAGGCATTCGGATATTGGGCTAAGGCTACAAATATCGTTAAAAACCAATGGCAAAACGGCCTTAATTTTCCACAAAAAAGGGTTAAAAATGGGGTATTTATTCCTTTTTAGCCTGACTTAACTTAACTTGCCTTCGATGTTAAAAAACAAGATATATCTATATATATGTATGGGGCTAGCAGCTAGCACATTAGCAAGCTGTAGTTCTTTAAAGTCTATCTCGTCGAATATGCAAGCAAAGGCGCAGCAACTTACGGCAAAGAAGCCAAGACCAGTTGAAATGAATAAAGGCAATACAGTAAATGGTGAAATTGAATTTTTAACCAATATATCGGTAACACCTGGTAAGATTTATATTAAAAATGAATCCGACGCCATCAGTACAGAACCTGTTACAACTAGCGCTACGAATTATGAAAAAATGCCTTCTAATTTATCTGAGGTAGAAAAATTAAACTGGTTACAATTAAAGTATTCTATTAAAATGGATATTGCTGTGGAGTCTATTGTTAATATTCCCTTACTTCAAAAAATAGATGAGTGGTGGGGCACGCCTTATAGTTTAGGGGGAAGTACAAAAAACGGTGTAGACTGCTCTTATTTTACTTTGGATGTAATGAAAGACATTTATAATGTGAATTTAAAACGCACTGCTGCAGAACAATATGAGCAGAGTACTAAAATTGAATGGAACGATTTAAAAGAAGGCGATTTAATTTTCTTTAAAGCCGATGGCAGAAGAAATATATCACATGTAGGCATTTACTTAGCCAATAATAAATTTGCACATGCATCAACCAGTCAAGGAGTAACCATTGGCGATTTAGCAGACCCTTACTGGCAAAGAAGATTATACAGTTTAGGCAGGGTGGCAGCGCAGAACTAATTATTATTTTTTCTCTAACTAGTCTTCTTCCTTCTTTAATTTATTAGCAAAAACTTTTTCAAATTTTTCTAGCTTCGGCCCAATTACATAACGGCAATAACCTTGACTAGTATTGTTATTATAATAATTTTGATGATAGCTTTCTGCAGAGTAAAATTTAGTAAAAGCAGTAATCTCTGTAATGATTGGCTTGTCCCAAGCTTTCGCTGCTATTAATTCTTGTTTGTATTTTTCAGCAACTTCTTTTTGGTGTTCGTTATGGAAAAATATAACGCTTCTGTATTGAGGGCCTACATCATTACCTTGTTGATTCGGTGTGGTAGGGTCATGTGTTTTCCAGTAAACAGCTAATATATCATCTAAACTAATTTTAGTAGTATCAAATGCAATTTGACATACTTCAGCATGGCCTGTATTTTTATCACAAACTTGTTCGTAAGTAGGGTTCTCCACAAAGCCACCGCTATAACCGCTGGTTACTTTTACAACGCCTTCTAATCTTTGATAAATGGCTTCGGTACACCAGAAGCAGCCAGAGCCTAGGGTAATGGTTTCAGTATGGGTCATATCTATTTTTTTAGATTTTTTTTGTTTGGCCGGTTGTGCACAGGCCGATAAGCAAATAAAGGAAAGTAAAAGTAAAGAAGCTTTATTTATTAGTTTCATAAGTTAGGGCTTGTCTATTGTTAATTCGGATATGGTTTTATCCGGTTCTAAATTATAACAAAATTTGCTCCTATATGTTCACCTATTGTTAATGTTTATTTAAGTAAATTCGTGCACTATTTAGTCCCTATGCGCGTATACCCGGAAAATGCCCTTTCTCAATTAGAATTTGATAAAATAACTACTATTTTATTGAACTATTGTCAGACCAATATGGGGGTAGAGCAGGTCAGTGAAATGCGCATTCATACCCATCAAAGATATATTGAAGAAGCCTTAAGACAAACCGAGGAATTTAAGTTCATTAAATTAGCGAACCAGTATTTTCCTGCCGACTTTGTTTTAGACATAAGAAAGGACTTAAAATTACTAGGCATACCTGGTGCGCAGTTAACCGGAGAGCAGTGGTTGCTTGTAAGAAAATTAAGCGATCATATTCAACAAGTATTTAAATGGTTCGATGCTGAAAGGCAGATGGCTTATTCCAATTTGTATGAAGTGGTGAAGTCGTCTTATTATGAAAAGGCCATTATAGAATGTATTGATTTAATTATTGACGATAGAGGTTCGGTGAAAGACAACGCATCCGAAGACCTTGCAAAAATTAGACATCAGTTATTTAAGAAGCGTCAAGAATTGCGCCGCATTTTTGAAAAAGTAGTGCAACGATTAGCCAAGTCGGGTTATACCGCCGACATAGATGAAAGCTTTAGCAATGGCCGTAGAGTGGTGGCCGTTTTTTCTGAATATAAAAGACAGGTAAAAGGTTTTTTACATGGAGAGAGTGATAGTCGAAAAACTGCATTTATAGAACCGGAGGAAACTATTGAACTGAATAATGAGTTGTATGGATTAGAGCAAGATGAATTAAAAGAGGTACAAAAAATATTAAGAGCCTTAACAGCGCAGTTAGCACCTTATTCAAGTTTACTACTTAGCTATGCGCAAATTATTGGAAGTTTTGATTTTATTAGAGCCAAAGCTTTACTTGCTATTGATATGAATGCCAACAGACCCATGGTACATAATAAAGCCATTACGCATTTAATAGAGGCTTATCATCCCTTACTATACATATATAATAAGGCATCGGGTAAGAAAACCATACCCGTTAATTTAGAATTAGATGATGAGGCGCGTATATTAATTATTAGTGGCCCCAATGCAGGGGGTAAGACTGTTTCTATGAAAACATTGGGTTTAAACCAAGTCATGTTGCAAAGTGGTTTACTAGTTCCTATGAGTGCCACTTCTCAAATGGGTATTTATAAACAATTATTTATTCAACTAGGAGATACCCAAAACCTAGCCTTTGAATTAAGTACTTATTCAAGTCATTTATTACACATGAAGCATTTTATAGAAAATGCCAATGGTAAAACTTTGTTTTTTATAGATGAACTAGGAAGTGGAAGTGACCCGCATTTAGGAGGCGCCTTTGCGGAAGTGATATTAGAAGAATTATCGCATAGACATGCACAAGGTATTGTGACTACGCATTATTTGAACTTAAAAGTAATGGCCAACCATAATAAAGGCATTATTAATGGAGCCATGCAGTTTGATGAAGTAAAGCTAGAGCCACTTTATCAATTAGTAATAGGCAAGCCTGGTAGTTCTTATACATTCGCCATTGCAGAGAGAATTGGACTACCTAAACATTTAATTAATAGAGCTAGAAAATTAGTGGATACGCATCATTTTGAATTGGATAATTTATTGAATAGAACTGAACAGGATTTACAATTGGTGCAACAGGAAAGAAAAGAACTACATAAAAAGCTAAAAGAAAATGATAGCCTGAAGACGGAACTAGATAAAGTACTAAACAAAGAAAAGCATGTTCAACAAATTGAATTATTAAAAGAACAGAATAGAGTTTCAGAAGAAAAGTTTGCTTATTTAAAAGATATGGAGCGGAAAATAAAGCAAATCGCACTGGACTGGAAAAAGTCGGATAAGAAGGAAGACGTGATGAAAAATTTATACAATTTATTATTTAAGACCAATGATAAGATTGTAATTAACAGATTGGCTAAAAAAGTAGATAAGCAGTACAAAGAAACTAAGCAACCTATTATTGTGGGTGCCACGGTTAAATTAAAAAAGAATTATCAGGTGGGAGAAGTGATTGGCTTTAAAGGAAAAAGAGCCATTGTGAAAGTAGGGCAGCTTCCAATGAATATAGACTTGGAAGATTTAATGGTGGTGGAGAAAATTGAAGAGATTAAAAAGAAGTAAAAAAAAGAAGTAATTGATTTTAAGAATAAAAAATCTAACTAAATAATAAACTGACTAATAATAACTGCCAAAATTTAGAGCCATGGTAATAGATAAATTAAGTGAGATAAATAAGTACATATGTTTACACCCACGTTTTGCAAAGGCCATTGATTATATTGTTACCTCTTCTTTTTTAAATATGGAACCCGGCACTGTATTAGTGGACGGCGAAGATATTAAGGCCATTATTATGGAGGGTAACTGTGTTCCTAAAGAAGAGTCACTTGCGGGTTTTGAATGTCATAATACTTATATAGATATTCAAATTATTATTAAAGGAAAAGAAACAGTGGGTTGGAGAGCAAGAACTAGTTGTGTGGAACCGAAGGGGGAATATAGCGAAGGGAAAGACGTTTTATTTTATGCCGATGCGCCTACACTATTTTTTGAATTGCAGGCTGGTATGTTTAGTATTTATTTTCCTGAAGATGTGCATGCGCCCATGATAGGGGAAGGGCCCATTAAAAAAGTGGTTATGAAGGTTAGGGTTAAATAAATCCAATTAATATACTAATTTTAATATATGAAAAAAGGCCCTGATTATATACTCTTGCTTTTCTCTGCTATTTACTTAGCGGTACATTTTATTCCCGATTTAGGGGGCGCCGATGTAATGGGAGCTCAGTGGTTGTATACTAGTGTGGTGGATTTAGTGGTACTTGGCTATATATTTATAAATAGAAAAACATACAGTGAAGCTATTAGTTCTGTATTCAGTCATCAATTTACGCTCTTATATACCTTTTATTTTATTTGGGCCATAGTTTCTATAAGCTATGCCATGAATGTGATAGAGGCTATAGTTTGTTTATCAAGACTAGCAAGTACCTTTTTTATTTTCACCAACCTTTCTATTTTATTATATAAAAAAGATATTAAGAATTACTATTTACCAGTAGCAATTTTAATTACTCTAGTACTATTTTTCGATGCTTTTTATGTAATGAATGCTTTTAAACAAGCTATAGATTCTGAATTGGGTTCTTTTAGTCCATCTAGTGTAACTGGAAATAACGGTAATAAAAACGTAATGGCAGCAAGCCTTATTATTAAATTTCCATTCTGCCTTTATTTAATTTTAAATACTAAAATACTGGGAAAAATATTTGGAGTAGTTACCATATTCGTTGGGGCCTTTGCAATTTTTATTTTAAGTACAAGGTCAACATTTTTATCCCTTTTCGCAATTATAATTTTATTCGCTATAACTACTTTGTATTTTAGAAAGAAATCAGATATTAAAACTTCAATTTTATCAATTTCATATTTAGTAGTCCCTGTTATTTTTGCATTTTTCTTTTCAAATTTAGCTTTAAGTAATATTAACGATGCATCTACAACTGGTGCAGTCACAAATAGAATTCAATCCATTCAACTTAATAATGAAGCTTCTTCTGGTCGTTTACATTTATGGCAAGGGGCTATTGATTATTTTTTAAAACACCCTTTCATTGGAGATGGATACGGTAACTGGAAACTAGCCTCTATCCCTTACGAGAAAGAGTTCACCAATGATTTGTATGTGCCATATCACTCACACAATGATTTTTTAGAAGCTGCTGCAGATTTAGGTATAGTGGGAGGCCTTGCTTATTTAGGCCTTTTTGTAATAGCATTTGTATTTACCCTACAAGTTTGGTTTAAAGAAAAATATAAGCAGTATCGCCTTTTTACTACAATAAGTTTTATGGCAGTTACTTGTTATTTTATTGATGCATTTTTAAACTTTCCTACAGAAAGAACTTCCATGCAGACAATGCTAACTGTTTCTGTTGCTTTATTATTTGCACCGGCATTTTTAATAAAAACAGACTCTAATAAAGAATCAAAATCATTTAAGTTCATCACGCCCCTTTATTTATTTATAGGTGTTCTATTAATTAGTGGATCCATCTACATCAACAACCAAGTATATGAGTCTTTGAAAGTGCAAAAGTATGTAATGGGTGAAATTGATGCCGATCCTAAAATGGCTTTAGATGAAGTGAAGGACGCCTTTCCTATGTTCCCTAATTTATCTACTTCTACATTACCTATTAAAGCCCTGGTGGCAAGGTATTATTTTAGAGATAAAATGTACGACGAGTCTATGCGACTTTTAAATGAAAGTGAAAATGTAAACCCTGCCTTGCATTATAACGATTTTATTAAAACTGCAATATTTGCAGCCAAGCAAAATTATGATAGCACGGCTTTTTATGCCTATCGAGCATTTTATAATTGGCCAAGGGCTACTTCTTATTATAAAAATGCCTTGTTTGCCGCTGCTAAAAAGAAAGACACCGTAGAAATTACAAAAGCTTATAACCTATATAAAAAATACCGTGATGGGGGTGAGGCCGTGAATCAATACTTAATGGCTATGTATGAAGTGAAAGGCGGCGCAGATAAGTACATGTTAAATATTTTAGATTCTGCCTTTGTACATTTCCCAAAGGATACAACTGCTTTATATAATGCTAGAAACTTACTTTCAAGAGGTATTTTAGGAACTCAAAATAGTGGACAAGCTGTTGTAACTGGGAATCAATTTGCGTATGAGGGAGCTAAGTTATTTGCAAAAGGTAAATATACACAGGCTGCCAATTTATATTTAAAAGCAAGTGGTGTAGAGCCTAATAACTATACCCATTATGAAAATGTTGCAATTTGTTATTATACCAATAAGAATTTTGAAAAAGGGATACCTTATTTTGATAAAGCAGCTTCTTTTGCAAATAATACTACAGGGAAGTCGGAGTTTTTTAAAGCCATGTCACTAGTGGCTATGGGAAAAAATGCGGAAGCTTGCGGCCCATTACAAGCAGCTAAAAAGAAAAATTATCCAGATATAGATAAGTTTATTGCGCTTTATTGTAAGTAATTTAAAAAACTTTAAAATATTTTTATGAAAAAGGTCTTTATTACATTAGTTATGTTTTTAGGTTTAGTAGCTGTTAAGGCACAAACTAATTCAACACCTGCACAAGTAGATATTGCGAAGGTTTTGAAATTTACCAATGACAATTATGATATGGGTAAAATAGCTTTTGGTAAGCCCACTGAATTTTCAGTGAGTATTGAAAACATTAGTAATACAAATATTAGTTTATTGAATGTTATGGTGGGTTGTGGTTGTACCACACCAAAATATACCAAAGATCAATTAATTCTTCCTGGCACAACGGCCACTGTAGTTTTAGGCTTTAATGGTTCCGCGGTAGGTAAGTTTTCAAAGTCGGCTACCTTATTTTTTAGCGGAAACTTAACTAAGGCAGTTTCCTTTCATGGGGAAGGGGTTCAATAGGGGTTCGTTATTTTAAGAGAAAACTTAGAGAGATATCCTCGTCTATCATTGGCCAATGAATTCCATAATTGGCAGGCGATATAATATAATTATTTCTTTCTTCTTCAGAAGCTATAAGTAATTTTTTAGAAATAAGTTTTAAATCTAATTGATGCATAATATTATCAATTGTAATCAAAAGAGTTTCTTTTGTAAATTTTATTGATTCTATATTATTCAACTTTTCCATTGTCAGGGTTTATAAAATGTAAATTTATAACAAATTTATTAACCCAAGGATTACCTCCCTTCGGTCGGTGATCCTTGGGTGGGGCTAGAATGAACAAAAATGTGAATAGCCATTCTTTTAATGCCCAAAAGCAAATGGCTGCGCCATTTTAAATGCTTCGTTTGCATCAAAATCGAAGCAAGCTTCATTTTTATGCTCCCTCAACATTTTGCTCACTTCGTTCACATTTGGGCATTAAAAAAGGGGCTAAAAGCCCCTTTTTTTGTTCATTCTGCGGAGAGTTAGGGATTCGAACCCCAGGACCTGTTACAGTCAACAGTTTTCAAGACTGCCGCATTCGACCGCTCTGCCAACTCTCCGCGGCAAATGTAGGAAGGGAAACCCAATTATGCAAAAAATACTTG
>Ga0222712_10003252_pt1 | contig 17834 bp, 16 predicted proteins | sample C33_657DmetaG_FD_165043 | JGI IMG/M metagenome (GOLD analysis project Ga0222712, IMG submission 165043) | Estuarine water microbial communities from San Francisco Bay, California, United States - C33_657D | ecosystem: Environmental > Aquatic > Marine > Unclassified | place: USA: California...
CAGGAAGGGTCGTCCAGTTTTTCGGGATTGTCGCGCACATCCTCATAATTGTACAGCCCTTCGACAGTGGGAGTCCAAAAAAGTGGACCCTTGTTCATTTGCGCTGTTCTTTCTGCCAATGCTTTTACAATATCATCAGGATAGGCAGGTGCAGAGGATAAGCCAGTATGTTCAAAATTATCTATGCCAGCCTCCAATCCAATCCTGATTTCATCTGGCCTGTGGGAATGTCCAACCACTTTCAACTTGTTTTTGTGGGCCTCATCAACAATGGCAAATACCTCCTCTTTTGACATTTCATCCTGATCGATCAATTTAATACAATCCACACCTGCTTTTGCCAAGGTTTGAACTTTTTCCCTGGCATCTTTTTCTCCATAGATCCCCCATCGAAACTGCTCAGTTCCCGGATAGGGTCGGTGTTGTAAAAATGGTCCGCTGACATACATGGTTGGCCCTGGCAGTTCACCCCTGTTGATGGCGTCCCTTACCCAGAGGCTTTCTTCCAATGGACCTCCAAGATCGCGTGCGCTGGTAACTCCTGCCATGAGCAATTGATGAGCAGATGCAGGCATGATTACTTTTTTGAAGAGTGGAGGATATTTTTTATCCCAGTAAGTATAGTCTGAATGTCCGTTGATCATCATGTGGACATGCATATCCCAGAGTCCTGGCATTACGGTCATCCCTTCGGTAGAAATGATTTGCGCCCCCTTTGGAATTTCAACTTCCCCAAGTCTCCCGACTTTTTCAATGGTTTCTGCATTGATGATGACCACACTGTTGAGAATGGGTTTCCCACCGAATCCATCCACCAGGGTCCCTCCAACCAGGACCTTTTTCTGTGCGGTGGAGGCGAAACATGACAATGAAAGGGCAAAAAAGAGCAGTTGTTTTATCATGAAGTTGTCTTTATGAATAATATTCCTACAAGTTATAAAAAAATGGAACGCATTGTTCGATTTGTTCGGCCAGCAATGGATTGTTGTTACGGGAACGATTTCGTAAAAAAGATGCTGTGAATCCCTAAGCTAGTGCTGCGTTTTGTATATTTGATTTCTTAACAAGCTAAGCATGGATATACGGTTTGCCATTGGGAAAAACGAGACAAAAGCATTGGACACGAACGGGTTGCGGGAGAACTTCCTTGTAAGCGATCTTTTTCAGGCAGACAAGTTGAACCTGACGTATTCTCATTACGACAGGATGATTATTGGTGGTGTGTTGCCAGTGAAAAAATCCATCACCCTTTCCAATCCCGCCGAATTGCGCGCTGAATATTTTTTGGAAAGAAGGGAGCTTGGGATCATCAACATTGGCGGTAAGGGAGAGATATTGGTAGATGGAAAAAAACATGCACTCAAGAAATTGGAATGCCTGTATGTAGGCAAGGGTGCAAAAAAAATAACATTCAGCTCCGCAGATAAAAAAGCCCCAGCAAAATATTATCTGCTTTCTGCTCCCGCACACCATGCACACCCTACAAAAAAATTCACGAAGGAAGATGCTTCCCCGGTTGAGTTGGGCGATGCATCCACTTCAAACAAAAGAACTGTGTACAAGTACATCCACAGGGATGGCATACAAAGTTGTCAGTTGGTGATGGGCCTTACTGTCCTTGAAAAGGGAAGTGTTTGGAATTCTGTTCCTCCCCATACCCATACCCGCAGAATGGAAGTATATCTATATTTTGATCTTGATGCTGCACAACGGCTTTTCCATTTTATGGGTGAGCCCCAGGAAACCCGTCATCTTGTTATGGCCAATGATGAGGCTGTGATTTCAGCCCCTTGGAGCATGCATTTCGGAAGCGGCACATCCAACTATTCATTCATTTGGGGCATGGCTGGTGAAAACCTTGACTATACAGACATGGACCCAGCGCCCATTCCAACATTGAAATAATCATTCAACAAGAACCAATAAATACATCAACATGTCTAAGAAAGTTGTAACCCTTGGAGAGATCATGCTCCGTTTGTCAACACCTGATTTCAAGCGTTTTGTTCAGGCCGATACTTTTGATATCACCTATGGTGGTGGTGAAGCCAATGTTGCCGCAGCCTTGTGCAATTATGGCTTGAACGGTACTTTTGTAACAAAGGTTCCAAACAATCCAATCGGTCAATCTGCCATCAACCATCTTCGCCGTTATGGCGTGGATACGCAGTTCATCGCAAGGGGTGGTGACAGGCTGGGCATATACTTTTTGGAGACGGGTGCTTCCATGAGGGCTTCACAGGTGGTCTATGACAGGGCTGGTGCATCCATCGCTGATGTTGATCCTTCTGCGTTTGACTTTGACAAAATCCTGGACGGAGCAGAATGGTTTCATACAACAGGTATCACTCCTGCATTGTCCGACAAGGCTGCAGCATTGACCGAAGCAGCGCTGAAGGCAGCAAAGGCCAAGGGAATCACCACGAGCATTGACCTCAACTACCGCAAGAAGTTGTGGAGCAAGGAAAAGGCAAGAGAAGTGATGACAAGGCTTTGCCAGTATGTTGACGTGTGCATCGGAAACGAGGAAGATGCCGATACCACCCTTGGTTTCAAGGCAAAGGACACCGATGTTACCAAAGGTGAATTGGACCTTGATGGTTTCAAGGATGTTTTCAAGCAAATGAAAGAAAAATTCGGTTTCAAGTACATCGCTTCGTCTTTGCGTGAAAGCCACAGTGCAAGTGACAATGGTTGGAGTGCACTTGTGTACGATGGTACTGAATTCTACCATACCAAAAAATACAACGTGCGCATTGTTGACCGTGTGGGAAGTGGCGACAGTTTTGCCAGTGGATTGATTTACGGCCTTGTTACAGGTATGCCGATGTCAGAGGCGGCAGAATTTGGCGTTGCTGCAAGTGCCATAAAACATACCATCCCCGGAGACCTTAACCATGCCACTTTGGGCGAGGTGAAGGACCTGATGAAGGGTGATGGAAGTGGAAGGGTTCAGCGATAAACCAAATCTTCAAGACGCCTCGTAGGATAAAAAAATAGAAAAATGATCATCGAATCAATAGAAAACGCATCAAAATACACCAGCATTCATCCCTTGTTTGCACAGGCTTTCGAATACATACGCAACACGGATTTGGCAGCAATTGAAATTGGAAAATATCAAATTGCTGAGGGCCTCTTGGCCATTGTGTCCAATAAAAAAGGCATGACTGCTGAAGAATCAACTGCTAAATTTGAATGCCACAATGCCAATATTGACATTCAATATTGCATCAGCGGTGTTGAGACATTGGGCTGGAAGCCACGCCAGTCTTGCAAGTCAGAGCGAGAGCCTTACAATCTCGAGAAGGATGTACTTTTCTATACCGATAAGCCTGACATGTTTTTCCAATTGTCAGATGGTCAATTTGCCATCTTTTTTCCGGAGGATGTTCATGCCCCAATGATCGGGGAGGGCGAGATCAAAAAACTGGTGATCAAGGTAAAAATCTAAGGGACCTGCCCATGGGCCCCAATGGCAAACATAAAAAAATCTGATGATGACAAGTGCTAAAGTTGTTTTGGACGCAATCGTTGCGCAGGGAATGCTTCCCCTTTATTTCAATCCTGACGAATCCGTTAGTGTAGAAATCCTCCGTGCCCTTCACCGATCAGGGGTTGTGGCCGTTGAATACACCAACCGTGGAGATGCTGCGTTGCAGAACTTTGGGAAATTGGTGGAGGTGCGCAATGCAGAAATGCCAGGCATGTTGCTCGGCGTTGGCACCATCAAGAACATGCAGCAGGCTTCAGCTTATCTAGCAGCAGGAGCCGATTTTTTGGTCAGCCCAGGCTATATTGCGGACGTCGCTGCGCATTGTGTTGAAAATGATATTTTCTTTGGCCCGGGCTGCATGACACCTACTGATATCATCGCTGCCGAAAACGCAGGAATTAAATTCATCAAATTGTTTCCTGGCAACTTGCTTGGGCCTGAGTTCATGAGCAGCATCAAGGAAATCTTTCCCAAGCTGGTCTTCATGCCTACAGGAGGTGTTGACACCACCCGTGAAAGCATCGAGGGTTGGTTCAAGGCAGGAGTAAGTGCTGTTGGAATGGGCAGCAAGCTCGTCAGCAAAAAACTCATGGAATCCCGTGACTATACAGCAATTGAAAACAATTCCAGACAAGTGTTGGAGTTGATCAGCTCGATCAAAGGTTAAATTGTTCACATGTCAAAACCATTGCTTTCCTCATTCATATTCTCGTTGATGATGTCACTGAATGCAGATGCCCAGTACGAACCATTGTACAAGAAAACGATTCCCAATTTTATCGAATCGGTCAATGAGGAATCGGAAGCCGTTACAGGAGGCATTCTGCGGATTTCAAAAGTGTCGGTTCCGGGATACGCTTTTTTCAGTGCGGGCAAGGAAGGTGGTGTCAAACCATGTGTGATCATTTGCCCAGGCGGTGGATATGGTATTTTGGCTGCTCAACACGAGGGTACGGATGTTGCCAAATATTTCAATTCCATTGGAGTGCATGCGCTTGTGCTTAAATACAGAATTCCTTCATCAAAGCATCAAAACCACAAGGAAATTGCGCCGCTTCAGGATGCCCAGCAGGCCATATTCATGGTGAGGAAAAATGCCAAAAAATGGGGAATTGACGCTGCAAAGGTAGGTATCATGGGCTTTTCAGCTGGAGGTCATCTTGCATCATCTTTAGCGGTTCACCATGATGATCCCAAAAATAAATTCAAAGGAACCGTTTCATTGCGCCCCGATTTTCAGGTATTGATTTATCCTGTCATCAGCTTTGAAAAATTTGCCCACCTGGGCTCTAGGAACAACTTGTTGAGTCCGGATACAACGGCCAGCCTCATCAAGTATTACTCTAGTGAACTCCAGGTCAATGAAAAAACTCCTCCTGCATTTTTGGTGCATGCCAAGGACGACAAGGCTGTTCCCATCGAAAATTCGCAGATGTATTTGTCTGCCCTCAAAGCACACGGAGTTGCCGGAGAACTGTATGTTTATGAAAAAGGGGGTCACGGTTTTGGGATGAACAACAAGACCAGTGAAGTAAAGTGGACGGACCTCCTGGCCAAATGGATGCAGCAAACAAAAATCATCCCTTAAGAAGAGGTCTTCTTGCTTTTTCTTGATGTAATCCAGACCCCTGCAATGATCAGCAGGCCTGCTGCAATTTTCAAGGATGTAAATTGTTCTCCCATCAGCATGACGGCACCAAGCGTACCAAACAATGGTTGAAAGTAAACAAAGCTTCCCGTCTTTGATGGTCCCCATTTCATTACTCCCCAGTTCATGAGGATGTTGGACAGCAATGTTCCCAAGATGATGACATGAAAAATCGCATACCAGCTTGTTCCATTGAATTTGTCCCATGCGGCATCCATGAATCCTTCGAGGCAAAATGGAATGCTGAAGACAGTTCCAAAAAGAAAAACAAAACGAAGTATTGTCAGGGGAGTGTACCTGGTGGAAATGCGCCTCATTAGGATGAGGTAGGTTGAGTAGCAGACGGATGCAAGCAATACAAACAAATCACCCCTGATGCTCGCCTCATTGTTTCCGATGGTACTTTTTCTCCCACTGATGAGGATGATTGCACCTGCCAATCCGAGCAACAATCCAATGAGATTGTTCATGCCAAATTTTTCTTTTATGAATATGGTGGCAAGCAGTGTAACGATAATTGGCGTTGCCATGTTGAGCAGGGACGCATTGATGGGATTGGTTGATGCAATCCCCATGATGGAAAGAATTTGATTGCAGGTAATTCCCAGAAAACCTGCTAAAATTAAAAGTGGATAATCTGAACGAAGTATTCTCTCTTTTGGTTTGATGAAGATTGGGATGGTCAGCAAGACAAGTGCACTGACAAACATCCTTGCAAAAGACAAACCAAGTGGACTGATCAGGGAAGGGGAGACCAGTTTTACGGCGATGACATTGGTGCCATAGAAAAAGTTGGCGGCCACAAGTGCGGCCGCCGTTTTAAAGTCATCTGTTTTCGGATGGTCAGTATTTGAATACCTTTCCACCAGCCATTACTTCTTGTGTTTTTTCATCGAAAGTCACTTTCTCTCCGGTTCTTGCAGCAGCATTTGACATGATGGTTGCAATGGAGTGGCTGTATCCCGCTTCCACAGGGGCATTGGTTTGTTTTCTACTTCTGATGCATTCCATCCAGTTGCGAACATGCGCCGAGGTCAGGGGATCACTTCCTGTGTTTGCACCTGATTCAACCTTGACCGCTTTATCAGTAAGGTTCATTTCAGGGAGCAATACTGCTTTCATTCCCATTGGTTTTGCAAACTTTTCGGTCAGTCCTCCTTTGGGCGAAACCTTGTTGTTGATAAGGTTCAATTCTCCACCAACACTATAGTATACTTCACTGGCGTTGTCATCGCCATTGTGCATCCGCGACATGAATACAACCTGGAATCCTTTGGACAGGTCGTCAGCAGGACCATAATCGAATACTGCAGTGGTGGTATCCCAGTTTCTTCTTCCATCCTTCCACTGGTAAACACCTCCATTTGCAACAACACTTCTTGGATGCGACAATCCTGTAAACCAATGCACAGTATCAATTTGGTGGCTCATCCACTGGCCTGGCATTCCGGAGGAATAAGGCCAGAACAAACGGTATTCAAGGTATTTGCGGGGGTCGAATTTTTCAAATGGCCTGTTCATCAAATAACGTTTCCAATCCAGGTCTTCTTCATGGCATTTTGCCACCAGGTCAGGCCTTCTCCACCTGCCGGGTTGGTTTACATTCCAGGTCAGTTCAACCATGGTGATGTCGCCAAACTGTCCAGACTTGATGAATTTTTCAGCTGCATGGTAGTTTGCACCTGACCTTCTTTGTGATCCCAGCTGAATGATCCTGTCTGAAGCCTTGGCAGCCTTTAATGCTGCACGGTTGTCTTCCATGGTTTCTGCAAAGGGCTTCTCTACATAAATGTCTTTGTTGGCTTTCAATGCCTCAATGGTGTGGAGCGCATGCTGAAAGTCAGCGGTGGAAATCATCACTGCATCAATATCCTTCAGTGCATAGAGCTCGTCATTGTTTTTGCATCCAACAATATCATGCTGCATCTTGCTTTTAAGAAATTCAACGCCTTCATTTCTGCGCAATTTCCAAATGTCTGATACGGCAACAATGTCAAAATTGAGTTCCTTGTAGTGTTGCATGAAAGCAGGAATATGCGACTGCTTGTGCCTGTCTGAAAATCCTACAACACCAACCCTGACACGGTCATTGGCACCAAGAATATTTCCGTAAGATTTGGCTGTCCATCCCATGGAAGCCAGTGCAGTAGCTGCTGTTGCCTGTGCTGTTTGTTTGATGAATGTTCTGCGTTGGGTCATAATGAGGGTTTAAGAAGTTGAATTACAATTCCTTGATTTTAATGCTCCTGTAGCTCACCTTATCTCCATGGTCCTGGATAAGGATTCTGCCTTTGGGCGCCATTCCAAAATTTTCTGCTTTGGCAAATTTACTGCGGGCCACCAACGCATTGAAAATGGGAGTACCCCGCTTGTATTCTACCATTTTCCAACCATTCAACCAATGCTCTATGGTGCCGTCTGGATGTGCCACAATGCGGCCGCGGTTCCATTGGCCGATGGGAATTCTGTCGCGCCTTGCTGCCTTCGGGTCGAGGCTTGGAGCGGCTGGAATCAGGTCATACAATGAAGCCATGGTCCTGTTTCCTCCTGCACCCATTTTGGCATCGGGATGTTTTGCATCATCCAGTACCTGGTACTCTGGGCCAACGCCAGATTTTTTATCGGGATGGGCAACTATAAAATACTTGATCCCTGAGTTGGCACTGTCTGTCAGTTTGAATTCAAATTGCAAATCAAAGGCACCATATTCTTTTTCTGTAATGATGTCACCACCATCGGTGCTGTTGGATTCGTCTGCATTGCGGATGCTCAATTCGCCGTTTTCAATGGACCAGCCTTTTGAGGGAAATGCGGTGGTGTTCGCAGACTGCCAGCCTGCAGAAGTTTTGCCATCCCACAACAGTGAGTATCCTTGCTTGCTTTCTTCAGCCGATATGTTGTTGCTCAAAAGATTGACCACAAAAATATTGTCAGATGGAGAAGGCTTGAGATTGGTTGTCTTGATCCTGATGTTCTTCCAATGGATTTCCTTGCCTTCATCGGCTTTGTTGGATATGGCATGTACCTGCAGTGCAATGAATCCTTCTGGTGTCATGTCATCGATGATGTACGCGCAAGCGATTCCATTGATCCAGGTACGGATACTGTTACCGATGCATTCAATCTTGTAATGGTTCCAATCCCTTGGCTTGAAGGCCTTTTGTGCACCCGTGTTGTACTCGAGTGGATAGAGCCAACCCCTTCTGGCTTCATCATAGATGCCACCGCTCCATGCCCTTGCAGAAGGGTCCACTTCCGCCTGGTAGCCCCTGACCCTGTCGGATACTTTGTTGTTACTGCCCTCGTTGGATGTAATGCTCCTGAATTGCACACCCGAGTTCATGTCTGCAAACATTTTCAGGTCAAGCTCCAATACGAAATCACCGTATAGTTTTTCAGTTGCCAAAAAAGAGTTCGGTTCTCCATGCACTGTTGTTCCAACAATTTCCCCATTTTTCACTTGGTACTTGGCCTTGCCATTCAACTGTTTGAAACCACTCAGGTCCTTGCCGTTGAAAAGGGATGTCCATTCGCTTTTTTGCTGTGCCATTGCCAAGGTAAAAACAAGGCACGATAGGATTGTCAATTTGATTTTCATATGTGTAATTGTAATTTTATACTCCTCCAAATGCTACAAAGCCGCCATCCACTCCGATGTCGGTGCCGTTCACAAACTTGGATGCGTCGCTCAGGAGATAGATCAGTGCACCAATCAATTCGTCGGGCTTGCCCATCCTGTTGTCTGGCGTTTTCTTGATCACAAGGTTCCCGCGTTCAGTATAGCTCCCATCCGGTTGTGTAAGCAGCGTCCTGTTTTGTTCCGTCAGAAAGAACCCAGGCATGATGGAATTGATCCGAATTGCATCCCCATGTCTTTTGGCTGTTTCCACCGCCATCCATTTCGTAAAGCAATCAACACCTGCCTTGCCAATGCTGTATCCAAGTACTTTTGTGATGACCTGTTTTGCACTCACAGAAGAAATGTTGACGATGCTCCCGCCGTTCCCTTTTGCCATGCTTGCACCGATGATTTTTGTGGGGATGATCGTTCCCATGAGGTTTAGGTCAAGTACCTGCCTTAATCCGTCAATGTTCATGTCAAACACATCCTGGTCTGGCTGGATCACACCCTGGGGCATGTTTCCTCCAGCACCGTTGACCAATCCATCAATCCTTCCAAACGTTTCCAGTGTCAGATCCCTGACTTTTTCCATGTCTTTTTCATCCAGCACATTTCCCTTGACGAACAGGGCCCTGCCACCGTTGGCATTGATTTCTGCGGCACGCTTGTTTCCTTCCTCTTCATTTCTTCCAACGATGACGGCAGTACCTCCAAACGATACGATTCCATCAATGAACGCTTTTCCCAAGATGCCTGTTCCTCCGGTGACTACAATCACCTTGTCTTTCAATGAGAACAATGTTGAATAACCCATTTTTTTGTTTTAACTGTTGTTGCGATGAAAGCATCGCTAAATCTTGTTGTCTTTTACCCGTGCAATGATTGTGCCATGATGATCTTGAAGTTGACTGACATCCTAAAGGCCACTTCTCAAAATTCCCAATTGCAGCCCCCTGAGTTCAGCAAGTCCCCTCAATCTTCCGATGCAGGAATAACCTGGGTTTGTCACTTTCTTGAGGTCATCGATCATCTGGTGTCCATGATCGGGTCTGAAAGAAATCTGGTTAGGAACTTCCTGTTGGATCTTTAGCAATTCTTTCATGACGGCATACATGTCGGTGTCTCCACCCAAATGATCGTCTTCAAAGAAATTGCCTTCTGCATCACGCCTGGTATTCCTAAGGTGAACAAAGTGGATGCGGTTGCCCAGTGATCTGGCCATGGCCGGGAGGTCATTGTTCGGATTTGCGCCAAAGGATCCTGTGCAAAAGCAAACGCCGTTGCTTTTGTTGGGCACTGCATTGATGATGAACTCAACATCTTCAATATTCTTGACGATTCTTGGGAGCCCGAGGATATCGATGGGCGGATCATCCGGATGGATGGCCAGTTCAAGTCCAAGCGCATCACAAAGGGGCGTGATCTGTTGCAGGAAATAAACCAGGTTGCTCCGGAGTACATCCGCATTGATGTTGTCGTAACGCGAAAGTTTTTCGCGCATGTCTTCAACGGTAATCTTTTTTTCACCGGGGATGCCGAACATCACAACGCCTGCAATTTTGTCGAGCTCTTCCTGGGTGTACGCTGCATGACGGGTTTCAGCCGCAGCAACAACTTCGGCAGGGTAGGCGGCTGCTGCATTTTTCCTTTGCAGGATGTAAATGTCAAATATTGCAAGGTCAACCCAGTTGAAGTAAAGTGCTTTTGATCCATCTGGCATAACATAATCCAGGTTGGTTCTGGTCCAGTCGTTTACCGGCATGAAGTTGTAGGTAATGACCCGCAGTCCGGCCTTGGCCAAGTTGCGCAGACTCTCCATGTATTTTTCAATCCAGGATTGGTAATTTCCTGTCCTGGTTTTGATTTCTTCGTGGATGGTTACACTCTCTACCACATCCCAGCTAAGTCCATAGGATTCAATCAGGGCCTTTCTTTCCATGATCTCTTCATAGCTCCATACTTCACCATGCGGTACGTGGTGCAATGCAGTAACGATTCCAACGGCACCTGTTTGTTTGATGTCTTGCAATGAAACGGGGTCATTCGGACCAAACCATCTCCATGTTTGTCTCAGTTCTTTCATGTTCATTGTGTTATGATCTCTACTTTTTCAATGTTTCTTTTCAGTATTTCTTTTTTTCTGAGCAGAATACTGCTGTCTGTTTCCTTCCTGATGGATCCTGTGGCAATGGTCTTGCCATCTTTCCCGATAACCCTTAGTGCTGTCCCATTGCTGATAAAATATTGGTAGGCGGATTTGCTGTAGGTATTGATTGAAGGAGCGGCAGAATTGCTTCCTTTTTTGGTGACAACAAGAATTACGCCTCCAAATCCTCTTGATCCATATGCAGCAGTTGCTGATTCATCCTTCAATACGGATACTGATGCAATATCCAAAGGGTTGAGTGACGCGATATCTCCTTCATAGATGGCCTGATCAACCACAAACAGTGCAGCCACTTTTCCCTTCATGTTTCTTGCGTCACGCACAAAAACCTGTGGTGTTTTCATTCCAGCATTTGCGCCAATTTCAACACCGGGAATTGTTCGCAGCAAATCAAAAATATTCCTTGCCGCTCCACTGCTGATGTCCTGGGTGGTTTGGGCAAAGCTGCTCATATGCCCAACAAAAAATGCAATTAAACAGATCAGTTTACAGTTCATTTTTTTGTATTGGCCAATTCTTTGGCCTTGGTCGTAGTGAAATATTTTGCCAACATGTTGGGTACTTCCCAGGAAGGCATGTTGTTGTTCTGAAGATAATCCAGGTATTTTTTGGTTACCTGTGCAAAATGGGATTCATGCCCATCATTGTATTTTTCAGGAACACTGATGGTCCACCCGTTATTGGTTTTTACCAAAGCGATACCAGGGAAGGTTTTGCTGATTTTTTGGATGGCCGCATTCAATTTTTGTTCGAAAGCCTCATCCATCTGCCTTTGGGTGATATACAGCGTGGGCTTGAAATTTTCTTCTTTGCCTTGGCGAATGATCAATGATGCTTTGGATCCCCGCATCAATGAATAATGTGTATCGCCCGTTCCTTCTGGTGCCTTGTAGTTCCAGACCACAGAAACCTTGGCATGAACGCCATTGATCTTGTATGTGAACTCACCGTTGCAGTTCACTTGTATGTCTCCTTTTGCATCACTGATGGCTTTCAGGTAGTCAGGCACAGCTTCTTTGGTGACTACTGTAAAATCAGTTGCCGATACAGGTGTTGTCCAGCTTTTAGCATTGAGCAACTGAATGTTCTTTTTATAGTCAATCACTTGTCCGGGAAAACATTCCCATTGGATGAGATCAACAAGGTGTGTGGTGACGTCCACGATTCCTGCTCCCTGTTGTTTGTCATCAAAGAACCAGGAGGGTCTTGTTAAAACATTCCCTGAAACATATTTGTAAAAATGGTGCACACTGATCTTGGTGACAGAAGGGTCTTCGGGTGTACCTTTTTCAAGGGTCCCGAAAAGTTCGGGTTCCATGGAAAAGGCTCGTTGCAACTGTGTGGTGATTTCAAAGCGTTCTGTCATGATGTCGTAGAGTTGAACGCCTTTTTTCTTGGCTTCGCCAAAGGCAAGCTTGAGCTGCTCAAACCCTTTGCTGTCAACTGCCATGGGTTTGTCCGCAAATACATGAAAACCATTGCGGACGGATTCCAGTATATAATTTGTTTTCAAGCGGTTGTTGCCTGCCAGTACCACCACATTTCCTTTTTTCTCTGCAATCATTTTAGAGAAAAAGTCTTTTCCGGTATACACATTTTCCTTCCATGTTGTCGGGTCAGCAGCTCTCTTGTTGTATCCATCGATTCGTTCAAGGTGCAGTTTCAGGTCCCTGCCGTCTTCTGCATATACATGAACAGCAGGATCCACTTCGGGATACATGGACTTTTGTATCAGTGCCGCATGAAAATGACCAGGGTCGAGTGTGATCAGTTTGATCTGTTGTGCCTTCATGATAAAAGGGCATGCCAAAAAAAGTGTCGCGAAAAATTTCAGTTTCATGTATTTATTATGATAATCCTTTTACCAAATAGGGGAAACGGTGTTGTCTGTTCAACATTCCATTGGCTTCATCATCGTTGATGAATTTTTCATTCAGGGGATCCCAGTGAAGTGTCCTTGGCAAGCGCATGGCCATGTGGTGAATCAGGCAGGTGGAGCATCCGCGATGCCCCACTTCTACTGGCGTAATGGGTTGCTTTCTTGTGGTGATGCAGTCGAGCCAGTTGCCATGGTGTTCTTCACTGCGGTAAAGGTTGATTTCATTTGCACCAATAACGGATTCAATGATTTTGGGGTTGCTGGCTGACAATGCCTTTTGATTTGGAACAACGGGCTCGTTTGGACTTGCCTTGTAGTTGCCACGGGTAACAAAAATCCATCCCTCTGTTCCTACAAATTTTACGCCATTGGGAAGTTCCGTGCTGATGGTCATTTTTACACCGTTGGCGTATTTGCCATAAGTGGTGAAGGATCCATGAACATCCCACAAACCAGACTTGGGGAATTCCGCCTTGCCCCAAACCTCAACAGGTCCAGTGTATTCAGTATCCATGCCCCAATGTGCAATGTCCACATGGTGTGTGCCCCAGCCGGTAATCATCCCTGCACCAAACTGCTCGCAACGCAACCAACCGGGTCTGCTGTAATCATTTTGGGGATGGACCCTTTTTTCAGTGTAATACACATATGGGGTAGATCCCAGCCATGCATCGTAATTCAATGTTTTGGGGATTGGCATTTCTGGCTCCACTTCACCTCCCGGATCACTGGGAAGTCCAATAAATACTTCTTTCAACTCACCGATGCGGCCATTTCGAACCAACTCGGCTGCATAGCGGAACTGTGGTGAGGACCTTTGTTGGCTCCCGATTTGCAGGATTCTTCCGTTCCTGTGTACGGCATTGCTCAATGCCCTTCCTTCCGCGATGGTGAGGGAGGCAGGCTTTTGCAGATAAACATCTTTGCCAGCTTCAACAGCATGTATACCAAGGAATGCATGGGAGTGGTCCGGCGTACTGATCAGCACCGCATCAATATCCTTGTTCAACAGCAGCTCCTGGTGATCTCCATACATGGCGACCCCATCATATGGCTTGCCTGTCTTCCTGGTATAAAAATCGTTGACATATTTTTTTCCGTCTTCAAGTCTTTTTGCATCCACATCACATACTGCCATGATTCTTGCATGGTCGTATTTGAGTGTTTCTGCCATGTCATGGTCACGCGAGATTCTCCCTACACCGATGGCTCCAATGTTGATCTTGTTGCTGGGTGCGTCCTTTCCCAGAACATGGGCAGGAACAATGGTTGGAAATCCAAGTGATGCAATGCCTGTGGCTACACCGGTTTTGACAGTGGATTTCATGAAATCCCTTCTGTTGAATGAACTGTTTTTTGACATATCTTATTTTTTTATTTCTTGGTCCCTGTTGGTTGCATATGCATTTGAGTAATCAATGCCTTTGTACAATGATGCAATGTACCTGATGCCTTGCAACAGGTGATTCTTGTACACTGGATCGCTGTAGGTTTCCTTGCTATGTCCCAATGTGCTGATCCATACATGGCCTCCCTGAAAATCATTGTACCAGACTGCAGGAAAATATTCTGCGTATGTTCCTGCGTTTTTGGCAATCATTTCCTTTTGGGACTGATCCAAAGTGCTGAACTGATGCGCCATCATGACATTGGTGACCGGATAAAGCTCTTTTCCAAAATACAGCTCATCTTCCCTTTCCCATACCAGGGGGACATCTTTCATGGAAGGATGATGGGGGTCTGTTTTTCGTACAGTGAACTTTTGAAATTTTGCATGCCAAGAGAAAGTGCAACCAATCATCATTTTAAACCATTTCCAGTTCCTTTCGGTTCCAGTTACAGAATGAAGCCCAACAAATCCGCCACCAGCTTCCATGTACCTTCTGAAGGCGAGCCGCTGATCATCATTGTCGAATACATCATTGTTGGTGCTCGGGAACACAAGTAATGTGTACTGCTTTAGGTTTTCTTCCGTAAAAACAGCTGGGTCATCACTCACGGTGATGGTCATCTTTTCTTGTTTTGCCAAGCCCTTCAACGCTTCTACTGCGGAGGGGATGTTATCGTGAACAAATCCTTTGCCGTTTTTGGTATATACCAACATGTTTACCGCTTTCTTTTGTGCTTGCAGGTTGAGGGCCGAAAAGAAAACAAGAAATGGAATCAGGATGCGATATTTCATATGGGGCTGTTTCGTTGGCTTTTTATTGGTTGGTAATTTACGCAAAAAACACACTCGTTTTGTCAGTGCTTTTACGAAAACGTTATAGCAGCAATTGGGCTGGGGAAATCCAAGACCTGTGATTGATTTTAGTTTCTGGAGTTGTACGTATATTACAGGATCAATGCATATCCATTCCAGCAATTTTATACCTGAAAAAGCATAATATGAACATGAAACAACGCAGAAAATTCTTGAAACAAACCGGCGCCGCCGCATTGGGGTTTACGATTGTTCCCCGTTTTGTGATTGGAGGACCAACATATACAGCCCCAAGTGACATGATCAATTTGGGTTTTATAGGTACAGGAAAGCAGTCGCGGGGCCTTCAAAATAGTTTCAAGGAAAAGGCCAATATCATTGCCGGAGCTGATGTGGACGCCATAAAACTGAACTTTTTTCAGTCACTCCTTGAAAAGCACTATGCTGCAGCAAGGAAAGACGGTAAGGGACGCGACTACAAAGGGTTTACCGCTTATGAGGATTACAAGGAAATCCTGTCCAGAAAAGACATTGATGGGGTTGTCATTGCCACACCTGATCATTGGCATGCCATACAAGCCATCGATGCTTCCAATGCCGGAAAGCATGTATACTGTGAAAAACCCTTGGCGCACAGTGTTGAAGAAGGCAGGGCAATGGTCAAGGCTGCAAGAAAAAACAAGATTGTTTTTCAAACCGGAAGCATGCAGCGCTCATGGAGAAATTTCAGGCATGCAGCTGAACTGGTGAGAAATGGATACTTGGGAAAAATCAGTGAAGTATTGGTTTCCGTAGGAGACCCGCCAATCAAATGTGACCTCCAGGCCCAACCTTTGCGGCCAGGATTGAACTGGGACAAATGGATTGGCCCGGCGTATTACAGGGAGTTCAGTGCTGTTTTGGCTCCTCCTGTAGAAGAAGATATTTTTCCAAAATGGAGAGATTACAAAGAATACGGCGGGGGCATGGTCTCAGACTGGGGTGCCCACATGTTCGATATCGCGCAATGGGCACTGGGCATGGACAACAGTGGCCCAGTCAAATTCATCCCCTCCGCAGGAAATGCAAAGCGTGGATTGGAAATGGTATACGATAATGGTACAGTGATGAAGCATGTTGACTTTGGCCGGAGCAATACGGTCCGATTCATTGGAGAAAAGGGAAGATTGGATGTCAGCAGGTCCATTTTGGACAGCGACCCTGCAAACATAGTTTCTGCCACCATACAGCCCAACGAGACCCGGTTGTATGAATCCAACGATCACTATTTGGATTGGTTGGATTGTATCAAAACCGGAAAGTTGCCCATTTGTGATGTTGAAATTGGCCACAGAACAAGTTCTGTTTGCAATGTTGCCAATATCGCATACGAATTGCGTCGCCCACTGGATTGGAATCCGGAAAAAGAAAAATTCAAGAACGACAAAGAAGCTGATGCTTTGTTGAAACCCATGTTCAGGGAAGGTTGGAAATTGGGATAAAATGAATGGAATAAACATGATCCAGCTGGCAAAAGAGCTGGGACTATCTGTATCTACTGTCTCGAAGGCATTGGGGGATAGCCATGAGATCAGTGCATCCACCAAAAAAAGGGTGCTTGAGTTGGCCAAAAAATACAAGTACAAGCCCAATCCTTTTGCCAGCAACCTGCGCAAAAAGAAAGGGAAGCAGATTGCCGTGATCATTCCGGACATTGTAAACAATTTCTTTGCCCTGGCTGTAGATGGCATTGAAAGTGTCACCATGTCAAAACATTACGACACCTTTATCTACCTTACCCACGAAAACCTGGAGCGGGAAAAAGCAGTGTTGGAACACCTTGAGAATGGACTCATTTCTGGGTTGATCATTTCGGTGAGCACTGGCCGTGAAGGGTATTCCCATTTCCAGGATTTTTACGAAACCACCAAGCTGCCACTTGTGTTTTTTGACCGGGTTCCAGACCTGTTGCAGTTTCCAAAGGTGATCACCAATAATTATGAAAGCTCCTATGAAGCAACGGCAAGGCTGATCAAGGCCGGTAGCAAACGTCCGGTATTGGTCACCACTACCGAACCCATGTATACTTCAGTGGAAAGAAGGCGCGGTTTTCAGGATGCACTCGAAAAGAACGGAATAGGTTTTTCTGATGAAATGATCATTCATTGTACGGATGACATGGACCTCAACTATTCCATCATGCGTAAAATATTTTCACAGAAAAAAAGGCCGGATGGCATTTTTGCATCCATCGAAAAATATGCCATCACCAGTTATCAGGTATGCAAAGACCTGAAACTGGTGATTCCGAAAGATGTCAGGGTAATAGGAATGACAAACCTCAGAACCGCAGCGCTTTTAAATCCATCGCTATCAACCCTTGCCCAACCGGCATTTGACATGGGAAAAGAGGCAGCTGGCCTCTTGATCAAGATGATTGAAAAAAAATCCTATGCCGCTGCCAATGAGATTATCGTACTTCCCAACGAGCTGACCATAAGAGATTCAATATGATTTTAGATGGTCATTGCAGTACCATTGTTTTTTAACAATACCAATTTTTTTGAAAGTGCTGTATAGAGCCCGAAAACCATTGCGTAAATAAAGTTGTAAACAAGCCCTGATGTTTGGCTGGCCATCACGAAATTTATTGCACAAAAAGCATCACATGGCAACAACAAAAACTGGTTTTCTTCAGGAAAACTTTCTCTTGCAGACCTCGCTGGCCGAAAAGCTTTATTTTGACGTTGCATCTCAGCAACCGATCATCGATTATCACTCTCATCTTTCCCCCTTTGAAATTGCCACAAACAGGAAATATGAGAACATGACCAAAATCT
>Ga0222712_10003253_pt1 | contig 17832 bp, 26 predicted proteins | sample C33_657DmetaG_FD_165043 | JGI IMG/M metagenome (GOLD analysis project Ga0222712, IMG submission 165043) | Estuarine water microbial communities from San Francisco Bay, California, United States - C33_657D | ecosystem: Environmental > Aquatic > Marine > Unclassified | place: USA: California...
CCTCTGACGCTACCATGTCGCCCACCACCCGCGTTGGCAACCGTACCCAGATTTTCCAGAAAACCATCAAGATTTCTGGCACTCTGGAAGCCGTTGACAAGGCAGGCCGTAAGTCGGAAAAGGCCTACCAGTTGGCTAAGGCATCTGCCGAGATCAAGCGCGACATCGAACTGACCCTGTTGAGCAACCAAGTTGCTTCCAACGGTAACAGTTCTACTGCCCGCACTCTTGGCGGCTTGCAGGCATGGCTGGCTTCTAACGGTGACTTTGGCTCCGGCGGCTCCGCTGGCGCTTCCGGCACTACCGCACGAACCAACGGAACGAACCGCACCTTTGACGAAGCTACCCTCAAGACCGTTGTAAAAGAGGTCTATGAGTCCGGCGGCTCTCCCAAGGTGCTGATGGTGAATCCGGGTCACAAGCAGACCGTTTCCGCTTTTGCTGGTATCGCAGCACAGCGTTATATGGCTCCGTCCAATGAACCCACCACCATCATCGGCGCTGCTGATGTTTATTTGAGCGATTTCGGCACGATTTCTGTCGTTCCTAACCGCTTTATGAACAGCACCAACAGCGGCAATGAGACTGCCTTTGTGGTTGATCCTGACATGGCTGCGGTTGCCTATCTGCGCCCATTTTCGACCAACGAACTGGCGAAAACTGGTGACAGCGAGATGACCCAACTGCTGGCTGAGTTGACCCTTGAGGTCAAGAACGAAGCCGCACACGGCATTATTGCTGACCTGTCGTAATCGACAATGGAATGAAAAAAGCCTCGGCTCAAAAGGTCGGGGCTTTTTTCTTCTAGCCAATACTGATAAAATTTAAGGCATGAACACCAATAATTTCCGCAAAACTATTGCCCACGCTGATGGGGATGGCGGTTTGATTATTCAAACCACTCAAGATGTTTCTGGGATTATTGAAGCCAATAAGCGTGAATTTAATTCATACGATGAACGGGCTAGGTGGTCTGACGATGTTTACGGCAATAAAGTTGCGTCAATTCCATTCACGGTTATTGACGATCTAAACAAAGCAGGCATCATGCGCGGCTTTGCTGTTATTGACCAAAAGCGGTTTGTTTCTTGGATGAATGATCCAGATAATCGCGTGTTCCGTACAAGGCCGGGAGTTGTCTAATGAGTTTTACAAGCTACTCTGATTTGCAGGACGCAATAGCAGGATACCTTGCGCGTTCTGATTTAACTACGCAAATTCCTGACTTTATCCGTCTTTGTGAGGTGCGTTTGCGACGAGACTTGCGTATTCGTCAGATGCTCAAGAGCGTTACGACTGCAACCACGGCAAGCGATGACACAGTTGAATTGCCATCTGACTTTCTTGAGGCTAGGGATTTCATCGTTGTCGGCAACCCTGTGCAACCGTTGAATTACCAATCCCCATCATTGTTTAACCGCAATTCTAGGGTGGCAGAGGCAGGCAAGCCGATTGATTACACAATTCTCTCAAACGACTTCCAGCTTGCCCCAATCCCTGACGGCGCTTATACGGTAAAGCTGTTGTACTACGCAGCGCCAGCGTTTTTAAGCAGTTCAAACACATCAAACGCATTTTTGGCTAACTGCCCAGACTTGATGCTATACGGTTCATTGATTGAGGCAGAGCCTTACTTGATGAACGATGCCAGAATCAATACATGGGGAACCATGTTTGATCGCGCTAAAAATTCTTTAACCACATCAGACCAGCAGGGTCAGTATTCTGGAGTTCCGCTGGTGATGACAACCACGGTGAGGTAAATATGTCTGAAATGTCGAACTACTTGGAAAATGCTCTTGTAAACGCAGTCTTGCGTAACACTAGCTATACCAGCCCAGCTAACGTATATCTGGCGCTATACACCACAGACCCAACTGATGCTGATTCTGGCACAGAGGTCAGCGGAAACGCTTATGCCCGTCAAGCAATAACCTTTGGCGCTCCGTCAAATGGGGTAACTACTAACAGCGCGGCAATTGAGTTCCCGCAGGCGACAGGCTCATGGGGGACAGTTGCCTACGTTGGAATCCGTGACGCATCCAGCGCGGGGAATCTGTTGTTTCATACCCCACTAGATGCCTCAAAGACAATTGCAACTGGTGATGTGTTTCGAGTAGCCGCAGGCTCACTTAGCGTAACTCTGGCGTAATGGCTGATCTGCTGCCTCCGTGGACGATAGATTCGCTCGACCAATTAAAGTCGAGCATTGATGATCTTACGCTCACGCTTGATAGCAGCCTATACCAGACATCAGTAACTCTTTGGGATGCCTACGGGTCTGTAAGCGCATCAGCGTCTGTTACGGCAGACGCAACAAGAGTCCAATACGCAAGTGCAGACATTCAGGCATCAGCGTCTGTTACGGCAGACGCAACAAGAGTCCAGTACGCAAGCGCATCAATTACGGCAAGCGCAACTGTATCGGCTGAAGGAATAAGGGTTCAGTACGGTGATGCTCAGGTAGACGCATCTGCATCTGTAACCTGTGATGCGATCAGAGTTCAAAACGCTGCGGCAGATGTTTATGCCTCTGCGTCTGTAACCTGCGCCGGGACAAGAGTTCAATTTGCCGATGCAGCTATCACGGCAGATGCTTCTGTTGAGTGTCTTGGCGGCATCATTGCTGACGCTACTGCGTCAATTACGGCAAGCGCAACCGTATCGGCTGAAGCAATTAGAGTCGCAATGGCTGATGCCTCAATCAGCGCAAGCGCATCATTTACTGCGCTAGGCGGCATCATTGCAGATGGATCATGCAGCTTTGTTGCGGATGCCTATTTTGAGGCTGCTTGCAATGTAATTTATGGAGGTTACGCCAATGTTAATTGCTACGCAATCATTTCTTGCGATGCCTCAAATGGTCATAGCTGGATTGATGTTCCAGCAAACAGCAATTCATGGACTCCAATATCTGAATCTGTAAATAGCTGGTCAGAGCAATCATCTTCAGTCAATGATTGGGATGATGAGGTGTTTACCTCAAACACATGGACTACTCAATCGAATGGAAGTAACTCATGGCAACTCAACGCATAACATTTGGTGAATGGATGCCTGACCAGCCGGGGATCACAGGCGCATTGATGGACGCTAAAAATGTAGTGTCTCAAGCTGTGGGGTATGGGCCATTGCCTACCGCTGCAACATTTTCTGATGCTGCTTCAGAAAATTTAACTACACTTGTGGCTGGGAAAACTCCTGATAGCGATACAAAGCTATTTGCCGCTGGGTCAACAAAGATTTATGATGTTTCCGGCGTTGGTGTTTTGACAGATGTTTCAAAGTCTGGTGGTTACACTCCAAACATAAATTTAGACAGATTTCGTTTTACTCAATTTGGCGATGTAATCATTGGCACTAACTTTAGTGACGCAATTCAGTCGTACACACTTGGAACGTCTACACTATTTGCAGACCTCTCAGCATCTGCTCCACTCTCAAAGTATGTGACAGTTGTTCGTGACTTTGTTGTTGCCGCATTTACTAAAGAATCAGGAACAACCTATCCAACGCGAGTCCGTTGGTCTGACATCAACGATGAGACAAACTGGACTCCTAGCGCAACATCTCAAGCAGACCATCAAGACATCCCGGATGGCGGTCATATCGTTGGGATTCGTGGCGGCGAATTTGGCTTGATATTGCTTGAAAAAGCCATTTATCGAATGTCTTACATTGGTACGCCATTCGTGTTTCAGTTTGACAACATTTCTCGCGGCAAGGGATGTGTCTCTGCTGGATCAATTGCCCAAACCCAAGGCGTGACATTTTTCTTGTCGGATGACGGGTTCTATGCCTGCGATGGACAAAATGTTACAGCAATCGGCGCTGAGAAAGTAGATCGCTGGTTTTATTCGGTAGCCGATGAAAGCGCATTTGATTTAATGAGCGCAGCAATTGATCCTGTAAGGAAATTGGTTATTTGGAATTTTAAGGACACATTTGCACAACGTAAGCTGTTAATCTATAACTTCAAAACGCAAAAGTGGACTTATGGCGATGCAAATTCAGACTACATTTCTGATGCCTCTACCGCAGCTACCAATCTTGAAGAATTAGACGATATTTCTGCCAGCATTGATGCCCTTTCTGTCAGCCTTGACTCCATCCTTTACATGGGCGGCAAATACTTTTTAGGCGGCACAAATGGCGCTTATGTTGTAACTTTTAACGGTCAACCAGCTACTGGTGAAATCATTACCGGAGACATCACGGCTGGCTATCGCTCCGTGATTACTCTTGCAAGACCGCAGGTTGACAATGGATCAGCAAGCGTAGCAACAGCAAGCCGCACATTGCTAAGTCAGGATATTGTGTTTAATACATCAGTTGCCGCAAATTCTGAAAACAGAATTTCATTGCGGTCAAATGGAAATTACCACAGGCTGAACATTACACCAACAGGCGCAAACTGGAAAACTGCTGTTGCCGTTGATATTGATATTATTCAGCAGGGCGTTAGATAATGTTTCGCGTTTTACCTGTCTTTGGCGGTGATCCAAGAGCGATCTCAGAGGTCGTTAATGGGGTTATGAACGGCAAGACCAACAATCATGGAACAGTCACGCTTAACACAGGAAACGCTACATCTACGATTATTTATGATGAGCGCATCAGCCCAGACTCAAAGATTATATTGATCCCTTGGTCTGATGCCGCTGAAGTTGATTCAGCGCCATACGGTCAATTTTCCAACAATTCAAGTCAAACAGCCCCCAGCGCAAATACCGCTGCGGTTGTTCAATGGGATACGACTGATTTATCTAATGGTGTATATCTTTCTAATACAACCAGAATAAATGTTAGAAATGCAGGAACATATAACATTATGTTTTCATTGCAGTTGCAAAATTCTAACAATGACCATGAATATGCGGAAGTATGGTACAGGGTAAATGGCACAGATGTAGTCAATTCTGGCTCAAGGTTTGGTTTGCCGCCAAGGAAGTCAACCGGATCACCTAGTTCAATTATTGGCTATATGAGCATATTTCTTGAATTAGACGCAAATGATTATGTTGAATTGGCTGGCGATGTGTCAAATACAACAGTAACGCTTGAAACTTATGCGGCAGATGTTAGTGTCCCAAGGCCTGCCATCCCTGCCGCAATATTGTCAATTCAGTATATTGCTCCGATGGCTTATTCAAATGTCTATGTAAGCGACAAAAGCAAGGGGCAGGCTACCATTACTCATTACGCCAACAGTACGGCTGACAAGACTTACGCCTATGTTGTCATCGGCTAAAAACTTATTTATAATGTGTTCCAGCGGATCAACCGTCATGGAATCCAACTAACTTTTAGGAGTTAAACATGGCGGTCACAACCACCACATCCATAGACCCAACAATCCAGCCGTTTTTAAGCTATGGCTTGGGTGAGGCGCAGCGCCTGTACCAGACGGGTGGGCCGCAATATTACCCCGGTCAAACCTACGTTTCGCCATCACAAACCACACAAACTGGTTTGCAGGCGCTTGAGCAACGCGCAATGCAGGGTAATCCCTTACTTGGTCTTGCTCAAGGTCAATTGGCTGGAACAATTGGCGGTCAATTTCTTGGCGGCAATCCATTCTTTCAGGGTGCATTTGCCCCTGCCGCACAAGCGGCAACTGCTCAATTTAACAAGGCAATTGGCGATGTGACAAGTGCCGCATCTCGCGCAGGACGCTACGGCTCTGGCGCTATGGAGCGTTTGCAGGGTCAGGCATCCAATCAGCTTGCCCAGCAGCTTGCTAACACCGCTGGTCAATTGGCTTATCAAAATTACGCTCAGGAGCGTGGTTTGCAGCAAGCGGCAACAATGGCTGCTCCACAAATGTCTCAGGCTGACTATCAGGACATCCAGAACCTGCTTGCCGCTGGTCAGGCGCGTGAGGGCTATACCGGACAACAACTGGCATCCGACATTGCGCGCTACAACTATATGCAGAACCTACCGCAGCAAAACCTGTCGGCTTTCTTGTCATCCGTGTACGGCAACCCGATGGCTAACTTGAAGTCTGTGAGCCAAAGCGGGTATGCAGACACATCCACCCTGCAAAATGTTCTCGGTACAGCAGCAACGCTTGGCGGCTTGTATAAGAACCTTGGCGGTTCTACCGGAATAGGCAATCTATGGAATCAAGCAAGCAATTGGCTTGGTGGTAGCCCTAGTGTTCCTATATACCCAGTTAATCAAGCAAATTTAGCAGACCCATACGGATCAGGCTTTTGGTCTTGGGGAGATTAAGACATGGCAGGATTACTTGATATTTTTGGTACAGGCGGCACTCAGACCTTGGGGCTGCTTGGTGGCGATATTCAGGCTGCGCGTGATGAGGCGCAGGCAAATGCTTTGTACGCACTAGCAGGCTCATTGCTGTCTGGTGGGCATCCCGGCTTGTCGATTGTAAAAGGATTGCAGCAGGGTCAACAGGCTTACAAGGAAGCAATGCTCGGCAAGATGCAGGAGCAATTGCAGGGCGTACAGGTCGAGGATTTGCTGCGTAAGCGCAAACTTGAGCAAGAGGCTCTTGCGCGTCAGCAAATGATTGATCGGGCTATTGCTAGGGCTTACATTCCCGGTCAGCAAGAAGTTGCAGCGCAGCCAGCGCAGTTCTATGGCGCTGCTACACAAATGCCTGTTCGTGATGATGAAGGCAACTTGATGCCCAATGCTGTTGAAGCAATTGCTGGTCGTGCGGCAGTTGCTCCAAGGATTGATATTCAAGCCATTGCTCCGGCGTTGATGGCAAGCCCAGAGGGGCGTAAGACACTTGGCGACTTGATGACAGCACAGAAGGCAATGCGACCAGAAACATTTACATTGGCTGAAGGCGCACAGCAATTTGAGCGTGGTCTTGATGGTCAAGTTCGTCAAATCGCCGCTGGATTGCCAAAACGCGAACCCACACCTAGCGCAATTGCTGAGTACAAATTTGCCGTAGATCAAGGGTATAAAGGAACATTTCAAGATTTTGAAATTGCTAAACGTACCGCTAGTGCGCCTAAATTAGCTGTTGATCTCAAAGACCCTACGGCAGTAGCACAAGCACAATCTAAAATTCTTAATGATTGGCGCAACGTTGTTAAAGACGTAGGCGCAATGGAAGTTGCAGATAGATTTAAGGCAGCCAAAGTTGCTGTTGAACAAGGCAACGCTGGTAACAAAGCCGCCGATGGAGCCTTGATATATGCAATCGGTAAGATTTATGATCCATCTGGTGCTGTTCAAGAAGGCGATAAAAGGACAATTCTTGGAAATAGAAATATCCCAGATACATTAAAAGCGTATGCGGAGCGCGTATTGAATACAGGCTCTGACCTTTTGCCAACAGAGCGTAATAATCTTTTGAAAGTTGCAGAAAACATTGTTCGGCAAAAAGCTATAAATCTTGAAGCACAAAAAGCGCCTTATGTAAGCATATCTAAAACACTTGGCGGGGTAAGTGGTTTTCTACTTAATCCATTGGATGAGTTTCTTAGTGAACCAACTCCACCCGCTGGAGTTGATCTTGCAAGTCAAGCTAGAGCAGAACTTGAAAGACGTAAGAAAGGCAAATAATGGACTTGTCTAAGCTGTCAAATCAAGACCTTGAGGCTCTTGCTAATAACGACATGGCATCTATGTCAGATGCAGGCTTGCAATTGATTGCTGGAACTACTGAACCAGCACCAAAGAAAACTAAGCGTCAGATTATTCAGGAAGCCATGACTCCACCAGAAATGCCAACAATGGGCGTTGGTAGTGCTGGTGATTTATTGCGACAACTTGGTTTGACTGCAAGAATTGGAATTACTGGCATTAGTTCAATTCCTGCAATGTTGGCAGAGCCTTTGGCTGCTATTACAGGTCAACCAAGTCAGACAGGTCAGTTACAGCGTCTTTTGACTAAATTGGGAGTGCCAGAGCCTAAAACACCACAAGAAAGAATTGTGCAAGATATTGGAAGCGCAATGTCTGGGATTGCTGGCCCTGCTGCTTTGGCAAAAGTTCTACCTACCGCCGCACAGAAATTCTTTGCTGAAAATATCGGCACTCAAGCCGCTGCCGGTACTGCTGGCGCTTTGGCTTCTGGGTATGCACGTGAATCTGATGTAGGCCCAATGGGGCAAATGGGCGCAGGGATTATTGGATCAATTGGTGGAGGTTCTACCACCTCTCTTGGCCCTGTTGTCGCACGTGGCGCTAAAGAAGTTGTCCGTCCTTTTACTAAAGAAGGGCGTGAGGTAATTACTGGAAATGTTTTGCGTAATCTAGCAACAGACGCTGCTAAAGCAATAGAAACTGGCGCTGAGTATCGTCCTGCAATTTCTGGTTATGCTCCAACAACTGCACAAGCAACACGCGACATTGGCTTAATTGCTGCCGAGACTCCTATTCGTGCTTTGGATGTAACTGGTAAGTTTGGCAAACAAATTGGTGAAGCAAATCAGGCTCGAATGGCGATTCTTGATCGCTTGGCAAAAGACAAAGACGCAATTGACGCAGCCATCAAAAAACGTACTGAAGTTACTCAGCCTTTGCGTGAAGAAGCATTTGCCAAGTCTGCGGTTAGTCCAGAAACATTCCAATCTGCCGTAACTCTTAACGTCAATAAAACTATTGATGACATCTTGGCTTCAGATGCTGGTGCGCGTGGTACGGTCAAAAAAACCATGAATTGGGCAAAAGATCAACTTGCTGAAGGCACAACGCCACAGCGTTTGTATGAGGTTCGCAAAGACCTTCGTGATGCTGCTCAAGGTTTGTTAGACAAAGAAGGCGCTGCTTACAGCTTGGCAAAAGGTCAGCTTGAGCAAGTTATCAAATCAGTTGATGACACCATTGAATCGGCTGCGCCGGGATATAAAGAGTATCTTCGCAAATATGCTCAATCCAGCAAAGGTATTGAACGCATGGAGGCTGCTCAAGAATTTCGCGGAAAAGTTCTTTCTACGACTCCTGATCCATCTAGGGTTGGCGACTTCCTTATTTCTCAGCCTTCTTTTACTCGCGCCATTCGTGCAGCAGAAACAGAAACAAAACTTTCAAAAACTCAACTTGCAGTTTTGAAGAAAGTTGCTTCTGATCTTGATGCTGGTGTTTTGGCTAGAGGGGTTAAAGTTCCGGGCTCTGATACATTCAAAAACATGAGTACCGCTAATATCATTGGTGGAATCATTGGAAAGCAGATTTATGGCGATGTGCCGCCTGCTTTTTCAAAAATGATGGCTCCAATGAATTGGCTTTATAACGGAACTGACGATGCAATTAGGGAGTTGATTGTTGATGCAATGCTTGATCCCAAATTGGCATCCAGACTGATGGGCAAGGCTTCTACTGTTTCGATTGAGCCTATCAGCAAAGAACTTCAGAAAAAGGCTATGGCATTGGGCTATGGCGCAACTTTCGGTTTGACGGAGTAAAACATGGCAAAGACTAAGATTTCGGAGTTTTCAGCAACCCCCGGTAACAATACCGACATTGACGGTATTAACATTGCCGAGGGATGTGCGCCAAGTGGCATCAATGATGCCATCCGGGAGTTGATGTCTCAACTCAAGGACTTTCAAACTGGCTCTGCTGGGGATTCGTTTAATGGGCCTGTTGGTACGACAACAGCCGCCGCTGGAGCGTTCACAACCCTTTCAGCCTCTGGAGCCTTCAGTCTCAGCGGCGATCAGGTGCAGGTCACAGAGGGTGGTACTGGATCAAATACAGCTTCTGGTGCTAGGTCTAATCTAAGTGCAGTTGGATATACGGCTACAACAGGCTCTGCCGTATTGCCAAGTGGTACAACGGCGCAGCGGGACGGTAGCCCCGTAAATGGCTATATACGCTACAACAGCGATACCTCAAAGGTTGAGGCTTATGTGGCAAATAATTGGGGGTCAGTTGGCGGCGGGGCTACTGGAGCAGGTGGCAATGAGATTTTCTTTGAAAATGGACAAACCGTTACCTCAAGTTATACAATTACCAGCGGTAAGAACGCAGGCACATTTGGCCCGGTGTCCATTAACTCCGGCGTCACCGTCACCGTCCCGACAGGTTCGGTGTGGACTATCGTTTAAGGAACAAACATGGCAATCACATTAGACGGCACAAACGGCATCTCCACACCGGATGTGGAACCAACAGGCTCAACTGTCCCCACCAATGGGGTATATCTCCCTGCTGCAAACTCGGTAGGCATTGCTACCAATAGCACCAATGCGGTGTATATAAATAGTTCTCAAAATGTGGGGATTGGGACGAGTTCGCCAAGAGCAAAGTTAAGCGTTACCAATGGAACAGAAAATACATCTGGTGATGCACCTCAAGAAGCAATTATCACTGGCGCAAATCAAACAATTACATCTGGTCTTGGTATTCTGACTGTTCAATCAAATACAGCAATTGGGGCTGATGTAGGAGCAACTATTGCCCTTGGTGGACGCATTAGAAATACAGGTCTTACAACAGACGCAAGTAATTTCGCAGTCTTAAAAGGCGCAAAAGAAAATTCTACTAGCGATAATTCTGCTGGCTATTTTGCAATTTCAACCAAGCCAAATGCCTTAGCACCTGTTGAGCGTATGCGTATTGACTCCAGCGGTAACGTGGGGATTGGTACACAACCTAGTTATAAACTAGATGTAGTTAGTGGTGGAACTAGGGTTGCTCAGTTTGTAAATGGAACTAATACTAGCGGTTATAGCAGTATTTTTAGTTCAATTCAATCTAATGGAAACAACACAAGCACGTACCATTTTCAAGGCAATACAAGTGGTGTTGGAAACTGGTATTTATGGGGAAATGGCACAACAACATTTTCATCTGACCGGCGTTTAAAGAAAAACATTGAATCAACCCGTGATGGTTATCTTGAAGACTTGGCTAGATTGCGTGTTGTTAAATACAACTGGAAAAATGACGCAGATGGAACGCCAAAAGAACTTGGACTAATTGCACAAGATGTTGAAGAAGTGTTCGCTGGTTTAGTTCAAGACGATATCGGTCAAATTTCAGATGAAGATACAACAATCTACAAACAACTTAAAGTAAGCGTGTTGCCGTTCATGTTGTTAAAAGCAATCCAAGAACTAAAAGCAATAAACGACACACAAGCCGAAACAATCGCATCACTCACAGCCCGCATTGAGGCATTGGAGCAACAGCCATGACCATATCATTCTCAGGCACTTCGGGGCTAACCTTCCCCGACAACAGCACACAAGCCACAGCAGCAACAGGGTTTGGCTTCAAAAACCGCATCATCAATGGTGCGCAAGTAATCAATCAAAGAAATGCAACAGTAACAACAGGTTCAACTTTTGTAACAGACCGCTGGCAAGTAGATAACATTAGCACTTCTGGTTCGGTTTCTTTTGCTCAAAATACTACTGCCCCTGCTGGTTTTACGTATTCGTTAAAAATTACTGTTACAAGCGCAGATGCCGCTGTAGGTGCTACAGATTTAATTGATTTTAGGCAGTGGATTGAAGGCTACAACATTGCTGATATGGGATTTGGCACTTCTAATTCTAATTATTTTACTTGTTCATTTTGGGTGAACTCTAGTCAAACAGGTACATATGGCGTTTCATTTAGAAACTCAGATTCAAGTCGCGTCTATGTTTCAACCTATACCGTCAATTCTGCAAGTACATGGGAACAAAAAACAGTAACTATTCCAGTAGACACAAGCGGAACTTGGCTTACTGATAACAGCCGAGGACTAGGAATAGCGTTTACTGTAATGGCTGGTTCAAATTATCAAGGCACGGCAGGTTCTTGGGGCACTACAAACAATAGAACAACAAGCGCACAAGCAAACCTTTTGGCAACAAATGGCGCAACCTTCTACATCACAGGTGTTCAGCTTGAAAAAGGCAGTACCGCAACATCTTTTGATTACAGACCTTATGGGACTGAGTTGGCTTTGTGTCAGCGTTACTATTATCAGATTAACGGAAATTCTTTTGTTGGGACTGCGCTCTATGGAATGATGGGTTCGGGGATGGTGTTTACATCAACACAAGCAGATATATCAATTCCATTAAAAGTAAGTATGCGATCAACTCCAACCATATCACAATCAACGACTGTAATCCAAGTAGGCGGAACATTGTATTCTGTTACAGGTATTGGCGATGCTGGTAGTACACCAAATGTTGTCTTTGCTCGTTTGTCAAATGCTGGGCCAATGACAGTAGGTTATGGGGCAAACTTTTCTTCAAACAATAACACATCAGGCTATTTTGCGGCATCTGCGGAGTTATAAATGTATACATATAAACTTATGATTATTAGGGGAACAGAACCATCTTGTGTAATCCGCACAACCGATGGTGCTTGCATCCCCTTCGACCCCGCAAACACAGACTACCAAACCTTCAAAAAAGACATTGCTGAAGGCAAGCCCCTGCAAGACGCAGATGGTAACGAGATGACCGCAGAGGCGGCTCAAGAATTTATGAGGAACCTACCATGAGCAAAGTATCCATACAGGGTAACGCCAGCGGCACAGGCACATTCACCATTGCCGCGCCGAATAGCAACAGCAATCAGACGCTAACGCTGCCTGACCAAACAGGAACCGTAATAACAACGGCAGGTGTACCAAAAGCAGCGTTGCCTACCGGGAGCGTGTTGCAAGTGGTGAACACATTCAAAAATGATACTTTTTCAAGTTCATCTCAATCATTTATTGATATTACTGGTTTATCTGTTTCAATCACCCCAACAAGCTCATCTAGCAAAATTCTTGTTCTTGTTCAATTTTTGTCAGCCGCTACTGGAGCAAACAGCCCTAGATATAATCTTGTCAGAGATTCTACCAATATTGCTCAACCGTCAGGCGGAACTGCACCATCTTCTGTTCAATTAAATACTGCTAGTTCATCTACATCATTACAAGGCTGTATTATTTTTTTGGATTCGCCAGCAACAACATCATCAACAACATATAAATTACAAGGCAGAACTGATGGAAATTCATTTGTAATCAATCGTAGAGGCGACAATGCAGATGCAACATCTGTATCATCAATTACTGTTATGGAGATTGCAGCATGAACCACAAAGCAATTTATGCTCTTTATCCAAATGTTGTCACTATTGATGACGGTACTGGTGCATTTGATAAAGACGGCAACAAAGTCACTATTGACATGGACGCTGTTAACGCTTGGGTTGACCCTGAAGCATACAAGTATCAACGAGCAATGGCATACCCATCAATTGCTGACCAGCTAGACCAAATCTACCATGAGGGCATTGATGCTTGGAAGGCAACCATTCAGGCAGTTAAGGATAGGTATCCCAAGTGAGTGATGAATCCCTTGACACCCGCCTGTCGGTGCATGAGGCAGTCTGCGCCAAACGCTATGAAGCCATTGAGCGGCGGCTTGATGACGGCAGCAAGCGCATGAGTCGAATTGAAATACTGCTATACATCACCATTGCTGCGGTGTTTCTTGGCCCTGGAGTGGCGGCAATGTTCGTCAAGAAAGTGATTGGCATATGATCGATCCGGTCTCAGCCCTAGCCGCAGTACAGTCTGCAGTTGCCTTAATCAAAAAGGCAAGTAAGACTGTGGACGATGTTGCCAGCCTGGGGCCGATGATCGGGAAATACTTCGAAGCAAAACATACCGCCACCAAAGCAGTCGCGCAGGCTAAGAAGCAAGGCGGGTCATCAATGGGCAAGGCAATTGAGATTGAACTAGCACTCAAGGCACAACGCGATTTCGAGCAGGAACTTCAGAACTTGTTCTTCTCTACCAACAACATGGACATCTGGCAATCCATCAAGAAACGCGCCTCAGATATGGATGCCGCTAATGCCGAGCAGTTGCAAAAGGATGCGGTTGCAGAGGCAAGGCGCAAGCGGCGTGAGCAGGAACTCAACGAGATCATCCTTGGAGTTGGCGTAGCGATTGTGGCTGGCATCTTCTTGGCTTGGGCTGCGTATGAAGCGATTACCTTTTGCTCGGCTGCTACTGTTTGCGGAAGATGAACAAGATCATCATTGCATTTGGTGTAGTAGTGATGGCGCTGTTCTTGATAATTCTTGGTGTAGTTGACTCAATGCTGTCTGCATTTCCAAGGCGATGAGCAAGTGGTGGTGTAAAGAGATTCAGGACGGCTTTGCCAAGTGGTTCAAATTGTTTTGCTATGGATGCGGTGCGATCTGGTTGCTGGACTTGTTGCCAAAGCTGCCCGATGAGTTGGCCGCCCCGATTGCTGAGAAAATTGTTGGTCTAGTGAAATGAGATTCTTGCTGATTGCAACTATCCTGATACTTGCTGGCTGCGAGGATAGATACCGCTATCCCTGCCAGAATCCCAAGAACTTCTACAAGCAAGAGTGCCAAAAGCCAGCTTGTTTGTTTAGCCAACAATGTCCTGAATACCTGGTTGCCCCCATTTTGGAGAAGCAAGTTGGACAACAACCCGCTGAAAACAAATAAAGACTACCTATCCCCTGACGCAATCGAGGTCAGGGTCTGGGCATTTGTGGTGGTCATGGTCACACTTGTGCTTGTGTTTATCGTTGCAATGCTGCTGTATTCAGTCACCTTTGTGACTCAGCCAATCAAATCAATGGCTCCGATTGACCAGGCCTACACCAAGATGCTGAACGACATTGTGCTGCTGATTGTTGGCGGTATCGGCGGCATCATGACCAAGAGAGCGGTCAAGAGTGTTAGCGATATGGTCACACCATCACATCCACCAAGCGCACCTCAGACTGCAAGTTCACCAGCACCAGTTGCAGCCGGTCAATCGTCAGCACCTGCGACACAACCATTTGGCCAGCTTCCTGTCTGGGTGAACCCGCCACTAGATGAGTCGTGGACTCCTGGCCCACCGCCAACGACACCTGTTGACTACTTACCGCCTGAACGCGATGATATTGCACAGGAGAGAGCGGCTGCAAGGAGTGAGACATGATTGGTTTACCTAATCCATACCTCATTTTAGGCGCGATTGTGACAGCGGTCACGGTCTATTTTGTCGGCCACCACAAAGGATGGGCGCAGCGGGATGCCGAGATGCAGGCAGAGATTGCCATCAAGAACGAGGAATCGCGTCAGAAGGAACAGAAACTGACCGAGCAAATCAACCAGACCGCAAGCAAATTATCGGAGGCTAACGATGTCATCAATCAAAAACAGTCTGCTCTTACTCGCGCTATCAATGCTGGTCGGGTGCGCCTCCCGACCGCCAGTTGCGTACAAACCGCCCCAAATCCCGCCCCTCCCGCCGGAGATCGGCAAGAAACAAGAAGCGAACCTGACAGACCGACTGACCAAGCTACTGATTCCGAGCGAGCAACCCTCGCAGCAATCGCGGAAATAGTTGCCCAGGGCGACAGGAACACACAGCAACTCAATGCCTGTATTGATGCTTATAATAATCTGCGGGAGACGCTAAATGGTAAATAGTGAGCAATTACAGCGATTGCACATTGGCGCTGAGTGGGTTGACCCGCTGAATGAGACATTTGCCAGATTTAACATCAGCACGATCAACCAGCAGGGCGCATTTATCGGGCAATGTGGGCATGAGTGCGGCAATTTCAAAGTGCTGAAAGAAAACCTGAACTACCGCGCCGCAACCCTGATGAAGCTGTGGCCTAAGAGATTTCCCACATTGGAGATTGCCAATCAGTACGCGGGGCAGCCTAGTAAGATCGCCAACAAGGTTTACTGTGATCGTATGGGCAACCGCAATGAGGCATCAGGGGATGGCGCTAGGTTTATTGGAAGGGGATGTATCCAGTTGACCGGCAGCAGCAACTACTACAATGCTGGCAAGGCTCTTGGAGTTGACTTTTGGGCAGATCCAGACCTTGTGGCGACACCTAAATATGCCGCGCTGACCGCAGGATGGTTCTGGTCTACCCATAAATGCAATGAAGTCGCTCAAAATCAGGATTGGACAAGGCTAACAAAGATCATAAATGGAGGCACTATCGGCCTCCAAGACCGCATCAAGCATACGCTTGAGGCAATTCAAGTCTTAAGTTAACTTTTCTTTGCCCTGCTATAAGCCAGAATGTTCATCTTGAACAGAACATTATCTGCCGTGAACAATCCACCATCCCTGTCAACTTTCTTGCTGGCATTTTCAACACCGCGTTTGACATAGGCTAAATGTGTCATCCATTTGTCAAGTTCTGTCTTATCTTGATTTCGCCAATCAAAGGCATTGCCCTTTGACTTGACGATATTTGTTCCAGGCCAATATTCGATCATAGAGCCACCCATAACAACATCATGATCAAAAATGCCACGACTCCCATCAAATAACATATATTGAGCAAGTAGCGTTCGATCTGGCGCTCTCCGAGGATTACGCTCTGCCAAAATTCTTCTTCATGGGTCATGTAGTTGCGTTTAGGCGGCACATAGTTGAGTCCGATTTGGACTTTCCCTGTGTGGTAGGGTAATGGTTTTTTCATGCGGTTTCTTCCTCATCAGATGGAGGGCTGTCCAATCCAGACCGATATTCGTCAAGGATGTATTCATTTCTTTTTTCGCGTTCAGATAAACACATCCCTTGGCACTCACCTGTCGGAAAGTTGCACAAGTAGTATTCGCAATGTGGTTGTACTTCAATCATTTGTTTTTCCATTGTTAGGCAACTCCAAGCGATACTCCCATAATCCTGCCCGTACTCTACGCCGATCAACTATGTACTTACCAAAACGTTTTTTGCGTAAGTCTCTGATACGCGCACTAATTGAGGCTTCAGTTCCTCCGCAGACTCTTACTAACTCTTTAAGTTGATGCCAGTTGCCGTCAAACATGACATTTCGTACCTTGACTAATTGTGTCCATAGCCTGTCTGTGTCTTGGTCAGGATCAAACGTTTCTCCGTTAAATAATTTCATTTGTAACCCTCAATGGTTAGTTGTCTGACTCGCTCAAGAAGCATCTTGATGTCACCCTCTAATCTTCCGATTTCGGTTGCCGCTTCCTCGGCAAATCTAACAAGATTTTCACGCTTCCAACTGCCGAAATCGGCTTTTCCTCGGTAGTGAAACGGTGCAGATTCGCGCATTGGTAGCGCCTCCTTACCGTCCCATCCATTTTTTCCCGTGTTTCCAGAACCTGTGTCCATTTGTTGCACTCTGGGCATTTCATTTCATTAACTTGTTTTCATTCACCAAAGAACCGCAAGTTGGGCATTGACGCTTTGCCCCGCGATAACTTCTAAGCCGATAGATGCTCTGACGCACGATGCCAAACTTTTCTGCGGCCTTGGCTATGCTCATGCCTTTTTCTACGGCCTCTAGCGCCAATGCTGTTGCGGTTTTTTTCATGTTAAAAAAGGGGCTGGTTGTCCAGCCCCTGTTAGGTTAGTTCCAATCATCTCCAGCGGTAGCTGTTTCAGCCACACGCTTGGTCACGCCAAATTCATCGTGCGCTGATTGACGAGTGCCGCCCAGAGGCTCACCCTTCTTCACAAGCTGCACATTGTTGAGGCCAAATGAAACCCCACGGTTTACACCTTGGTCGTAGGCATAGGCGTTCATGCTGACACGAATGTAGTCACCAGACACGATTGAGTCGGGGTCAAACAACTCAGAGCCAGACTTGTCAATGACAGTCGGCTTGTGCTTGATAGCCTCGCACTTTGTACTCAGATACCAATGACCCTTGAACTCATCACCCATTGCGGAGCCATCTTGCTTGGTGGCGGTATCGCCATCTTTAAGAGGGTTCTTCAAGCCCTTGGGAGCGTTGCCGTTCCACTTGGCTTGGATCGCAGCCTTGGCGGCTTCCTTGATGCCAGCGATTGTCTCTGCGTCTGACTTGGGGATCAGCAGCAGTACGCTGTACTCATTCTTGCCGTTCAGCTTGTTTACCTCT
>Ga0222712_10003254_pt1 | contig 17832 bp, 13 predicted proteins | sample C33_657DmetaG_FD_165043 | JGI IMG/M metagenome (GOLD analysis project Ga0222712, IMG submission 165043) | Estuarine water microbial communities from San Francisco Bay, California, United States - C33_657D | ecosystem: Environmental > Aquatic > Marine > Unclassified | place: USA: California...
TATCACATTTTTTGGCACTTTGATGCCGGTTCCGACTGAGGATCCACCCCATACCCGGCCAGCGTCAAATTACCGTCCTGCAATCCTGCCCGCAGGCAGGGAGGCATCCATAGCATCTCCTACAAAGGCAGCGCCATCGCCGCGAGGGCGCGGCTCCCACACACCGATGCAGCCAACTCGGGCCGAGAGCGCAGTGACCCTATCGACCCGCAACAATGCGAAAGCGCTCCTCCTCCTGCAAACGCAGCACCCGCCTTTGCACCTTGCCAGTAGTGGTCATCGGCAATTGGTCGATGAACTCCACCTCCTTGGGGTATTCGTAGGGTGCCAGCAGCGAGCGCACATGCTCTTGCAAGGCGGCGGTGACCTCGGCGTCAAACGCGCTGCGAGCCGGGCCGTCGGGACGGCGGGCCAGGTAGTCGGGCGAGAGCACCACATAGGCCTTGACCAAAGCGCCACGCTCGCGGTCGGGCTTGGGCACCACCGCGGCATTGGCCACAGCCGGATGCTTGACCAGGCAGTTCTCGATCTCGCCCGGCCCAATCCGGTAGCCCGCCGCTTTGAACACATCGTCGGCCCGGCCCTCGTACCAAAGGTAGCCGTCGGCGTCGCATCTGGCCAGATCGCCGGTGCGACACCAGGGGCCGGTGAACTTGGCCTCGGTCGCAGCATCGTTCTTCCAGTAGCCCAGAAAGAAAACCGGGTCGCTCTGGCCATGCACATCGCTTCGGTGCACCGCCACCTCGCCCGACACCCCAGCTGGGCATTCCTGGCCCTGCTCGTCGATCACCGCCACCCTGTGGCCCGGATAGGGCTTGCCCATGCTGCCCGGGCGGGCCGGCCAGCCCAGGGCTTGCCCCGGCCGTCCGCTCTGCGGCCGGCCCTGCGGGCTGCGCGCCCATTGCATCGCGCAATTGCCGACGATGTAATTGATCTCGGTCTGGCCGAACATCTCGTTGACCACCACGCCCAGCTTGTCGCGGCAGTAGGCATAGACCGCATCGCCCACCGCCTCGCCGGCGCTCATGATCGCCTCCAGCCGGAGCCGATAGGTCTTACGCGGATCGGGGCAGGCTTTCATCATGGCCTTGAGCGCGGTCGGGAACAGGAAGGTGTGCGTCACCCCATGCTGCTGCATCAAATCGAAGGCCATGTCAGCGCCAAAACGCTGGTCGCAAGCCACGATGGGGCGGCCAAAGTAGAGGGTGGGCAGCAGCGCATCCATCAGGCCACCGGTCCAGGCCCAATCGGCCGGCGACCAGAACACCGCCTGTGAGCTCTCGTTGCGCACCCCGTCAAAGCCAAACCAGTTCTGGCTGCAGACAAAGCCGCTCAAATTACCCATAAGGGCGCGATGCGGAATCAGCGCGCCCTTGGGCGGGCCGGTGGTGCCGCTGGTGTAAATGAGAACCGCCGCCTCCTCGGCTTTGGTGCGCAGCGCCTGAAAACGCCCGGTCTCAGCGGCCAGGGCGGCGGCATAGTCCACACCGCCGCAGCCGCCCAGCCCGATCAGATGGCGCAGCGCCGGACAACTGTCCTGCAGGCCCTGCAGCACCGAGATGGACTGCGCGTCGGCAATCGCCGCCACGGCCTCGCTGTCTTGCAGCCGAAAGGCCAGCGCCTCGGGGCCGAACAGCACCGACAGCGGCATGGCCACCGCGCCCATCTGCAGCAAGGCCATGAAGGCCACCGCCGTCTCAAAGCGCTGCGGCAGCACAATGGCCACCCTATCGCCCCGGCGCACGCCCAGGCGGCGCAGCGCCAGGCTCAGGGCGTCGGCCGCCTGCTGCAACTGGTCGTAGGTGTAACTCAGGCCGGGCTGGCCCTGCCGGTGCTCCATGATGGCCAAGCCTTCAGGCTGTATGCGGGCCCAGCGCCGGGCGCAGACCTCAGCGATGTTGAAATAGGCATCGACCTGCCAGCGCAAGCCCTGATGCAAGGCGGCGTGGTGATCGGGCAGGTGCAGTCCTTCTGCGCGGGTCGTCGGCATGAGCGGCAGAGCTCCTTATGATGATGGGCTTGGCGCCGGCCTTCGCCGGCAATCAGAAACCCAGCAATGTACAAAGAAAAGCACGCCGCCAGCAGCACGTTTGTCCCTATCCGCGGCCTGCAATACCATGTGCTGCAGTGGACTTTCGGGCCGCTACAGCCTGAGCTAGCGCCCCTGGTCATGGTGCATGGCTGGATGGACGTGGGTGCCTCCTATCAATTCATGGTCGATGCCCTGTCCGAAGACTTCCTGCGCGGCCGGCGACTCATCGCCCCCGACTGGCGCGGCTTTGGCCTGACCGAGGTACAGACCGACAGCTTTTGGTTCCCCGACTACCTGGGCGATCTGGACTTCCTGCTCGACGCCCTGGCACCGGGCCAGGCCATAGACCTGGTCGGTCACAGCATGGGCGGCAATGTCAGCATGTGTTACGCAGGCGTGCGCCCAGAGCGCATCCGCAAGCTGGTCAATCTGGAAGGTTTTGGCCTGGCCAATGGCCACCCCGCACAAGCCCCTGGCCGCTATGCCCAATGGATGGACGAACTCAAAGCCCTGCACAGCGGCCAGATGGCGCTGCGCCCCTACGCCGATGCGCAGGCGGTGGCCCGCCGCCTGATGAAGACCAACCCGCGACTGCCGGCCGACAAGGCACTGTGGTTGGCTCAACATTGGGCCAAACCGGACGCGCAAGGCCAGTGGCAGATCCTTGGTCAGGCGGCGCACAAGCTCAAGAACGCCTATATCTACCGCTGGGAAGAAATGCAGCACATCTGGCAACGCATCAGCGCGCCGGTGCTCTCGGTCGAGGCTGGCGGCAAGTCCATGACGGGCTGGTGGAAGGGCGCATACACCCTGGAGGAATACCATCAAAGACTGAAAAACGTCGCGCAGGTGCGTCAGGCCCACATCGCCGATGCGGGCCACATGGTGCACCACGATCAACCTCAGGCCCTGGCTGCGCTGATCGAAGAGTTCCTGGCATGAGAAAATCCAGCGATTGACCTTACCCGCCGGCCTGAGGCCGGCACGGCCGGGTTCCACCCTTTCCAATATTGAGCATCGCCATGGACGTAGAACGCATCAACCTGATCGGTAACACCTTGCATGACCTCGGTCAGCGGGTGCAAGAGCTTCGGGGGTATCTTTGACTACCCTGCCAAGGAACGCAAACTGCAAGAGGTGATTGCAGCGCTCGAAGACCCCAAGGTCTGGGACAACCCCAAGCGCGCTCAAGAACTAGGCAAGGAAAAAAAGTCCCTCGAAGACGTGGTGCTGGTGCTCGACCGGCTTAGCCAGGAAATAGCAGACAACACCGAGCTCTTCGAAATGTCGCGCGATGACAGCGACGAAGCGGGCCTCGTGACCATTGAAGCCGAGGCCGCCAAGGTCGGCGCCGAAGTAGAAAAGCTCGAATTTCGCCGCATGTTCGGCAACCAGGCCGACCCGCTCAACGCCTTTGTGGACATTCAGGCCGGCGCCGGCGGCACCGAGGCCTGCGACTGGGCCAGCATGCTGCTGCGCCAGTACCTGCGCTATGCCGAGCGCAAGGGCTTCAAGACCACGGTCGAAGACGAATCGGCCGGCGACAGCGCCGGCATCAAGAGCGCCACCATCAAGATCGAGGGCGAGTACGCCTTCGGTCTGCTGCGCACCGAAACCGGCGTGCATCGCCTGGTGCGCAAGTCGCCCTTTGACTCCTCGGGCGGGCGTCATACCTCGTTCGCGTCGATCTTTGTCTACCCCGAGATTGACGACTCGATCGAGATTGACATCAACCCGGCCGATGTGCGCACCGACACCTTCCGCGCCTCGGGTGCGGGCGGTCAGCACATCAACAAGACCGACTCTGCTGTGCGCCTGACCCACATCCCCACCGGCATCGTGGTGCAGTGCCAGGACGGACGTTCACAGCACAGCAACCGCGACGTGGCCTGGAAGCGCCTGCGATCGCGCCTGTACGACCACGAGCTGCGCAAGCGCCAGGCCGAACAGCAAAAGCTCGAAGACAGCAAGACCGACGTGGGCTGGGGCCACCAGATCCGCAGCTATGTGCTCGACCAGAGCCGCATCAAGGACTTGCGAACCAACTTTGAAACCTCGGCCACTCAAAAAGTGCTGGACGGCGACCTCGACGCCTTCATCGAGGCCTCGCTCAAACAGGGCGTCTGACGCCCGACCTAGGAGTTTTCATGCGTGACGGACAGTCCCCAAACGGCGCCATCTTGCGCGCCGACTACCAGAGTCCTGCCTTCTGGATCGATGCGGTCGATCTCAGCTTCGACCTCGACCCCCAAAAAACCCGGGTGCTCAACCGGATGAAACTGCGGCGCAACCCCGATGCGCCGGCCCAGCCTCTGCGGCTCGATGGCGAAGAGCTCAACCTGGCGCGGGTATTGGTCAACGGCCAAGGCACCTCTTTCAAGATGGACGGCGGGCAGCTGCTGCTGGAAAACCTGCCCGAAGGGCTAGAGGCCTTCGAGCTGGAGATCTTCACCACCTGCAACCCGGCCAAGAACAGCAAGCTGATGGGCCTGTATGTCAGCCAGGACTCCTTTTTCACCCAATGCGAAGCTGAGGGCTTTAGGCGCATCACCTACTTCCTGGACCGCCCGGACGTGATGGCCAGCTACAGCGTCACCCTGCGCGCTGACAAAGCCAGGTACCCGGTGCTGCTGTCCAACGGCAACCTGGTCGAGCAGGGCGATCTGGAAGACGGTCGGCACTTTGCCCGCTGGGTCGATCCGCACAAAAAGCCCTGCTACCTGTTTGCCCTGGTGGCCGGCCAACTGGTCTGCCGCGAACAGCGCATCACAGCGCGCTCGGGCCAGGAGCACCTGCTGCAGGTCTATGTGCGGCCGGGCGACCTCGACAAGACCGAGCACGCGATGAATTCGCTCATGGCCTCAGTGGCCTGGGACGAAGCGCGCTTTGGCCTGCCGCTCGATCTGGAGCGCTTCATGATCGTGGCCACCAGCGACTTCAATATGGGGGCCATGGAGAACAAGGGCCTGAACATCTTCAACACCAAGTACGTGCTGGCCAGCCAGGCGACGGCCACCGACACCGACTTTGCCAACATCGAAAGCGTCGTCGGGCACGAGTACTTCCACAACTGGAGCGGCAACCGCGTCACCTGCCGCGACTGGTTCCAGCTCTCGCTCAAGGAAGGCCTGACCGTCTTTCGCGACCAGGAGTTTTCGCAAGACCTGTGCGCCGAGGCATCGGCCCGCGCCGTCAAGCGCATCGAAGACGTGCGGGTCCTGCGCACCGCGCAGTTTCCGGAAGACGCCGGCCCCATGGCGCACCCGGTGCGGCCCGACAGCTATGTCGAGATCAACAACTTCTACACCGTCACCATCTACGAAAAAGGTGCCGAACTGGTTCGCATGATGCAAACCCTGGTCGGGCGTGAAGGTTTTGGCCGCGGCATGAAGCTGTACTTCGAGCGTCACGACGGCCAGGCGGTGACCTGCGACGACTTCGCCCAGGCCATTGCCGACGCCAACCCCAGCTCCGAGCTGGCACGCCTGCTGGCCCCCTTCAAGCGCTGGTACAGCCAGGCCGGCACACCACGACTGCAAGCCAGTGGCCAGTACGACGCTGCGGCCCAGACCTACACCCTGAGCCTGACTCAAAGCTGCCCGCCCACCCCAGGGCAGAGCGAGAAGATGCCCTTCGTGATTCCAGTAAACCTGGGGCTGGTCGGCCCCGACGGGCAAGACCTGCCCCTGGACCTGGGCGATGGCCAGACCCCCACCACGCGCACCCTGGTGCTCGAACAGCCCGAGCAGCGCTTTGTGTTCCAGAACGTGAGCAGCGAAGCTGTGCCCTCGCTGCTGCGCGGCATGAGCGCGCCGGTCACACTGGCCATGGAGCTCAGCGACGCCCAACTGCTGCACCTGCTGGCCCACGACAGCGACCCCTTCAGCCGCTGGGAGGCCGGGCAGCGCCTGGGCATACGCCTGGCCCTGCAGGCCCTGGCCCATGACAACAGCGACGAGCTGCTCAGCGATGGCTATGTGGACGCGATGCGCGCGGTGCTGCGCCACCCCGGCTTGGACGCCGCCTTCAAGGAGTTGGTGCTGACCCTGCCTTCTGAAGCTTATCTGGCCGAGCAGGTCGAAGTGGTCGATCCGCAGCGCATACACGCGGTGCGCCAATCCATGCGCCTGCAACTGGCCATGGCCCTGCGCGAGGACTGGGAGCAGGCCTGGCAGGCCAACCTCGATACCGGCGCCTACAAGCCCGATGCCCGCTCGAGCGGCCGGCGAGCGCTGGCCGGCATGGCCCTGTTGCACCTGTGCTTGGCCGATGTGGCCGAACGCGAAGAGCGCTGGCCGGCGCTGGCCCTGGAGCGCTTTGAAGCGGCTGGCAACATGACCGACCGCTTCAACGCCCTGAGCGCCCTGGCCAGCAGCGGCCACCACCTGGCTGAGAAGGCGCTGCAGCGCTTTCACGCGCTGTTCAAGCAGGAGGAACTGGTCATCGACAAATGGTTCAGCCTGCAAGCCGGCGCGCCCGACCATGGCGGTCATGTGCTGCCCATCGTGCGCCAGCTCATCAAGCACCCGGACTTCAACCTGCGCAACCCCAACCGGGCCCGCAGCGTGCTGAGCACCTTCTGCCAAGGCAATCCGGGCGCCTTCCATCGCGCAGATGCGGCCGGCTACGTGTTCTGGGGTGAGCGTGTGCTCGAGCTCGACGCCTTCAACCCGCAAGTGGCCGCCCGCCTGGCGCGCGCGCTCGACCGCTGGAAGAAACTCGCCGAACCCTACCGCAGCGCCGCCCGCGAGGCCATCGCCCGGGTGGCAGCTAAGGCCGAACTGAGCAAAGATGTGCGCGAGGTGGTCAGCCGCGCCCTGGCCGATTAAATAAGCCCCCTCTCCCCCTGGGAGAGGGCTGGGCTGAGGGCCGCGCGGCCTGTGCATCATGCGCGCCCCTCATTGCCTGAAGGAGAACCCATGAACAAGATTTCCCTCACCCGCTACCTGGTGGAACAACAGCGCGACCATGGCCACATCCCGGCCCAGTTGCGCCTGCTGCTTGAGGTGGTGGCCCGTGCCTGCAAAAGCATCAGCCAGGCGGTCAACAAAGGCGCACTCGGCGGCGTGCTGGGCTCGGCCGGCAGCGAGAACGTGCAGGGCGAGGTGCAGAAAAAACTCGACATCATCGCCAATGAGGTGCTGATCGAAGCCAATGAATGGGGCGGGCACCTCGCCGCCATGGCCTCCGAGGAAATGGACAGCATCTACGCGGTGCCCAACCGCTACCCCCAGGGCGAGTACCTGCTGCTGTTTGACCCGCTTGACGGTTCGAGCAATATCGACGTCAACGTCAGCATAGGCACCATCTTCAGCGTACTCAAAAAACCTGAAGGGGGCATGGCGGTCAGTGAGCAGGACTTCCTGCAGGCCGGCAATAAACAAGTGGCGGCCGGCTACTGCGTCTATGGTCCGCAAACCACCCTGGTGCTCACCGTCGGCAAAGGCGTGGCCATGTTCACCCTGGACCGTGAGCAAGGCTCTTTCGTGCTGACCCAGGAAGATGTGCAAATTCCGGTCGACACCAAGGAATTTGCCATCAACATGAGCAATATGCGCCACTGGGATGCACCGGTCAAACGCTACATCGACGAATGCCTGCAAGGCAAAGAAGGCCCGCGCGGCAAAGACTTCAATATGCGCTGGATCGCCTCCATGGTGGCCGATGTGCACCGCATCCTCACCCGTGGCGGCGTCTTCATGTACCCCTGGGACAAGCGCGAGCCCGACAAGGCCGGCAAATTGCGCCTGATGTACGAGGCCAACCCCATGTCCTGGCTGGTCGAGCAAGCTGGCGGCGCCGCCACCAACGCCAAAACCCGCATCCTCGACCTGCAGCCGACCAAGTTGCATGAGCGGGTGAGTGTGGTGCTGGGCAGCAAGAACGAAGTCGACCGCATCACCGCCTATCACAACGGAGCGTGAACGGGCTGGCCTGCCCAATGCAAGGCACTGGCTATAATCGCGGCCCTTAGCCGGTGTAGCTCAGTCGGTAGAGCAGCTCATTCGTAATGAGAAGGTCGGGTGTTCGATTCATCTCTCCGGCACCAATGAAATCAAGCACTTAGCCCAACCCACAAAGTTGGGCTTTTTGCTTTAGATGTCTTTACAGACCGAGGTACAAGGTTACAGACGCTGCAGGTGGGTCTCGATGGCGGTGAGTTGACGGGGCATGGCTGGCTCCTGTTGTACTGGTGACGTCTCTATTCATGCGCACATCGATCAAGGGGCAAGGTTGTTGTGCGAATGCTGGCTGCTGTTGTGCCACACCGATAAACTCACGAACTGTGCCAAACCGATTAGGACGCCCGAGATGAAACGCTGCGTTGTCAGTATTCGTCGAGCAGGAGAGCCGGAGGGGGTTGCAACCAAGGACGCGCCTTCTGTGTGGTTTCCTTCGATGGCCACGATGGCGGCGGTGCTGTCCGAGGACAACCAATCCCCGCTGCGCTTCATCCGGGACCGGCGACCCAAGTCGCTGACGGAGCTCGCTGAACTCACCGGGCGGCAGGTTCCCAACCTGTCACAAACGCTGCGGGTGATGGAGGGTTACGGACTGGTCGCGTTGAAAAAGAACGTGTGCGAAATCGAACCTATCGCGCTGGCAACCAGTTTCAAGATCCTGATCGACTGAGGAACGACAAGATAAAGGGGGAGGCAATGCGAGATGGCGTGATCACCGAAGCAGATACCTGCCGCGAATTCGTCACCCCCCGATTGGTGGAGGCAGGCTGGGGAACGGCCCCGCATTCCATTGGTGAACAGCGCAGCTTCACCAATGGCCGCATCATTGTGGCCGGTGGCAAGGTTCGCCGTGGCAAACAGAAGCGCGCCGACTACCTGCTGTACTACCGTCGGGACTATCCCCTTGCCGTGGTCGAAGCCAAGGAAATCGGCCTGCCTGCTGAAACCGGCGTACAGCAGGCGCGCGAGTACGCAGAGATTCTCGACCTCAAGTTTGCGTACGCCACCAACGGCCACCGCATCATCGAAATCGACTACACCACCGGCACCGAGCGCGAGGTAGATCGCTACGCCACGCCAGACGAGTTGTTCGCCCGGCTGACGGGAAGCGCGCAGTTGCCCAAGGATTCATCGCCCCATCTGCTGGAGCCATTCAACCTCGTTTCTGGCAAGGTGCCACGCTATTACCAGCAGATCGCGATCAATCGAGTCATCGAATCGATCCTGCTGGGTCAAAAACGCATCCTTGCCACATTGGCCACTGGCACTGGCAAGACCTGCGTGGCTTTCCAGATCTGCTGGAAGTTGTGGAACAGCCGCTGGAACCGAACCGGCGAACACCGCCGTCCCAAGGTCCTTTTCCTGGCCGACCGCAACATCCTGGTTGATGACCCGATGGCGAAGATGTTCGCGCCCTTTGGCGATGCCCGGCACAAAATTGCAGGTGGCGACACCAGTCAGAGCCGGGATATGTACTTCGGCATCTATCAGGCGTTGACTACCGCCAGTTCAGATGTCTTCCGCCAGTACCGTCCCGATTTCTTCGATCTCATCATCATCGACGAATGCCATCGCGGCTCCAGCCGGGACGATAGTGCATGGCGTGCGGTGCTGGATTATTTCGAACCTGCCGTGCAGTTCGGCATGACCGCCACGCCGCTGCGCGAGGAATCGCGCGACAGCTACGAATACTTCGGCAACCCGGTCTACACCTACAGCCTTCGCCAAGGCATTGAGGACGGCTTCCTTGCACCGTATCGCGTGCACCGCGTCATCACCACGGTCGATGCCGCAGGCTGGCGACCCAGCAGGGATGAGCTGGATCGTTATGGACGTGAAGTGCCTGATGATGAATACCAGACCAAGGACTTCGAGCGTATCGTCGCCCTGCGCTCGCGCACACGGGCGATGGCCCGCCACCTGACCGATCTGCTCAAAGGTACCGACCGCTTTGCCAAGACACTGGTGTTCTGTGTGGATCAGGAACACGCCGCCGAAATGCGGCAGGAACTGATCAACCTGAACAGCGATCTGGTCAAGCAGTACCCCGATTACGTATGTCGCGTTACCGCCGATGAGGGTGCGATTGGCCTTACCCACTTGTCACATTTTCAGGACGTGGACAAGCCCACGCCGGTCATCCTCACCACATCGCAATTACTGACCACCGGCGTCGATGCCGAAATGGTCAAAAACGTGGTGCTGGCACGCGTTGTGGGCTCGCAGTCAGAGTTCAAGCAGATCGTAGGCCGTGGTACGCGGCTGAAGGTGGATTACGGCAAAGAATATTTCAACATCATCGACTTCACCGGCACAGCCACGCAGCACTTTGCCGACCCGAATTTCGACGGTGATCCTGCTCGCATCGAAGAAGTAACCGTCGACGAATCGGGTGAGGTTGTCGAAACCACTGCAGACGAAGTGCCGGGCGTGGCTGAGCCCGAAGCGCAATACGTGGTCGAAACTAAGCAGCGCGATGACGCAGGCGGCAATGGCGAAATCATCACAGAAACATCGGCGGAGCCGCGCAAGTTTTACGTCGACGGCGGCGAGGTCGAAGTGATTGGACATCTGGTCTATGACCTCGACACTGACGGCAAGAAGCTGCAGGTGGTCAAATACACCGAATACTCAGGCCGCGCCGTGCGCACCCTCTACCCGACGCGCGAAGCACTGCAATCAGCATGGGCCAATCCCGACACTCGCGCCGAGGTTCTGCGCGAGCTGACCGAGCGTGGCATCAGTTTTGAAGAACTGGCAGCCAGCAGCGAACAGCCCGATGTTGATCCGTTCGATCTGTTGTGCCATCTGGGTTGGAATGCGCCACTACTCACGCGCCGCCAGCGTGCAGAAGCTGCCAAACGGCAGACCCAAGACCTGTTCGCCCAACATGGAGAGACCGCCCGTGAAATTCTGTCGCTGCTGCTCGACCGTTATGTCGAGCGCGGCATTTTGCAATTCAATGCGCTGTCCGAGCTGATGAAGGTGCAACCCTTCGACCGCTACGGCAGTCCTTCCGAAATCGCTACCCGTCACTTCGGCGGTGTGCGCGGAATGAAGGACGCCGTATCCCGGCTGCAGACCGCGCTCTACCAATAGCGAGAAACGCACCCCATGGCTAAATCTGCCGCCAAGACAACAACAGCGGGCGAGAAAACGAGCGCAGCGAGTTTCGGCGTAGCCAAAAAGACCCGCGCGCCACGCAAGGAGAAAACGCCGCTCACCACGCGTGAAAACCTGTCTGCGCTGATAGGCACCGCCCGCAAGATCCTCCGTAAGGACAAAGGCCTCAACGGTGACGTGGACCGCCTGCCGCTGCTCACTTGGGTGATGTTCCTCAAATTTCTCGACGACCTCGAAATCGTGCACGAGGAAGAATCCGAGCTCGACGGCAAACGCTATCAGCCCATCATCGAGTCTCCCTATCGCTGGCGCGACTGGGCTGCTCGCGAAGATGGCATCACCGGCGATGAACTGCTGGCATTTATCAGCCAGGAATTGACTGTGCGTGCCGATGGCAGCACCGGCAAAGGACTGTTCGCCTATTTGCGCGGATTGGCAGGCGAAGGCGAAAAAGGCAGCCAGCGCGAAGTCATCGCCAACGTGTTCAAAGGCGTGCAGAACCGCATGGTCAGTGGCTACCTGCTGCGCGACATCATCAACAAGATCAACGGCATCCACTTCTCGGCCAGCGAAGAAATCCATACGCTCTCGCACCTGTACGAGTCGATGCTGCGCGAAATGCGCGATGCAGCGGGTGACGCAGGCGAGTTCTACACCCCGCGCCCGGTCGTGCGTTTCATGGTGCAGGTGAGCGATCCGCGTTTGGGCGAAACGGTACTGGACCCTGCCTGTGGTACGGGCGGCTTTCTGGTTGAGGCCTACGACCACATCGCTCCGCAGGTGAGCTCGCCCGATCAGCGGCGCTGCCTGCAACGCGACACGCTTTACGGACAGGAAGCCAAGCCGCTGCCCTACATGCTGGCGCAAATGAACCTGTTGCTGCACGGGCTGGAAGCGCCGCAAATTGCTTATGGCAATACGCTGGATCGGCGGATCAACGAAATCGGCCACAGCGAGCGCGTGGACGTCATCCTCACCAACCCACCGTTTGGTGGTGAAGAAGAAGTCGGCATCAAGGCCAACTTCCCACCCAATATGCAGACGGCGGAAACGGCGCTGCTGTTCCTTCAATACATCATGCGCAAGCTGCGCGTGGCTGCTGCGCCGGTGCCCTCATCGTCAACGGCTCGCAAGCCCGCCACACGGGGTGGCCGTGCTGCGGTGGTCGTGCCCAACGGCACCCTGTTTGGTGATGGCATCAGCGCCGTCATCAAGGAAGAGTTGCTCAAGGAGTTCAAACTCCATACCATCGTGCGCCTGCCCCAAGGCGTGTTCGCTCCGTACACCGACATCCCGGCCAACCTGCTGTTCTTTGAGCGTGGCGGCCCCACCGACACCATCTGGTATTACGAACTGCCGCTGCCTCAAGGTCGCAAGAAGTACAGCAAGACCGCGCCCCTGCAGTTTGAGGAATTTACGGCGGCCCTGGCGTGGTGGAGCAACCGGGAAGAAGGCCCGCAGGCGTGGCAAATGGACTTTGCCGCCAAGCGCGACGCCGCTGTCGCTGCCGCCACGCCCCACTGGCAGTGGGCGGAAAGCGAACGCAACGCCGCCATCGCCTTGGGCAAACCTATTCGCGAGTTGGAGCAAGCCATCCAGGCCGCAGCCAACGGCCAGAAAGCCGAACTGCAAGACCGCTTGAAGGCGCTCAAGAATGAGCAATCCGCCCACGAGCAGAACGCCAAGTCGGCCCAGTCCGAGGGTGATGCCCTGTACTGGCCGATTTACAACCTTGACCTAAAGAACCCCCATGCCAGGGCCGGGCTGGAACACGCTGATCCGAAAGATTTAATCGTCGCAATGCGCAGCCACGAGGCTGAAGTGCTGCGTCTCTTGGGCGAGATCGAGGCATTGGTGGCCGAGGTGCAGGCATGACTAAGCCTCCGGCACACCTGCCCCAGGCCGACTACGCCGCCGTGCACGGCGACATCGTCGCGCTGCTGGAAGCTGCCCGCCGCGCTGCTGCGCGCAGTGTCAATGCGGTGATGACGGCGACGTACTGGGCGGTCGGTCGACGCATCGTTGAGGAAGAACAAGGCGGGCAGGAACGGGCTGCCTATGGCGAAGCGTTGATCAAGCGGCTCGGCGGCGATTTGATTCGCCAGTTCGGGCGCGGCTTTGGCCAGCGCAATCTGGCTCAGATGCGTGCGTTCTACCTTGCCTGGCCTGCCGACCAGATTTTGCAGATGTCGTCTGCAAAATCTCCCGCCCCCAAAATTCTCCAGAAGACATCTGGACAAGTTCTGAATCTGTCCGCAATGGCCCAGGCCTTCCCCTTGCCCTGGTCGGCCTATGTGCGCCTACTCTCCGTCAAGAACCCGCAGGCCCGAGCCTTCTACGAAACCGAAGCCCTGCGCGGCGGCTGGACCATCGCCCAACTGAACCGCCAGATCGGCAGCCAGTTCTATGAGCGCACCGCGCTGTCCACCAACAAGGGGGCGATGCTGGGCAAGGCTGAGGTGGCCGAACCGGGTGATGCTCTGACGCCCGAGCAGGCCATCAAAGACCCCTTCGTGCTGGAGTTTCTCAACCTCAAAGACGAGTATTCCGAATCCGACCTTGAGGACGCGCTGATCCAGCACTTGGCCGACTTCCTGCTGGAACTGGGTGACGATTTCGCATTTGTCGGCCGCCAACGTCGGCTGCGCATCGACGACAGCTGGTTCCGTGTCGATCTACTGTTTTTCCACCGAGGCTTGAAGTGCCTGCTCGTCATCGACCTCAAGGTCGGCAAGTTCAGCTACGCCGACGCGGGTCAGATGCACCTGTACCTCAACTATGCCCGCGAGCACTGGATGAAGCCGGGTGAAAACCCGCCCGTAGGCCTGATCCTGTGCGCCGAAAAAGGCGCGGCCGAAGCCCACTACGCGTTGGAAGGCCTGCCTAACAAGGTGCTCGCCGCTGAATACCAGACCGTGCTGCCCGATGAAAAGCTGCTGGCCGAGGAATTGGACAAGACGCGGCGTGAGCTGGAAGCGCGGCGGATTGCGCGTAGTGGCGATAGGGAGGGCGGTGAATGAAGGCGTGGCCCAAAGTAGCCTTAGGCGAGCTGCTCCGGCGTTCGGATGAAATTACGGTGATCGATCCGGCTGCCGAGTACCACGAAGTCACCATCAAACTGTGGGGAAAAGGCGTCATCAGCCGGGGCAAGGTTTCTGGCAGTGATGTCGTGTCGGCGCGGCATGTTGTGCGGGCCAACCAATTGATCCTGTCCAAGATCGACGCGCGAAACGGCGCGATTGGGTTGGTGCCACCAGAGCTTGACGGAGCCATTGTCAGCAACGATTTCCCCTCATTCGAGTTTCGCGACCCGGACCAATGCGATGCGGCATATATGGGCTGGCTCGTGCGGTCATCGCCCTTCGTGGAACTGTGCAAGGCTGCCAGTGAAGGCACAACCAATCGGGTACGCATCAAGGAAGATCGCTTTCTCGATCAGCAGATTGCGCTGCCATCAATGGCCGATCAACAAGCCCTCGTCGCCCGCCTCAATGCACTGGCCGAGAAAACCCGGCAGGTCGAAGCCCATCTGGATGCCGTGGAACGCGATGCCCAACACCTGCTGGCCCTGCGTTTCCGCGATGCCATTGCCGATGCATCGCTACGACCGATGGCAGAAATCGCGCCACTGGTGCGTCGAGAGCAAACCATTAATCTCAACGGCAGCTATCCTGAACTTGGCATCCGTTCCTTCGGTAAAGGCACCTTCCACAAGCCGCCACTGTCTGGCGGCGACGTCGGTACCAAGCGCCTGTACCGGATCGAACCCGGCGATCTGCTGTTCTCCAACGTATTCGCTTGGAAGGTGCGATTGCCATTGCGCAGCAAGACGATGCAGGCCGCTTCGGCTCCCATCGATTTATCACCTGCCAGGCCAACGCAGAACTGACCACCGCTGAATTCTTGCGCTACTACTTTTTGACCGATGAGGGAATGCTTAAAATTGGCGAGGCATCACCCGGAGGAGCTGGCCGTAACCGCACGCTCGGCTTGGAAAAGCTGATGGCCATCGAAGTGCCCACGCCCTCACTGGCCGCGCAGCAAGTCTTTGACCGCCTGCAGGCCGAAATCGCCGCCCTCAAAGCCAAACACACCGCCATCCGCGAAGCCAACGCCGCGCTGCTGCCCGCGACACTGGAGCGGGTGTTTTCTTTGGAAAGCCATTCCTCATGAGCAAGAAAACCACGCCGTCATGGAGTGACGTCAAAACCAAGTTGACCGATGTTGACCGCACTGGCCTGATCGGGTTGGTGCAAGACCTGTACGCCGCCAGCAAAGACAACAAGGCATTTCTGCACGCTCGCTTCGGGCTGGGCGATGACCCACTGGAGCCCTATAAGGATGTGATCATCCGCTGGATCAATCCACCGGATTTTCGTCATCCCATCTCGGTCAGCAAGGCAAAAAAAGCGATCAGCGACTACAAGAAAGCGCTGGGCCAGCCCGAGGGCCTGGCCGAACTCACAGTGTTCTTCTGTGAGGAGGCGTTCGATTTTCTGGCCGGTTGCGGCATGGACGATGAAGGCTTTTACGATGCGCTGGTGCGGATGTTCGAGCAGTCATTGAAGTACGTGCAGGCCTTGCCGGCTGGGCGGAGTGCGGCATTTCTGGCCAGGCTGGATCGGGTTCGGCAATTGGGGCAAAACGTCGGCTGGGGCGTGGGCACAGACTTCAACCATAGTTGGTCGCAAGCGGGCTTGGTGGGTCATGAATGAAAGCGATGCAAGAGCTGCTGGTGGGCCATTGGCACGTGGGCAAATCTTCATCCACCTGGGGGACGAGGCGGCTTTCACTTCTGTACGCACGGGATGAACTGCATCGGTGCTGACCGGGCCGGGGATCTGCAAGGTCTGCAAGCAGAAAACGCCCGCCTGATCGCACTGCTTGAGGCCCACGGTATTGACTGGCGGTTGCCGCAGCCCGGCGCAGCTGTGGTTCCAGAGCCGGTACCGTCGCGGCTGTCCACGGCAGAGAAAGTGGCGCTGTTTCGGCGGCTGTTTCGCGGTCGCACGGATGTTTATCCCATTCGATGGGAGAGCAAGACCTCAGGAAAAGCAGGCTACACCCCCGCCTGCGCCAACGAATGGCGCGCTGGCGTGTGTGAGAAGCCACGCATCAAATGCGGCGATTGCAGCAAGCGCCTGCTGATCCCTCTGTCCGACACGGTCATCTACGATCATCTGGCTGGTGAGCACACGGTTGGCGTTTATCCGCTGCTGACGGATGACACTTGCTATTTTCTGGCGGTCGATTTTGACGAGGCTGACTGGCGCGAAGATGCACAGGCCTTCATACAGTCTTGCGAAGAACTGGGGGTTCCGGCGGCGCTGGAAATTTCTCGGTCCGGCAATGGTGCGCATGCATGGGTGTTCTTCGCCCATCGCGTTTTGGCCCGTGATGCCCGCCGCTTGGGTACAGCGATCATCAGCCACACCTGCTCGCGCATCCGGCAATTGAAGCTGGAGTCCTACGACCGATTGTTCCCAAACCAGGACACGATGCCCAAGGGCGGTTTTGGCAACCTGATCGCCTTGCCGCTGCAGAAATGGCCACGTGAAAACGGCTGCAGCGTGTTTGTGGATGCTGATCTGCGCCCGTATCCGGATCAATGGGGGTTCCTGGCGTCCATCCAGCCGATGGCGGCACACGATATCGAGCCAACCATCCTGCGGGCCACCGGCGGTGTCCATCCGCTGGACGTCACTTTCATAGACGACGAGGACCTGGCCACCCCTTGGAAGCGGCGGAGTACGTCAACCAAGAAGCTTGCAGGCCAGATGCCGAAGTCACTGACCGTGACGCTGGCCAACCTGATCTACTTTGAGAAGGACCAACTGCCCCAGGCACTGGCCAACCGACTGATTCGTCTGGCGGCTTTCCAGAATCCCGAGTTCTACAAGGCCCAGGCCATGCGCATGTCCGTATGGGACAAACCGCGTGTCATCGGTAACGCAGAAAATTACCCGCAGCACATCGCGTTGCCTCGTGGCTGTCTCAATGCCGCAATGGATCTGTTACGGAACAACGGTATCGCATGTGACCTGCGGGATGAGCGTTTCGGCGGTGACTCCATCGACATCTCCTTTGTCGGCACTTTGCGCTTGGACCAGGAGGCCGCAATTGCCGGTATGTTGCACCACGACACTGGCGTGCTGTGCGCTCCGACGGCTTTTGGCAAAACGGTCACCGCAGCTGCCATGATCGCCCGCCGGAGTGTGAACACCTTGGTGCTGGTGCATCGAACAGAACTGCTCAAGCAATGGCAGGAACGTCTGCAGGCTTTTCTGGGCGTTGGCAAAGGCGTGGTCGGCACCATCGGCGGTGGCAAAGCCAAACCCACCAGCAAGATCGACATCGCCGTCATGCAGTCAGTCTCCCGACAGGGGGAGGTCAACCCACTGGTCGAGAACTACGGATACGTGATCGTAGACGAGTGCCACCACGTCGGCGCGGTGTCGTTCGACGCCATCCTCAAGCGGACCAGGGCCAAATACGTCCTGGGCCTGACCGCGACGCCCATCCGTCGCGATGGTCAGCAGCCGATCATCTTCATGCAGTGCGGGCCGATCCGGTACACAGCGGCCAAGCCTGATGGTGGTGTGTCGCACCTGGCCACTGGCCAACACGGCTTTGAAGTACTCCTCCCAAAGCGCCTGATTTCCTGTGCCGATTTCTGAGGCACACCGGCCCAGGAGCCCAGACATACCCATCTCA
>Ga0222712_10003255_pt1 | contig 17831 bp, 15 predicted proteins | sample C33_657DmetaG_FD_165043 | JGI IMG/M metagenome (GOLD analysis project Ga0222712, IMG submission 165043) | Estuarine water microbial communities from San Francisco Bay, California, United States - C33_657D | ecosystem: Environmental > Aquatic > Marine > Unclassified | place: USA: California...
CGGCACCGCCCAAAGGGACACCATGAGCGGCTGCAACGTTTTTTTGCGAACAACTAGGTTCGTGCTTGTAGGGATGACCGCGTTAACAATCGTCTGGTGTGACGCGACCTTTGGCGCTGAGAAGCCGATTCGCGTAGACCTTGAAACTGGAGCCTCCACGGTTCTTAAGCTCAAAGGGGTCACGCGCATTGCCGTTGGTAACAGTCAAATCGTCCAGGTGACAACCGTGAACCCTCGTGAGGTGTTGATATTTGGCAAAACGCGTGGTTCTACGACGGTTGATATTTGGGTGTCTCATAAAAAACGGCACACCTATCGTATTTTTGTTGCGCCCGAAGGGTTGAGCAGGATCCAAGAAGAGATCTCGCGCTTACTGAAAAATATCCCGCAAGCACACAGCAGAATTGCTGGCGATAAATTGGTCATTGAGGGTGAAGACTTGAACGATGCCGATCAGTTGCGTATCGCAACGCTCGCCAAGCGTTATCCCGAGGTCATTGACTTTACCAGTCAGCTTGGCTGGGACAAAATGATTTTGTTAGATGTGCAAGTGCTAGAGTTGCCAAGTTCACGCATGCACGAGTTGGGGGTACGTTGGGATCCAACTTCGCAGGGCGGCGTTCAAACAGGCTTGGCGTGGGAGAGTGGTTCAACCGCGCTGATGCAGCGCCCGGGTGAGGCGGGAATGGCAGTACCATTTCCGTTACCGCAAGCTGCTGGCTATTTAGGGCTTAATGCTTTGTTATCTGCCCGGCTGGCCGCCTTGTCAAAGTCTGGCGAAGCCGTCGTGCTGGCACAACCTCAATTGCTTGCACGGAGCGGCTCGACTGCTAGCTTTTTAGCCGGCGGCGAAGTGCCCTATGCCTCGGTCGATAAAGACGGAAAATCCACCACGACCTTTAAGAAATATGGTGTGTCGTTAAACATTACCCCACATGCCGATCGTAATGCCGCGATTCGGTCGCGGATTGAAATTGAAGTCAGCTCAGTCGACACCACGATTACTGTGCCGGGCGGGCCCGCACTAAAAATTCGAAAAGCGTCAACAGAGTTCAATGTGCGTTCAGGGCAGACGCTGGTATTGGGTGGCTTTATTTCGCGTGAGCGTGCTCGAGATCAAGATGGATTGCCAGGCCTATCAGGGATTCCGATATTGGGCGGCTTGTTTGGGGTGAAGCGTGAACAAGAGCGTCATACCGAGTTAGCAATTTTTGTGACGCCGATGATTGTTGATCCTCGAGATCCAAGCCATGCAGCCCGGGTGGCTAACGCACAGGGCGTTTTGCAAGAGTCTTTTCCGGCTGCCCCAACACTCAATACACCGCTCAACAACTTTGAACCGCTCGAGTTGACTGCGCCACGTCAAGCGTTTGAGGCCTTAGGCCAATGGGAGCCAGACTCGGACAAGGTTCAACACCTGTCCAATTCGTTATCTCAGTGGGAAGACACGCCCGTCTTCGCTCATCACTAGTCATTTTTGTTGCACTGTTAGTAAAGGATTTGAATTGATTGAACTTGATTTGTTTTTTGAAGATGGTACACGCAGGCACGGGCGTTTTGAGATCCCTTTGGTGATGGGCCGCGCGCCAGATTGCGGTATTCAAGTCTCGCACTGGCGTGTTGCGCGGCAACATTTACGGATCTCGCGCGCTGAAGATGGCTATCACGTCGATGATCTTGGTTCAATTTTAGGTACGCGCGTAAACGGCAATCGTATCACCCGGTACGGACCACTTAAAAAGTCTGACGAAATTGTGGTGGGTCCGTGCTTGCTGCGACTGGCTTCTCAGGCAGCGCACGCGGCGGCGATCAAAAGCGTTTGCAGTGAGGGCACCCCGGCAGAATTGGGCAGGCTTCAATTGCAATCAGAGCCAAGGTCGATAGACAACCCCAAGCTTCGGGTGCATTCAGAAGCGAGAGCAGTGGGCCTAGACAGGTCGCAGTTGCCATCAGAGCCGAGATCGATTGCAGTCGGCAAGCTGCAATTACAGTCAGAGCAGAACTTGTTGGCGGCTGAGCCGAGTTCTTTTGTGTTTGAGAAAGGTGTCGTTGCCTTAACCGCCCGAACGACAACGGCTGACACCAAAGAGGTGCCGCTGGGCGCTCAAAGGTTGCTTGACGAGTTCAAGTTACCTGAACCGAACGCATCGCTGTCCTTAGAGTCAGTGGATCTGGCGCAGCAAGAACTTCGCCAAGAGCTTCGTGCAGGCTTAATTCAGGCGTTTGATTTGCGGCGTAACGACGTTGGCGCACTATCTGAAGGCGCATTGAAGGCGCACGCGTTGACGTGCGTGGGTGAGTTGCTAGATAAACGACGGTTGCCGCTCAGTGAAGTGCAGCGCAGCAAAATTCTCAAACTCGTTGTCGATGAAGCAATTGGACTAGGCGTGATTGAAGAGTTGCTTGAGGATACGTCAGTCACTGAAATCATGGTCAATCGTTTTGACGAAATCTACGTTGAAGCAGGTGGGCGAATCTCGAAACAGCTGCTTCAATTTAGTAGTGAACAAGCGGTACGAAGTGTGATTGAACGTATTGTTTTCCCGCTGGGCCGCCGAATTGATGAAGCCTCGCCGATGGTTGACGCCCGGTTGCCCAACGGGTCACGTCTAAACGCAGTGTTGCCCCCTGTCTCTGTCAAAGGCGCGAGCTTTACCATCAGAAAGTTTCCGCAAAAGCGACTGCAAATGCAAGATTTGGTTGCCCTACAAGCCTTGCCTGCGCCGCTCGCCGAGTTTTTACGCCTGTGCGTTGAGCGGCGCTTAAATATTCTCGTATCAGGCGGCACGGGTTCAGGCAAAACCACCTTGCTCAATGTGTTAGCTGGGTTTGTTGATCCCGCACAACGCATTGTGACGATCGAAGATTGTGCCGAACTGTTGATCGCTCATCCACATGTTGTGACGCTTGAAGCAAGGCAAGCAAATTCTGAAGGGCTGGGCGCAGTCACGATTCGTGACTTAGTCAAAAATGCTTTACGGATGCGCCCCGACCGTATTGTGATTGGTGAAGTGCGCAGCGCAGAAGCGATTGATATGTTGGCTGCCATGAATACCGGGCATGATGGCTCAATCACCACTTTGCATGCGAATAGCCCGCGCGATGCTCTATCGCGACTCGAGACGATGGTGCTAAGTGGGAATGCGGGTTTGCCACTGCAGGCGATACGCGAGCAAATCGGTTCGGCACTGAAGTTGATTGTGCAGCAGACTAGATTGCCAAATGGCCGAAGGGTCATTACGGGGGTCGCCGAAGTCTCCGGGATAGAGTCTGGCACCATTCAAACTCAACAATTAGTTAAGTTTGATGTCGGCCGTCAACGTTTAACCGGCGCAGGCTTGCGCCCCTCGGTCTTCGCTGACGCCCGAGTGCAAACTGAGTCGGCGATGATGAATTGGTTTTTACAGCTATGAGTACGTTGGCGTTGGTGTGCGCGTGCTTATCAATTGCAATGGCAGCATGGCTTGGGCAGTGCCTTTTTTTTCGGGCATCGCAACACTACCGTAAGCAAATCACTGAGCACGCACGTGAAGAACTGTCTGATTTGTTTGTCTTTATCGACACGACATACCTTTGGCCTACGCTTGTCTGCGTGGCGGTGGGGGCCAGTTTGCTGTTGTGGTGGGTGACGCAAAGCGTCTTGTTTGCGGTATGTGTGGGTGGTGTGAGCTTTGTATTGCCCCGTATCGTTCTGAGTCGTGCTGTTCGCAAGCGTCAGCGACGTTTTGACCTGCAATTGCCAGAGCTTCTGTCGTCGTTGTCAGGTGCTTTGCGCGCAGGGGCAGGTTTGTCGGTAGCGTTAAAGCACATTGTGCAAGACGCAAGCCCTCCGCTCTCGCAAGAATTTGGGCTTGTTTTGCGCGAGCAAAGAATGGGGGTTGAATTGACTCAGGCCCTGAATAATCTTTACCAGCGTATGCCTTCCGAAAGTGTTGAACTAGTCTCAACCATGCTGATTGTAGGCACACGCTCTGGCGCCTCTTTGGCGGATTTGCTTGACCGTCTCTGCACCAACCTGCGGGCACGCCAGCATCTTGAAAGAAAAGTCGAAGTTATGACGACTCAAGGAAAGATGCAAGCCTGGGTGATGGGTGCACTGCCAGTTGTGCTATTGCTAGTGTTAAGCCAAATTGACCCATTGTCGGTGCATTTGTTACACAGTACTTCGGTGGGGCAGGCCGTGCTGGCGACAGTATTCGCTCTTGAATGCCTTGGGGTCTACTTCTTGCGCCGTATTCTGGCCATTCATGTCTAGCTTGATGGTTTGGCTCGCGTTGCTCTCGGGCGCATTGGCCATTGCATCGGCCTTGTTCGTTGGTGGTCGGGCTTTGTTGGCTAATCTTGGTCAAATTCGTCGTGCTGGCTTTCACGCGGTCATCAAGGCGTGGCTAAAAGTTGGAATCCTTCGACCAATGTTGACGCAGCTCGGGCGCTGGCTGTTGCCTTTCATTACCTGGAATCAACGGCATACGCTGACTCAATTGCTTTTACGTAGTGCGTCAACCGACTTAGATTATGCCCAAATGTTTGCAGCGCGTGTGTTGCTAACGTTGCTCGGGTTCGTCATCTATTTGTACGCTGTTGGGTTGAGTGCGATACAGGAGCGAGCGATGCGCGCTGAACTCTTGGTCGATATATTGTTGAGTGCGTGCTTGGCGGCATTCTTTTGGTGGTTGCCAATCATGTGGCTAAAGCAACGTTATCGGCAGAGGCTGATCGCCATCGAACGCGCCTTACCCTTTTTTTTGGATATAGTCGGGCTTGGCTTAGGCTCGGGGCACAACTTGCAGGCCTCGCTACAGTTGGGCTGCAATCATCTTAGCGATGGCGCGCTAAAGACCGAATGGCTTCAGACCTTAGGTGATATTCGAACTGGAATGGCGCGCAGCGAAGCGCTCAGGCAAATGAGCATGCGCATTGAGTTAGTCGCCTTGCGGCAACTGCTCTCGGCGTTGATTCAGGGCGAGGCGCTAGGTCAGGGGATGGGGCAGATTGTAGAAGTCTATGGCACTCAGCAGCGCGCACAACGTTTGATGAACGCTGAAAAACTGGCGTTACAAGCACCGGTCAAAATGCTGTTTCCGTTAGCGTTGTTTATTTTTCCGTGTACGTTTTTAGTGCTGGGGTTTCCGGTCGTGGTTCAACTTTTTGGCCTGCAGCCGTAACGAGACGATCTGTGAGAACCCAAAGTTGGATCAAAAAGAATGATGACAGGATCAAGGGCTGAATGAAATGCTTTGACTTGAATCGTGATCTGACCCAGCCGCCCGAGTGCGAGCTGACTTTGGTGCGAGCCGACACGATGTTTACACGCCTGCTCGGTCTGCTAGGTAAACGTGCGATGGCGCCTGGTCAGGCGCTTTTGCTCAAGCCGTGCTTTGCCGTACATACCGTCGGTATGCGATTTTCGCTTGGTGTCTTTTTTATCGACAAAAAAGGTGTCGTGGTCAAGACGATTGCGCGGCTAAAGCCCAATCGCGTTGCGGTGTGCTGGCGGGCGACAGCGGTGGTTGAAACAGCCGCGTTTGCAAATGAACAAACAGAAGCGCTATCTCTCGCTGTTATGCGGGCGATTGCTCAGACTCAGTTGTCATAAACACTGACGCATAGCTGGGATAGAAGCTGCAGTACAAAACGGCGCCGCCGACAATATTGATCGGCACTTGCACAGTGGCTGCAATCGTTTTTGAAAGGCCTATCCACACTAAGATGGTTAAGGCACTATCGATTGCCAAAAATACGGCTAGCCAGCAGAGCCCGTAAACCAAAAAGACCCATTTGTTACGCCAACAGGCGATGCCGCTAAAAAATAGAGCTCTAAAGATGCTGATCTGATGCCATGCCACAAGCACTGGTGCGTACCAAAAAATGGCAGCCATTAGCATGTAGAACACAGCAAAAATAATCATTGGCGTGCGAACGGCATCGAGCAAGGGCATTAGGTTGTTGGCGTCGGTCATAGCCTTAAGGGCCTCTGAGACTTCAGCGGCAAAGGGGACGAACGCCAGCAGGCCCAACAATAAGCAGATCACTAAGTACAGGGCGCCCATCCCGACGAGTCGCTTGAACACGCCACTTGGTTTGAGCGGCTCAAGCCACATATTGAGTAACATTTTGTGCCCTTGGGCGGCGTGACGTCCGGCGGACAAGGTCACGACGGTGACGGCTGGCATGAGGATGACAAACAGTATTGGACCGATCGGTGGTGTGATGCTTGCAACCATGAGCAGCAAACTGATGAACATTGCCCAAGAGAAAAAGGCAAGCGGCTGGGTACGAAATAAAGTCCAGCCGTCGCTGACCCAGCGCCAGCCCGATAAGGCATTAAGAGCAAGAGCTTGCATCAGTCTTCCTTTGGTAAATCGGGGATCAGACCGACAGTTCTTTGTTGAAGGACACGTTCAAAATGGGTGGGGTCGTGCGGTTTAAGTGTTTGAGCAGAGCGAGGCAAATAAAAATCGTATAGGCGTGATATCCAAAAACGCAGTGCTGCCGCACGTAATATCGCAGGCCAAAGGCGACGCTCAGCCGCAGTGAAGGGCCGCAGGCTGGCGTAAGCACTTAACCATGCAGTGGCGTATGCGGGTTTAACGATGCCCGTGGCCAAATCAATACACCAGTCATTGACGCAGACGGCGACGTCAAACAGCCATGTGTCACAGCCAGCAAAATAAAAATCAATCAATCCGCCCATTTGAGGCTCGGTTTGAGTGCCTGCAAATAAAACGTTGTCTCTGAAAAGATCGCAATGCGCGGGCCCAAAGGGCAAGGATTTGTAATCTGGCGTTAACGCCATGGCACGCTGCTCTGCCAAGGTGTTGGATAACAATTCAGCAAGGCTAGGGGTGAGGTAAGGGAGGACCACTGGAGCGGTTTGCTCCCACCAAGCGAGGCCACGCAGGTTAGGTTGGCGCAGCTTGAAGTCTTTGGCGGCCAGGTGGGCCTGTGCCAGTGTTTGGCCAGCGAGCGCGCAATGTGCAAGCGAGGGTGCTGGCTCGTGGCCACCGGGCAGACGATTGACGATCGCTGCGGGTTTTTTTAACAAGGTCGACAGTCGTGCGCCGTCTAGGCGAGTTTGTGGTTGCGGCACGGGCACACCACGCTGCGCTAAATGATGCATCAGTTCGATATAGAAGGGCAGTTGCTCGGCTGTGAGCACTTCAAAGATGGTTAAAACGTACTCGCCTTGTGTCGTCGTGAGAAAAAAATTGCTGTTTTCGATGCCGGCCGCAATCCCACGCAGCGCGACAAACTCACCTAAGGCATATTGCCTCAGTAGCGCGCGCGCGTCAGCGTCACCGACAATCGTAAAAACAGCCATAAAGCATCACACAGGGTTAGGTCTTGCAAGTTCAGTTGCGTCAGCAAAGGGCAAGGCGCAAAGTCAGAGCTCGAAGTTTAGCAAGAAGTGTAGAAACCCTCTCAGATCGAGGCAAGCAGTCGGGTCGCAGAGTGCGTAAAAAGACTCTCTTGGGCGATCGTAAGCGTAAAATCGCCGCTTTCTGGTCAAAACTATCAGAACCCTGAGTCGCTGCGATTGACACGGGAGGGGTCGGTAGTCGTACCCTAGTCGTATCTTTTGCCAATGAACAGTGTTCTTTTAGAAGCTTGCCTCAGTCGTCTTTGAAGCGTTGTCACAAGGTCGTGAAACAGGTGTTTTTCATTCGATATGCATAATTTGACCGCAGCTCAGGCGCTTGCGACTTCAAGTGCCAGCGACCACTGGCGCTTGTGCGTCGCCCCCATGATCGACGTGACAGATCGTCATTGTCGTTTTTTTCATCGTTTGCTCGCGCCTCGGGCACGGTTGTACACAGAGATGATTACGACGGGCGCGTTGTTGCACGGTGATGCGCAACGACATCTCGATTTCAATGAGCAAGAACATCCCGTTGCCTTGCAGCTTGGTGGCAGCGAACCAGAGGCCTTAGTGGCCAGCGCAAAGCTTGGCGCACAATGGGGCTACGACGAGATCAATTTGAATTGTGGTTGCCCCTCTGAACGGGTTCAGAAAGGTGCGTTTGGCGCGTGTTTGATGGCCGAACCTTTCTTGGTGGCTGACTGTATCAAAGCCATGCAAGACGCGGTCGGTGTGCCCGTGACGGTTAAGCATCGTCTGGGGTTGGATAAAAATGAATCGTACGACTTTGTGCGTGATTTTGTGGGTGCCATTTACGATACTGGGTGCCGAGTTTTTATTATTCATGCCCGTAACGCTGTGCTCAAGGGCTTGTCGCCGAAAGATAACCGCGAGGTTCCGCCTCTGAGATACGACGAGGCGGCAAGGCTGAAGCAGGATTTTCCGGATGCGGTGATGGTGTTAAACGGCGGGCTCACAACCTTAGCTGATTGTGAAGCCGTATTGCCACGATTTGATGGTGTGATGTTGGGGCGCTCGCCGTGGCACGATCCCTCGGTGTTGGCGCGGCTGTCACAGGCTTGGTGGCCGCAGTTAGCGGTCAAGACTGAAGCAGAAGTCATCGAGGCGTTAGTGGATTATGCAGGACAACAAATCTTAGCTAAGGTGCCCTTGCGCATTGTCGTGCGGCCGCTACTAGGTTTATTTAATGGCCGCTCAAATTCGCGTCTCTGGCGACGGATGTTGTCAGATTCGAAGCTATTGAGGCAGGATGACCCAGAATTGATTCGCTTAGCGTGGCAGCAGGTTGGAGGCGTGGCGGCTCGTCTTTAAGCCACAAAAAAACGTTTGTCACGCAAAGGTGGCTCTGATGTTTGCTCACGTTCAGGAGCATCGCTGGGGCATGTATCGTGTTTGAACGCGTTGAGTTTAAAGCGAGAGCCCAGAAACACGCAGGTGAGGCTGCGTACAAACTCGTCATATGAGAGGCTACAGACTGACGCCTTTCTAGCTGTTTTTAGCAGGCTCTTTATCAGCGGGCCAGTCGCGAATGTAGGCCTTGAGCATCGAGTTTTCGAACTTTTGTGCCGCCGCAATGGCTTGAGCCATGTCATAAAATGAGATGACACCCAACAACATTTCACCATCCATGACAGGCACGTAGCGCGAGTGATGCTCGAGCATCAGCCGCTGTACCTCTGTGGCCAAGGTGTCTGGGCTCACGCTGACTGGGTTTTGCTCCATGATCGCACCGATGACCACATCGCCAATCTTTGCGTGATGCTCGCTTAAATAACGAATGATTTCACGAAACGTGAGCATGCCAACGAGCTGACCACTCTGCATGATCACCAACGAGCCAATATCATGCGCACTCATTGTTTTAAGGGCCTGAGTGACTAAGGTTTCGGGCGTGGCGGTGAAAAGGGTGTTGCCTTTTACCTTTAGAACTTCGCTAACTTTAAGCATGTTTGTCTCCTGCGTCGCTGCTCACTATTCTGGATTGTAGTGGGTGAGTCACGGAGCTGTCATGGTGCTCTAAAACCTCAGCAAGAGTGGGGTCAACTTGCTGCGTGATGAGTTGGCTAAGCGCCCGGGCGAGAAAGGGCTGCTCGGAGAGCTTGATTGAAGAGCGATCTAGTGCAAGCTGATCGACTAAGGGACCAAGTGTTGTGCGTTCGGGGTCGCACGCCAGCAACAAGCGTTCATTTTTTGCGCCAGGTGCGATGGCAACTAAACCCATTGCAGTTAAGCACTGTAGGCGTTCTTCAAGAACATTGAGCGGAAGGCGCAAACGCTTGATGAGTTCGGTGTTACTGCATCCTGGTGGTATGTTGCCGCGGGCTTCACTGAGGACTTTCAGCACGGATAGCGCGTCCATCAAGGCTGCACCTGGCCTGACTTTAGGATCGAGTCGCCCGAGTCGCAATAACGGCAGATTGGCAGCGACTAAGGCACCAATCAAGATGCCAAGCCAGCACAGATAGACCCAGATCAAAAAAACAGGTAACGCGGCAAAGGCTCCATAAATCATGGTGTAGGTCGAGAAGCTTGAAACGTAGTAGGCAAAACCGACCTTCATGGTCTCTAGAATGAGCGCTGAGATCACGCCGCCCACCAACGCATCGCCCCGATTGACACGGGTATTTGGCACCACAATAAACAAGGCGGCAAAGGCGAGTGCACCCAAAAGCAAGGGCAATAGCTTCAGCGCGATTGCCAGAAAAATTGGAGCGTTTGCGAGCAAGCCTTGAGATTCACGGGTCAAAACAGCAGTTGCGTAAAGGCTGGCGCCCGTTAATACAGGACCAAGAGTGATGACCGCCCAATAGACCAGTGCGCGGTGCGTGACGCGACGCTGCCGCTCGACTTGCCAAATGGTGTTGAGTGCCGATTCAACAGACATAATCAAAAACACAACGGTTAGCACTAAGAACCCACCGCCAATCGCCGTCAAGCGCGAGGCTTTCGCTGCAAACTCATTGAGGTAAGTCATGATCGTGTCTGACAACGTGGGCGGCATCAGACTGTTGGTCATAAAGGCTTGAAGCGAGACACTGAACTCAGTAAATAGCGGAAACGCAGTGAAGAGCGAAAGCACCACGGCTAAGAGCGGCACGATCGAGAGCACAGTTGTAAAGGTCAGGCTCGCAGCGAGTTGTACGGCCTTGGCCTGCGTGGCGCGTTGCAGAGCCAGTCTAAGGATTTGAGTCGCAGCACCAAAATATGGCGTCACGTCTTTATGTGCAAAATGTTGTTTTGCATGGGCTTGCATGCGAATTCTCCGTCTGCAGGCGATAATAGCAGCGTCACCCCCTGTCGGGCGTTTCAGTACTAAATTCTTTGCCTCACCTGAACGCAGCACACAAGATGTCCGAGATTAACCATTCATCGCAGTCACCAGTTACCTTAAATGTTGCGCTGCAGCGTAGCGCGACGTTGAGCTTATTCGGGCTCTTTTTTCTATGTTTGCTCTGGGAGATCTGGCTGGCGCCCCTCAAACCAGGTGGCACCTTATTGTTTTTAAAAGCGCTTCCACTGGCCTTTGCGATGCGTGGGGTCTTGCGCGGCAGCCTGTATACGATCCAGTGGGCGTCTATGTTGGTGTTGCTGTACCTGATGGAGGGCGTGGTGCGGGTAATGTCTGATCCGCCTGGCCCCTCAATTATGTTGGCCTGGATCGAAATCGTCTTGGCGACCATATTCTTTTTTAGTTCGATCTTTTATGTTCGACCAGCGAAACGCGTGGCCAAAGCTTTGCAAAAGGCAGAAAAGTTAAATCAACAGACTGAAAAGTTAAACCAACAGACTGAAAAGCTAAATCAACAGGCAGAAAAGTTAAATCAAAAGACTGAAAACCTCAACTAGTGATTGACCCTTCGTATATGGGGTCAATGCAAGTTCAGCCGATGTAACAAGCCAAAATAGTGCTAATCGCAGCTCAAACAATATCCCTCTCATGACTTCATCTTCTTGTTTTGAACCCCTCGTTAAAGCAAACACGTTTGCAAGCTTACCCTCAGATTTTTATACACGCTTGCCTACGACACCGCTCACGGCGCCTCGCTTGGTGCATGCCAACGGTGAGGTTGCTGCATTGTTGGGGTTGCCCCCTCAAGCGCTTGCTACGCAAGAGTTTCTTGATGTGGTCGGCGGCACCACGCCAATGCCGGGTGGCGACACCATGGCGGCTGTGTATAGCGGACACCAGTTTGGGGTATGGGCCGGTCAGTTAGGCGACGGGCGTGCCCACTTGTTGGGTGAGATCCAAGGGCCAGATGGCAGTTTTGAAGTGCAACTGAAGGGCGCCGGCATGACACCCTACTCACGTATGGGCGATGGGCGGGCGGTCTTGCGTTCTTCGGTGCGAGAGTATTTAGCGAGCCACGCGATGCGTGGGCTTGGCATCCCGACCACGCAGGCGCTATCGCTTGTGTCTGCACGTAATCCTGTCAGACGCGAAACCCTTGAAACGGCGGCGGTCGTGGCGCGAGTGGCACCAAGCTTTATCCGGTTTGGTTCGTTTGAGCACTGGGCTGCGCGCAGGCGACCCGACTTGCTGCGCACCCTGGCCGATTACGTGATCGACCGGTTTTACCCTGAGTGCCGCGAGGCGAGTCACTCTAGTACTGCGGGGCATACCAGAATTCTAGGTGATACGAGCACTGTAGGTGATACCAGTACTGTAGGTGAGATGAGCACCACAGGTGATACCACCACGGCCAAAGACTACGAGCCTTACGTGCAATTGCTGCGTGCAGTCGTGCGGCGCACCGCAACCCTCATGGCAAGTTGGCAAGTTGTGGGCTTTTGTCATGGCGTGATGAACACAGACAACATGTCGATTTTGGGGCTCACCCTTGACTACGGCCCGTATGGTTTTATGGATGGCTTTGATGCCAAGCATATTTGTAATCACACCGACAGCGGCGGTCGCTACGCCTGGCATGCTCAACCCGCGGTGGCGCACTGGAATCTCTATCAACTCGCGAATAGCCTGCACGAAATCGTGCCCGAGACCGAGCCTCTGAAGGCGGCGCTTGATGAATATGAGGCTTGTTTTCTAGGCGCGATGCAAACTCGAATGAGTCAGAAGTTAGGTTTAAGCGCCTGGCAATCGGGTGATGAAACGTTGATCGATGACCTTTGGAGTCTGATGCAAGCTAGCCATGCTGACTTTACGCTGACCTTCAGGCAGCTGGCTTACGCGCCAGGGCTGACGCAAGCGTCGCAAGAGCAAATTGAGCACGATTTGGGCGGCACGGTGAACGCCAACCTGCTGCCTTTTGTGGATTTGTTTGTGGATCGCGCGGGCGCGCAAGCTTGGCTTAGCCGCTACAGCGCTCGACTGGGCTCGGACCCCACCCAACATTGGCAAGAGCGTGTTGCTGGCATGCTGGCGGTGAACCCACTGTATGTGCTACGTAATCACATTGCACAGCAGGCGATTGAAGCAGCCGAGAAGGGCGACTTTAGCGAAGTGCAGCGCCAAATGCAGCTTTTGAGCGACCCGTTTCACGCTCGGGCGGGCCAAGAAGCATATGCTGCTGCGCCACCAGCTGGGGCACCACATTTAGAGGTCAGTTGCTCTTCTTGAGGCGCGGACGTGTGCAAGTGGCTATAGCCGTTGCGCCTACCTCAGACAATCTGCATTTAGAGGTGAGTTGCTTTTCAAGAGGCAGTGACGTGGGCAAAGGGGTCCAAGCCGCTGCGCTTCTCGAAGAGACATCGCCTTTAGAGGTCAATTGCGCTGAGTGATGCAATAATGTGCTTTTGAAGGTTGCTATGCCATCTTTTAAAGGGCAAACGTGACCTGACTCTGTTCATTTTTTCGGTACTTGTCGCCTATGTCTGGTAATACGCTCGGTACGCTATTTTGTGTGACTAATTTTGGTGAGTCACATGGCCCCGCAATCGGCTGTGTGGTCGATGGGTGCCCTCCTGGCCTGGCGCTTTGCGAACAAGATATTCAAGTTGAACTTGATCGTCGTCGCCCCGGCACCTCGCGCCACGTGACGCAGCGCCAAGAGGCAGACCAAGTTGAGATTTTGTCTGGGGTCTATGAGGGCAAAACCACCGGTACACCGATTGCGTTGTTGATTCGTAACGTTGATGCACGTAGTAAAGACTACAGCGCCATTGCCGATACGTTTAGGCCTGGGCATGCTGATTTCACCTATTTCAATAAGTACGGCGCGCGCGACCCGCGTGGCGGTGGCCGTTCGTCGGCCCGGTTAACGGCTCCCACAGTGGCTGCCGGAGCAATCGCAAAAAAATGGCTGTCTGAGCACGCTGGGATCAAGGTGCGGGGGTATATGAGTCAGTTAGGCCCGATAGTGATGCCTTTTGTCAGTTGGGATTACGTTTCGAGTAATCCGTTTTATGCCGCCAATGACACCAGCACGCCTGAACTCGAGGCCTATATGGATCAGTTACGCCGCGATGGGGATTCTGTGGGCGCTCGGATCGAAGTCGTGGCCGAAGGCTTGCCCGCTGGTTGGGGCGAGCCCATCTATGACCGGCTAGACGCAGACATTGCCTACGCGATGATGGGTTTAAATGCCGTTAAAGGCGTTGAGATTGGCGCTGGCTTCAAAAGTGTTGAGCAGCGCGGCTCTGAGCACGGCGACGAGATTACGCCCGAGGGCTTTTTGACGAACAACGCCGGCGGTGTGTTGGGTGGAATCTCGACGGGTCAGCCGATCACGGTGAGCCTGGCGATTAAGCCAACCTCAAGTATTCGGACCGAGCGCCGCTCAATTGACCGGGCCGGCAACCCTGTGATGGTGCAAACCCTAGGTCGCCACGACCCGTGCGTGGGGATTCGGGCGACACCGATCGCCGAAGCCTTGCTAGCCTTGATTTTGATCGATCATGCTTTGCGCCATCGCGCGCAGTGCGGGTAAGACTAAAAATGGCTTCGGTCTGGGTCTGTTAGTTGCCCGGTCGGGGCTAAGTTAACAGCTATGGCTTAGGTTCCCTATGGCATAATCAAGGGCTACCCTTTTACAACGTGTGTTTGGCAGATCCAACGTCATGAAAAAAACTCTATACGACAAACTTTGGGACGCCCATGTGGTTCACCAAGAACCAGATGGCACCGCAATTTTGTACATCGACCGTCACTTGTTGCACGAGGTCACAAGCCCACAGGCTTTTGAGGGCCTTGACTTGGCCGGTCGCCCGCTTTGGCGTCTGAATGCTAATTTGGCGGTGGCAGATCACAACGTGCCCACGGTGGCGCGTGATCGGGCGCAAGGGATCACTGACCCGATATCAAAATTACAAGTCGATACGCTTGACGCCAACTGCGCCAAACATAACGTGATCGAATTTCGCATGAACGATTTGCGTCAAGGTATTGTTCACGTGATCGGCCCTGAGCAAGGTGCAACGTTACCCGGCATGACTGTGGTGTGCGGCGACTCGCATACCAGTACACATGGTGCGTTTGGTGCCTTGGCCTTTGGTATCGGCACCTCAGAAGTCGAGCATGTCATGGCTACGCAAACGCTGCAAGCCAAGAAAAACAAAAACATGTTGGTGCGTGTTGAGGGTACCTTGCCGATTGGCTGTACTGCAAAAGACGTGATCCTGTATGTGATTGGTCAAATTGGTACCGCCGGTGGCACAGGTCACGCGATTGAATTTGCAGGCAGCACGATTCGCGGCTTGTCGATGGAAGGCCGCATGACCTTGTGCAACATGGCGATTGAAGCCGGTGCACGTTCGGGCATGGTGGCAGTTGACCAAAAAACGATTGATTACTGTGCGGGTCGTCCGTTCTCGCCTAGCGGCGCGCTGTGGGATGCTGCGGTTGCCTACTGGAAAACCTTGCATACCGACGAAGGCGCCTTTTTTGATCGAGTCGTTGAGATAGATGCTCGCCAAATTGTGCCTCAAGTGACTTGGGGCACGTCACCAGAAATGGTATTACCCGTCACTGGGCGTGTGCCCGATCCTGATCGCGAAAAAGATGACATGCGCCGCGAAGGTATGGAGCGTGCGTTGGTCTACATGGGTTTGAAGCCCAACACACTGATTGAAGATATCAAGATCGATCGCGTGTTTATCGGATCTTGCACCAACTCGCGTATTGAAGATTTGCGCGCGGCTGCAGTCGTTGCGCGCGGTCGTAAGGTCGCCAGCAATGTGCGTCAGGCGCTTGTGGTGGCTGGCTCGGGCCTAGTCAAAGCACAAGCCGAGCGCGAAGGCTTAGACAAGATTTTTATCGAGGCAGGTTTTGAATGGCGTGAGCCAGGCTGCTCAATGTGCTTGGCCATGAATGCCGATCGCATTGAACCCGGCGAGCGTTGCGCCTCGACTTCAAACCGAAATTTTGAAGGTCGCCAAGGGCAGGGTGGTCGCACCCATCTCGTGAGTCCGGCCATGGCAGCAGCTGCCGCCGTGTCGGGTCATTTTGTTGACGTACGTAACCTCCGGTAAATATCATGGATTCATTCATCACGCATCAAGGTTTGGTTGCTCCGCTCGATCGCGAAAACGTCGATACAGATCTGATCATTCCAAAGCAGTTTCTGAAGTCAATCAAGCGCACTGGCTTTGGCCCAAACTTGTTTGACGAGATCCGTTATCTGGATCATGGTGAGCCTGGGATGGACAACTCCAAGCGCCCGTTGAACCCAGAATTTATTTTGAACCACTCACGCTATCAGGGTGCTTCAATTTTGTTGGGTCGTAAAAACTTTGGCTGCGGTTCAAGCCGCGAGCATGCCCCCTGGGCGCTGGCGCAATACGGTTTTCGCGCAGTGATTGCCCCATCATTTGCCGACATCTTTTTTAACAATAGCTACAAGACAGGCTTCTTGCCAATCGTGTTGTCTGAGTTGCAAATCTCGCGCCTGTTTGACGAGGTGCGTGGCTTTGTGGGCTACAAGCTAACAATCGATCTTGAAAAACAAGTCGTGATTGCACCCGACGGTCGTGCGATGGATTTTGATATCACTGCGCATCGCAAATATTGCATGATCAATGGCTTAGATGAAATTGGTTTGACTCTGCGTCAGGCCGATAAGATTCGAACCTTTGAGGCCGAGCGGCTCGCCCGCCATCCTTGGTTAGATGTTCAACCAATCGGTGCACGTTAATTAATTTAGACGTTGGGCCGGTTTACCGGCCCATTACTTTTGGATCAAAGCAACATGACAAAGAAAATTGCAGTCTTGCCAGGTGATGGGATTGGCTCCGAAATTATGGAACAAGCGGTTCGCGTCTTGGGCGCGTTGAAATTACCCCTTGAAATCACGCATGCCCCTGTAGGCGGCACCGCCTACGACCTACACGGTCATCCGTTGCCACCCGCCACCTTGAAACTCGCACAAGAATCAAACGCGGTGTTGTTTGGCGCTGTGGGCGACTGGAAATACGACAAACTGCCTCGCGAGCATCGCCCCGAGCAGGCGATTTTGGGGCTGCGTAAGGCGCTCGGTTTGTTCGCGAACTTTCGCCCAGCGATTTTGTATCCTGAGTTAGCCAACGCGTCATCTTTAAAGCCCGAAATCGTCTCTGGCCTAGATATTTTGATTTTGCGTGAGCTGACCGGCGATATTTATTTTGGTTCACCCCGTGGCGTGCGCGTGGCCCCTGACGGCCCATTTGCCGGTGCGCGTGAAGGCTTTGACACGATGCGTTATGCCGAACCTGAAATTCGCCGCATTGCACATTTGGGTTTTCAGGCAGCGCTGAAGCGTCAACGTCGCTTGTGCAGCGTTGACAAGGCCAACGTGCTTGAAACCTCGCAACTCTGGCGCGATATCGTGACCGAGATCGGCAAAGAGTATCCGGATGTTGCGTTGTCGCACATGTATGTTGACAACGCTGCAATGCAGTTGGTGCGCGCGCCGCGTGACTTTGACGTGATTGTGACGGGCAATCTGTTTGGTGACATTCTGTCTGATGAGGCGTCGATGCTGACGGGTTCAATCGGCATGCTGCCCTCCGCCTCGCTCAACGCCTCGGGTCAGGGCTTGTATGAACCGAGCCATGGCTCGGCCCCTGACATTGCCGGTAAAGGCGTTGCAAACCCTTTGGCTACGATCTTGTCTGCAGCGATGATGTTGCGCTACTCGCTTGATCAAGCCGCGCAGGCTGATCGTATCGAGCAAGCTGTTCGTCGTGTGCTTCAGCAAGGGTTACGCACCGCCGATATTTATGAGCCAGGCACAACTAAAGTTGGCACTGTAGCGATGGGCGATGCTGTTTTGAAGGCTTTAGGCTAATCGGGTGACTTTAGCCTTCGCTCGACAGGGCGGGCTAGGCAGGCGAGTCATCTGGATGTTTGACCAGAGCCACTCGCAGGCGGCGTAAGCGAGTCTAAGGTGGCGTAATAACCTTGGTGTTAACATAGACCCTAAGTGCATAAACTCTAAGTGCACGTATTTAAATGATTTTTTGGTTTTTAACGATGAAACATTCTGTTGGGTTAGTGGGTTGGCGTGGGATGGTGGGCTCT
>Ga0222712_10003256_pt1 | contig 17828 bp, 16 predicted proteins | sample C33_657DmetaG_FD_165043 | JGI IMG/M metagenome (GOLD analysis project Ga0222712, IMG submission 165043) | Estuarine water microbial communities from San Francisco Bay, California, United States - C33_657D | ecosystem: Environmental > Aquatic > Marine > Unclassified | place: USA: California...
AATCGCGCCTTCCTTATTGATTAAATATTTATGAAAATTCCATCTTGGACTGGCACCAACACTTCCATTAAGTTTTTTATCAGAAAGAAATTTATACAATGGATGAGCATATTCACCTCTGACCCGAATCTTATCGAAAACAGGAAAGCTTACTCCAAAATTAATTTCGCAAAAAGTACTGATAGCGGCTCCTTCTAATGGTTCCTGTCCACCAAAATCATTTGAAGGGAAAGCAAGGATCTCAAAATCATCACCTTCATGATCCTTATAAAGTTTTTCAAGATCTTTTAGTTGAGGAGTAAACCCGCATTCTGAAGCAGTATTTACAATTAACAATACTTTACCCTTATAATCCAGCAAATTCGTTTCTGTACCGTTCAATCTTTGGACAGTGAATTGGTAAACTGATTTTTTATTCATAGATAGCTGTAAGAATAATAGCCAGCGGCTTGTATGATAGCTTCAATATCCCGGTCTTCTTGAGGATCGTAAGTGTTTTTGAGGTTATTACCGAAAAATCTTGCAATAGACTGGTAAAAGAACGCAGTTATTCCACCTTTCATATCTTTCAGTAGATCATAACTACTTGTTCCTGTTTCTCTATCGATCAATTTAATCAAAATCCCGCCTTGTGTAATCGTCAGATTCTTAATCTCCTTGTTAAACATATCTTTTATTTCACCTTCAAAGGCCTTTATTAATACTCTTTTGTCTTTTCTGCTTTTCGCATAATTCAATTGAACTTGCAGTTCTGAATATTTCCTCCTGGCATACATAGCATAAGGCAAAACTTTTAGAACGTTATATCTTAAGCGATTGAATTTAACTTTTTCTTCAGGCGACTTAAATAAGCGGGTATCAGTAATGGTAATTTCAGGAATAACAATCCAAGGTATTAATTCATTATCTATGTTAGTAGTGGAAACCCGTATAGTATCAGCCATGCCTTTAACGGTTGGATCATTCTTATACTGAGCTAATGCCAATTTTGACATCAAAACCATTAAAAGTATTATAGATAGCTTCAAAAATTTCATAAATTTATACAATACAAAAATACAGCTAATATTTATAATTATTAATACCCAGATTTAGAAATTGTAACCTATTAAAAATGTTAACGTTTTTTAGAAATAGCTATTGTGTTAAAGGATGAAAGAACTTGTGATTGATATTGAAGCTGAAAAGAAAGAGATACTCAAGAGATATCGTGCCTTATTAAGAGCTTGTAAGCCTACTATGCAAAAAGGCGACAAGCGAATGATTCGAATTGCATTCGATATGGCATTACAAAGCCATCAGAATATGCGAAGAAAATCTGGTGAGCCTTATATCTACCACCCAATTGCTGTAGCACAAATAGCTGCACAGGAAATTGGTTTGGGCACTACATCCATCGTTTGTGCGCTATTACATGATGTTGTTGAAGATACTGATATAGCACTTGATGATATTGAGCGTGAGTTTGGTAAAAAAGTTGCAAAGATTATTGACGGATTAACCAAAATATCTGGGGTATTCGATTATAACAGTTCTTTACAAGCCGAAAATTTTAGAAAAATGCTTCTCACTCTTGCAGACGATGTACGAGTGATTTTAATCAAACTGGCCGATCGTTTGCATAATATGCGTACGATGGACTTTATGCCCAGAGATAAGCAACTAAAAATTTCATCAGAAACCGTTTATCTCTATGCTCCCTTAGCACACCGTCTGGGGCTTTATGCCTTAAAATCGGAACTTGAAGATCTTGCCATGAAATACATGGAACCGGTAACTTATAAGTTCATTGCTCAGCAGCTAAATGAGAAAAAAGCGGAGAGAGAAAATTTTATTAGAGGTTTTATCACTCCAATCAATGAAATTTTAAATGAGCAAGGTCTTGATGCAGACCTTTACGGAAGACCCAAGTCCATTCATTCCATCTGGACAAAAATGCGGAAGAAAGATATACCTTTCGATGAAGTTTATGACCTTTTTGCGATCCGAATCATCTTAAACAGCAAACCTGAAAGTGAAAAATCAGATTGCTGGAAAGCATACTCTATAGTTACAGATCTATACCATCCCAATCCGGATCGCCTTCGCGACTGGATATCTTCGCCTAGGGCAAACGGATATGAATCATTGCATACTACAGTAATGGGCCCAAGAGGTCAGTGGGTAGAAGTGCAGATCCGCACCAATCGAATGAATGAAATTGCTGAAAAAGGATTTGCTGCGCATTGGAAATATAAAGAAGAGCCCAATACAGACAGTGGACTTGATCAATGGATTCAAAAAGTAAGGGAGCTTTTAAGCAACCCAGAAGCGAATGCTCTTGATTTTTTGGATGACTTTAAGATGAATTTGTTTTCGGATGAGATCTTTATTTTTACACCAAAGGGTGCATTGATTCAGCTTCCTGTTGAAGCTACCGCGCTCGACTTTGCATTCGAAATCCATACCGATATTGGGGCAAGTTGTATCGGAGCCAAGGTTAATCATAAACTAGTACCATTATCTTATAAACTTCAAAATGGCGATCAGGTAGAGATCATTACTTCTGGAAAGCAAAGTCCAAAAGAAGACTGGCTGAGTTTTGTGGTTACTGCCAAGGCAAAATCTAAGATCAAATCTTCATTAAAAGAGGAAAAAAGGAAGATTGCTGAGCAGGGTAAAGAAATATTGGAACGCAAACTAAAATCATTAAAAGTAACTTACAATACCGATAATCTGTATAAACTTTCTTATTATTTCAAGCTTCCATCTACTCTAGATCTTTTTTACACAGTTGCACAGGGAAAAATTGATATCAGACACCTAAAAGAGTTTGTAGCTTCTGAAAAAGTTATTGAGAATAAGCCAGAAAAGGTTGACAATGGTTATAATGAAGAGCTACTCAAGAAAGTTAAAGGAGACGATAATGACACCTTATTAATTGGTGAAGATCTTCAAAAACTAGATTATAAACTTTCAAGCTGCTGCAACCCAATTCCAGGAGATGATGTATTTGGGTTTGTAACCGTTGGCGATGGCATTAAAATACACCGGACTAATTGCCCAAATGCTGCCAAACTCATGTCAAATTACGGGTACAGGATTGTAAAAGCGAAATGGAATTCACAAAAAGAGTTAGCATTTTTAACTGGATTACATATCACAGGTTTTGATGATGTTGGATTGATCAATAAAATCACAACAGTAATTTCTAGTGATTTCAAAGTTAATATGCGATCAATCACTGTTGATACTGATGATGGCATTTTTGAAGGTTCGATTATGGTTTATGTAAACAATACAAAACATCTAGACAATCTCATTAATAAGCTTAAGGAAGTAGTTGGGGTTACTTCAGTAACTCGTTTCGATTCAAATGCAGAAGATTTGGTAAAGGCTTCCTAATTAAATACTGAATATTCTTATTTTTTGGATAAATTTGAATTCAATAAAACATACTATGTCCGGAAAAGACACTATTGCACTGGTAATTAAAATTTTTGAGGCCTATCTTGAAAATAAAAGCTTGCGAAAAACCCCGGAACGCTACGCAATCCTGGAAGAAATTTATTCCAGAAGCGACCATTTTGATGTGGAATCATTGTATATCCACATGAAAAACAAGAAATATCGGGTAAGTCGTGCTACTGTTTACAATACGCTTGAACTTTTGGTTTCATGCGATCTTGTTACCAAGCATCAGTTTGGTAAAAATATGGCACAATTCGAAAAATCTTATGGCTATAAGCAGCATGATCATATTATCTGTTTAGATTGCGGCAAAGTAGTAGAGTTTTGTGATCCTAGAATTCAACAGATTCAAAGTATGATGGGTGACATTCTAAAATTCGAAATAAAACATCATTCTCTGAATTTATATGGTAACTGTTCCAGACTTAAGGAAGGCAATTGCGATTCATTTCAAACTAAAAATTAATATTAATATACCCATATCCCGTATTTTATATCATGACTGTTGACGTATTGTTAGGCCTCCAATGGGGCGATGAAGGAAAAGGAAAAATTGTTGATGTATTAAGTCCGGAATACGACTTAATTGCCCGTTTTCAGGGTGGGCCCAATGCAGGTCATACATTGGAGTTTGATAATCAAAAATATGTTCTGAACACCATTCCTTCAGGAATATTCAACGATAAAGCTATGAACCTGATCGGAAATGGGGTGGTGATTGATCCGATCACATTAAAAAGAGAACTTGACAATCTGAAAAAAAACGGGTTTGATCCGGTTGCCAGAAAAAAGTTGGTAATTGCCCGAAAAGCACACCTTATTTTGCCTACTCATCAATTACTAGATGCAGCATCTGAAAGTAATATGGGCGCGGCAAAGATTGGCTCAACCTTAAAAGGTATCGGTCCAACTTATATGGATAAGACAGGCAGAAATGGCTTACGTGTAGGCGATACCATGCTAAAAGATTTCCGTGAGCGATATGATAGACTGGTAAATAAGCACCGATCCATATTATCACATTATGGTGAAATACCTGATTATACTGAAAAAGAAGCCGCATTCTTTGAGGCAGTAGAATTATTGAAATCAATACCTCAGGTGGATAGCGAGCATTTTGTAAATCAATATTTAAAAGAAGGAAAAAAAGTACTTGCCGAAGGAGCTCAAGGTACTATGCTAGATATCGACTTTGGATCATACCCCTTTGTAACCTCATCTAACACCACTTCTGCAGGAGCTTGTACAGGCCTAGGTGTTGCCCCAAAAAACATTGGAAGTGTGATTGGAATATTTAAAGCATACTGTACAAGAGTGGGTAGCGGTCCATTCCCAACGGAGCTTGAAAATGAGATAGGCGAAGAACTCAGAAGAATTGGCCATGAATTTGGAGCAACTACAGGCAGACCACGCCGATGTGGCTGGATTGACCTTCCTGCATTAAAATACGCCATCATGCTTAATGGAGTTACGGAAATGGTCATGACCAAAGCTGATGTATTGAGCGGATTTGAAACAATTTACGCCTGTACACATTATAAATACGATGGTGAATTAATTGACTACATGCCCTTTGATATCAATGCTGTAAAAGCAGAACCTATATTTGAGGCTATACCAGGATGGGCAGAAGATATCACAGGAATTCGCGAAATCGATGCCATTCCAGAAAAATTAAAAAATTACATCGACTATCTTGAAAAACATCTGGGTGTGCCGGTAAAATATCTTTCTGTAGGTCCTGATCGCGTACAAACGCTAACACTCTGCTAATAAAGACTGCTCAAAATTTTATATGGCAGCCATTATGAATTAATGTATCTATGTTAAAAGTTTTTAATACTGATAATCCAGAAACGTTTAAACTAAAGGGCTTACATTGGGCAAATTCATTTTCAACAGCATGTTATTTTGATTCCAATCATTATTCTGATCCCTATTCAGCATTTGATGTTTTTATAGCAGCGGGAGTAAAAAAAGAACTGAATCATTCAGATAAAGGATCATTTGATCAATTAAATGACTTTTTAACTGAAAACCATGACTTTATTCCAGGTTATTTTGCCTATGACCTTAAAAATCAGGCAGAAGATTTATATTCCCTTAATCCAGATCATCTCGGCTTTCAGGATATTTTCTTTTTCCTGCCTCAACATTCCATTCAAATAAAGGGAAATAAGGTTCAGATCACTACTGATGTACCTGATGACCTTTGGAAAGTTCTGAATGAGTATGAGATACCCAAATCAGGAAATGCTACTTCAAAACCCAAAATTCAAAGCCGCTTTAGCAGGGAAGAATACATTAGTTCAGTCAAGGAAATTCAGAAACATATTCAAAGGGGGGATATTTATGAACTTAACTTTTGCCAGGAATTTTATGCTGAAAACTATTGCATTAACCCTCTTGAAGTCTTCATTCAACTAAACGATATATCACCTACCCCATTCGCAAACTATTTCAAAATAAATAATCACTTCATTATTTCAGCAACTCCGGAGCGATTCCTTAGTCGTAGAGGAAATAAATTGATTAGTCAGCCAATAAAAGGCACTTCTTCAAGAAAATCAAATATAATTCAGGATGAAGAGCAAAAGAATTTGCTCCTTAAGAATGAAAAAGAAAGGTCTGAAAATGTAATGATTGTGGATTTGGTGCGAAACGATCTGACTAAAAGCGCAAAGCCTGGGACTGTAAAAGTAGAAGAACTTTTTGGCTTATATAGCTTCAAACAAGTTCATCAAATGATATCCACAGTAGTTTGCCAAGTAAAAGAAGACCTTCAAAATACCACAATAATTTCGAACACTTTTCCAATGGGATCAATGACCGGTGCTCCCAAGATTAGTGCGATGCAACTTGCAGAAAAATACGAACGCAGCAAACGCGGGGTATATTCTGGAGCCCTTGGATATTTTGCTCCCAACGGCGATTTCGACTTCAATGTAGTTATCCGTACTATTCTTTACAATGCCGATTCAAACTACCTTTCTTTTCATGCCGGAAGTGCAATCACATTGGATTCAGAACCAGAAAAAGAATACGATGAATGTTTATTAAAAGGAATGGCTATCCTTGAAGTCTTATCCCTGAATACACCTTAATTACATCCTTTATTGGTAAAGAGAGCAGGAAAAAACAGAACAAACCTAACAGCCGCGCTGATCTATAATAATCTTACTAAGGTTCTGTTAAAAAATAAAAGGAGATGTTATTCCTTTCTTTTCAACAGATCTACTTTAGATTCTTTCCCTTTTAATAGACGTTCAATATTTTTTTGATGGGTTATTAAGATTAATACACAGATACACATTCCATAGAGTACAACTGAACGTATAGGAGATTGAAATATGAAAATAACACTTAAAGGGAAGGAAAATCCTGAAAGTATTGAACTCAATGAAACATATTTTGAAATCAATAATACTACAACAAAGGTAAGGACACAAATCAAAGCTGCCCCAGTGTGTACTGCTAATATCATTCCAAATAAAGTTGCTATTCCTTTTCCACCGCGAAATCCTGCAAAAACAGGAAATAAATGGCCCATCACTGCGGTAACACCAAGTGCAAGCTGGTAATTAACGAACTGAACTGAATCTTGAGGGCCCGTTACCGATAATCCAATCAAATACGCCAGATTGGTTGCGGTATAGCCTTTTAATATGTCTAGAACCATTACTGCAATACCTGCCTTTTTTCCTAAAACCCTGAAGGTATTGGTGGCACCTGCATTTCCGCTACCATATTCCCTGACATCAATCCCATAGAATGCCTGTCCTATCCACACTGCCGTCGGTATAGAGCCAAAAAGGTATGCTAAAATTAAAGCCGAAATAGAGTAAATTGAAATCATTCAGGTGCAATATTACTAATTCAATCAGGTGTAATGATTAAATTTTTATTTTTTTTAGGGATTTACTGCCTTTAAACTCATGTCAAGACTTCTTACCGAATGTGTCAAAGCGCCCATGGATACATAATCAACGCCACAATGTGCATAATCCAGAACATTTTCTTCCGTTATTCCTCCCGATGCCTCGGTAATATAAACCCCATTGATCTGTTCAACAGCTTCTCTGAGTGCCAAAAAATCAAAATTATCAAGTAATATTCTGTCTACTCCACCTATTTCAATCACCTGGCTTAACTCAAGAAGGCTTCTAACTTCTATTTCAACTGGAATAGTAATTTGGTTTATTGTTAAGTAATTTTGTGCAGATTTGATGGCATTGGCAATTCCACCGGCATAATCAACATGATTATCCTTAATCAGAATCATATCATACAAACCAAATCTGTGATTAACTCCACCCCCAATCTTTACAGACATTTTTTCAAAATAACGTAAGCCTGGAGTTGTTTTTCGGGTATCCAGAACCTGTGTGCCTGTCCCTTCAAGAATCTTTACAATCCGGTTAGTTTTACTGGCAATACCACTCATTCTTTGCATGGTATTTAAAACGAGGCGTTCTGCTTTTAAAATAGAATGTACACTTCCCGAAACATAAAAGGCTATATCTCCATAATTTACGGTCTGCCCATCGTTAATTAATACTTCAACACTGAGTTTTGAATCAATAGTTTTGAAAATTTCTAAAGCTACCGCGATACCCGCAAGTATACCTGAATCTTTAATAAGTAATTTAGCTTTCCCTAACTGACCGGCAGGAATAGTTGAAAGTGATGTGTGATCCCCATCACCAATATCCTCAGCAATAGCATTAAGAATAAATGGTTCTAATATTTCTCTATCTAAATTCATTTAAATCAGCTGACTCAAAAATAGAAATACTTATTAATAAATCTATTCATTGTTGTATTTGATCCTGATCAGCTTTATAAAGAAAAGCTCTAATTCCTTTAATATAGACACAGAAACAATTACTCTATAACACAAAAATGCAATTATTTTAAACAGTGAGTGTATATTTGCATTGTGGAAAATAAAAAAGCAATTCTTCTTATTCTTGATGGATGGGGCTACGGGAAACATGATAAATCTGATGCAGTAAATACTGCAAATACTCCTTTTTTCGACCAACTAATCAAAAACTATCCAAATTCTAAACTCGAGGCCTCTGGCCTAGCGGTCGGCCTACCTGATGGGCAAATGGGCAATTCCGAAGTTGGACACATGAATTTGGGTGCAGGCAGAGTGGTTTATCAGGAATTGGGAAGAATCAATAAAGCTGTAAAAAATAATGAGCTCGAAAATCATCCGGAATTAAAATCAGCATTTGATTATGCGAAGCTCGAAAATAAAAATGTACACTTTATTGGGCTATTGTCAAATGGAGGAGTGCACGCTCATATCGATCATTTGAAAGGTTTATGCGATGCCGCCAAATCTAATCAGGTTAAAAATATATTCATTCATGCCTTTATGGATGGTCGTGATACTGACCCTAATTCAGGTCTCCGATTCGTCGTGGAGCTAGAAGATCATTTGCAGGGTTCATCAGGTACAATTGCATCTGCTATAGGTCGATATTTTGCCATGGACCGAGATAATCGCTGGGAACGCGTTAAATTAGCTTATGACCTAATGGTTCATGGTGTGGGAAATCCAAGCAATGATATTTCTGACAGTATACAGAATTCATATGAGCAAGGCGTAAGTGATGAATTTATCCAACCCATTGTAAAAATTGATAATGATGGTCTCCCTATCGGAAAAATTGAAGAAGGAGATGTTGTAATTTGTTTCAATTTCCGCACAGATAGAGGAAGGGAAATTAGCACAGTTTTAACTCAGCAGGCATTTCCCGAGTTTGAAATGAAACCTTTGAATCTGTACTATGTCACCATGACTAGTTATGATGAAACCTTTAAAAATGTTCATATCATATTTACTAAAGATGACCTGAATGATACTTTAGGCGCTGTACTTGAAAAAAATAATAAAAATCAGATTCGTATTGCAGAGACTGAAAAGTACCCTCATGTTACTTTTTTCTTTTCTGGAGGAAGAGAAAAAGAGTTTAACAATGAAAAAAGGATACTTATTCCTTCTCCAAAAGTTGCCACTTATGATCTTCAACCTGAAATGAGTGCCAAACAAATCGCTGATGCAATATGTACAGAACTTGAGAATGGATGGCCTGATTTTGTTTGTTTGAACTTCGCAAATCCTGATATGGTTGGACATACGGGAGTTTTTAATGCAGTAGTCAAAGCTGTTGAAACGGTAGACCAATGTCTGCAGAAAGTGGTTGAATGCGGAGTGAAAAATGGATATTCGTTCATCATTCTGGCTGATCATGGCAATGCAGATTACATGATTAATTCAGATGGCTCTCCAAATACCGCACATACAACAAACTTAGTGCCTTGTATACTCATAGATAAGGAGCACAAGCATATTCATGACGGAAAACTGGGCGATGTTGCTCCAACAATACTTAAACTCATGAATATTTCAGCTCCTGAAATCATGACTGGTGACATACTGGTATCCTAATGAGAAACCGTTCAATTTTCTTGATGTTTTTAATTCTGGCCTCCTGCAAACCGGCAGCAGAGCAGTCTTTTATAGCTCCTTTTGAGGATATTAAAGGTTTTTTCGAGTCTGAAGCAATACGCTTAAATAAGAATCAGTTTGTTGTAGATAAAACCATCACTCAAAATGAGCTTTCAGAAACAAAAGCAGGGGTTCAAATTGACTGGAAAAATGAGCTAAGCCTTTTTACAGGATCTGATATCAATAAGGCCGCCTGGAAGGATAGTTACAAAATCATAAAAGATAGTAGCTCTGTAGCATATTTCGCTATTGATACTAATTTACGCACCAGAGAGATCCGGATCAAAATGGACTCAAATGGTAAACTAAAGCATATTCTGATCAAAAACAGCAGTAAAAACTATCTTTATGAGTCAACAGAAACACTGATTTATATTCCTGACTCAGCTTATAGCATTGACAAATACCAAAAAGTAATACTTCTAGGTAAAAACAAGTATCTAATCAGAGCTGAAATAAAAAAATAAAGCAAAAAGAGTTTTATTTAAATCAGATTATCCTATTTCTGGATCGCTTTTTAGTTTTTTATAAACAAAAAGATAGAAATAAATAATCAACAGAAGTCCGGCAATAAAAAACACAATTGAATAAGGCCTAAAAGCATCATCAAAGTAAAATTCTCCGATCATCCAAACGGTATTGGCCATTATCCAAAAGCAAACCGCCAAGTTATGGTACAATTCAGCCAATAGCTTTCTAAACTTGTAGGTAATGTAAAAAGCCAAGAAAAGAGTAGGAAATATCATTATAATTCCCAAAACACGAATATCCATCACCCAGCAGGTATCTTTAATAAGCCAGCAGGCGATGTGTAGATTTTCAAATTTTCTAATTGAGCTAATCATTGAGTTATTTGTATAGTTTAATATCTTTAAAAATTCTTTAAAAAGAAAACCCGGACAAAGCCGGGTTTCAAAGAAAAATTTCAGAAGAATTATTTCAAATTTTGCATATATGATTTTGCATCTGCTAATTGGGTTATAATATCTCTTCGATCAGGAGTAATTGACAATACTTTTTCAAAATCTGAAATACAAGCCCTGAATGAGCTTATAGCTTTATTTTTATCGTAAAAATTTGGAATTTTTTGACCTTTTAGTACCCCGTAATCTCTATAGGCAACTGCTCTGTTTTGATAAAGTTTAACATCTTCAGTATTTAATTCAATGGCACGAGAAAAATCTTTTATAGATGAAAGAAGCAATTTTTCACGATCTGTATTTGAAATACCTTTTGTTTCATTTGCCATGATATTTCTAGCTTTACCTCTGTAGTAATAAGCACTATTCTCACTAGGTTTTAGCGAAATAACCCGATTGAAAGTATTTACTGCTAATTTATAACTGGCAGAATGATAATATGAATATCCCAACATATACAGCGTATTTACATCTGTAGAATCTGTAGAAAGAGCCTTTTCAAGATTTGAAACAGCTGCTTTAAAATTTCCATCAATCAGGGCTTTTTGCCCCATTTTATGATAGGATGTTTGAGCGAATACAATATTCGCAGTTAAAAGCAGTAAAAATAAACCTAAGAATAATCTCATTTGAATTGGGGGAAAATTATTTTGATTTAAGAACGACATATCGTAAATATTATTTTAAATGTACAAATTTATAAAACAGAAGAAAAAAGAAATTGTTATTTGAAATAAAGTAAAGGCTTAGCTTTTCAGTATGATCACTGTTTTCGTCATGTCATTTATTAACAGAAAAAGGAAACCTTTGATTGTTTGCTGTCAATTACAAGAGTAAAATTAACGGTAGAATTGTCGGTAAAAATAATTGAAACTGACTATTTCAATCAAGAATGAGAATTGGCACATACCTTGCAATTTAATAATCAGGCTATTTTTAAAGCCTGAAAAAAAAATCAACTGTCATTATGACGTTATAAAGATATAGATGAGTAACTACGACAACTTTGACTTTAACCGTGCTTTGCCCTTAATAAATGAAGATACTGAGTTCTTTCCACTGATGTCTCAAGAAGATGAGGAGGAAATGAACAATGAACAGACACCCGACATTTTGTCGATTCTGCCCTTAAGAAATACCGTTTTATTTCCTGGTGTTGTTATTCCAATAACAGTTGGAAGAGATAAATCCATCAAATTAATAAAAGATGCCTATCGTGGCGACAGAATCATCGGGGTTGTTTCTCAGCGTGATGTGGGTATTGAAGATCCAACTTTTGAGCAATTAAATCAGATTGGAACCGTAGCGCTTATTATCAAAATGTTACAAATGCCTGATGGAAATACAACCGTAATCATTCAGGGCAAACAGCGTTTCCGACTCAATGAAGAGGTCCAAAGTGATCCATACATCAAGTCAAGCATCCATAAATTTGAAGAAGTTCGCCCAAAAACTGACAAAGAGTTTAAAGCACTTATGGCTTCAATTAAGGAGATGGCTATGGAAATTATACAACTTTCTCCTAATATTCCGAGCGAGGCCGGTATAGCAATAAAAAACATTGAAAGTTCATCGTTCCTGATCAACTTTATCTCTTCAAACATGAATGCAGATGTGGCCTCGAAACAGCAAATGCTGGAGGTTGTCAACCTGCATGAGCGTGCAAAAATGGTTTTAGGTCATTTAACACAAGAACTTCAAATGCAGGAGCTCAAAAATCAGATTCAATCAAAAGTTAGAGTTGATCTAGATAAACAGCAAAGAGATTATTTTCTAAATCAGCAATTAAAAACTATTCAAGAGGAGCTGGGTGGAAACTCGCCCGATTTGGAAATAGAAAATTTAAGGTTAAGAGCTACTAGAAAAAAATGGAGTAAAGAAGCAGCCACTCATTTTAATAAGGAAATTGAAAAATTATCTAGAATGAATCCTGCAGCAGCTGATTATTCTATTCAAATCAACTATCTGGAATTACTTCTGGATCTACCATGGAATGATTTCACCAAAGATAATTTTGATTTAAAAAGAGCCGAAAAAGTACTTGAAAAAGATCATTACGGACTAGAAAAAGTAAAACAGCGGATCATTGAATATCTAGCCGTTTTAAAACTAAAACATAACATGAAGGCCCCAATACTTTGTCTGGTTGGCCCTCCAGGGGTTGGAAAAACATCCTTGGGGAAATCTGTTGCCAAAGCATTGGGCAGAAAATATGTCAGAATGGCTTTAGGTGGGATACGAGATGAAGCAGAAATTAGAGGGCATCGCAAAACCTATATTGGCGCTATGCCCGGAAGGATTATCCAGTCTATAAAAAAGGCAGGCAGCTCAAACCCTGTTTTTGTTCTTGATGAAATAGATAAGGTTGGAAATGATTATAGGGGCGATCCATCCTCCGCCCTGCTTGAAGTGCTTGATCCTGAACAAAATAATGCATTTTACGACCATTATGTGGAGGTAGATTATGATCTGTCGAGTGTGATGTTCATTGCTACTGCAAATTCATTGAGCTCTATACAACCGGCATTATTAGACCGAATGGAGATTATCGAAGTGAGTGGCTATACTATTGAAGAGAAAATTGAAATTGCCAAACGACATTTACTACCCAAACAACGTGAGCAGCATGGAATTAAATCTAAAGACATCTCTCTAAAAACTAATGCTATTGAAAAAGTCATTGAAGATTATACCCGTGAATCAGGGGTTAGAGGGCTTGAGAAAAAAATCGGATCGCTGGTTCGTGGAATTGCAACTAAAATAGCAATGGATTTAGAATACAATCCTTCTGTAAGCAAGGCAGATGTAGAAACTATACTTGGCCCACCAATATATGATAAAGACTTGTATGAAGGGAATGAGGTTGCAGGGGTAGTTACCGGACTAGCTTGGACGCAGGTAGGAGGAGATATCCTGTTTATCGAAGCAAGCTTAAGCCCAGGAAAAGGGAAATTGTCACTTACCGGTAATCTTGGAGACGTAATGAAAGAGTCCGCAACAATAGCCATGGCTTATTTACGTGCCAATGCCTCCAAATTCAATATTGATTTCCGCGTGTTTGATCAATGGGATGTACATGTACACGTTCCAGCAGGTGCAACACCAAAAGATGGACCTTCAGCAGGAATTACCATGTTAACAGCTTTGACATCTGCATTTACCCAACGTAAAGTTAAACCTCACCTGGCTATGACCGGAGAGATCACACTTCGTGGGAAGGTATTGCCTGTGGGGGGAATTAAGGAAAAAATTCTAGCCGCAAAAAGAGCAAATATTAAGGATATAATTCTATCAAAATCTAATATGAAAGATATTCTAGAGATTAAAGAGGATTATATTAAAGATCTATCCTTCCATTATGTTAGCGAAATGAAAGAAGTTATAGAGATTGCGTTAAGCAAAGACAAAGTAAAAGATGCTATTGATATTACATTAAGAAGCCCTGTAACTACTCCACTAAATTAAGCTCAATTACTGCACTATTGGTAGTATATTTATATCGATAATTTTACTAGGTTTAGTACATCCTAAATAAAAATTAGATGAAAACAAAATACACTGCCATATTAATCTTTGTCTTATTGTTTTTCAGTGTCCTTGTAAAAGGTCAGGAATCTGGTTCAACTTCTTCAGAAAATGGAAAAAGAGCACAAAATATATTCGTTGAGCTAGGCGGTCAGGGATTGTTATTTACCGCCAATTACGACTCTCGTTTTTCTAAACGCAGAGATGGCCTTGGCGGCAGAGCAGGAATTGGTTATATCTCTACAGGAGGCGATAATGCAAGCACCATGACCGTGCCTTTATCACTGAACTACCTGCTTGGAAAGGGAAGACAATTTTTCGAAATCGGTCTAGGTGCTACACTCCTGGCTACTAGTGGCAATGATAACTCCTTTTTATTTAATGAAAACAACAATAATATTATAGGGACTATGAGTTTTTCTTATAGACTTCAACCTATTGATCGAGGATTTTCATTCAGGGCGGGACTCACTCCAATTTTTAAAAAGAATGTTTTTATCCCTTATTACGCAGGATTAAGTCTGGGTTATAGTTTTTAATGCTGAAAAAATACATAGTTTGACAGATTGAATTTTCAAATAAACCTTACTTACTTGTAGAATAAATGAAAAAAAATATAGTATTGTTTACTCTTTTCATTTGTCTATCACATTTTTTTTCAGAGGCCCAAACTAACACTTACAAAAGCGAATTCGGATTCAGAAGTGAAAACGACTCCTACCTTGCAAGTGGAAAAGACCGGTATTATACCAACGGCTTATTACTAACCTTTCGTACTGCAATAGATCAAAGCACATTGAGAAACAAAAAACTCAATAAAATGATCCTTGAATTTGAAGTAGGTCAAAAAATATACAATCCTCAATCGGGAAGTATCTTGGATATTGTCTATGTTGACCGCCCCTTTGCAGGGTATTTATATGCCGGAGCCGCTCTTAATCTATTGTACAATTCAGAGAATAATTTAAGGCTAAGCGTGCAGTCTGGAACCATTGGACCAGCCGCTTTAGCAAAAGAAGCACAAGAATTAATGCACAATGGTTTTGGGTTTTACGAGATTAGTGGATGGCAGTGGCAGGTTAAAAACGAACTAGCCATAAACGCAACTGCAGAATATAACTATTTAATAAATCGATCAAGCTCAGGCAAGCTTGATTTATCAGCTAACACTTACATTAATATTGGAAACACTTTTTCAGGAGCCGGTGTTGGTATCATGTTCCGTACCGGAGCTATAAACCCATTGTATAATTCAGCAAGTTTGCAAAGCAGGCTTTCAAATAATAATGCTCAAAAGGACCAACAAAATAGAGAGTTCTTCATTTATGCAAAACCCATGTTGAATTATATCGCTTATGATGCCACCATTCAGGGTGGTCTCTTTATAAAAGATAAAGGACCTGTGGTATTTGATATAAAGCCAGTTGTTTTCAGTCAACAGGCAGGTGCAATTTATTCGCAAAAACGATTTACGGCCGATTTTTCAATAATATTAAAGACCAGAGAAGTGGAAAGCATAGCAAAGTCAGATCAATTTGGTTCTATTGCATTTTATTATAAATTGAACTAGATCTGATCCGTATTGATCTAATCATTAAAATTACCCCTTCGGCTCATTTTTTTCAAAGCTGTTAATTGCTTTAATTTTAAACGTTTTTCAATTGCTGATTTCTTGGGTTTGCTTATTTTTCTTGGCTTTGGCCTGTATAATGCCTTCTTTAGAAGAACAATAAGCTTATCCAAACTCTTTTCTTTATTATGCAACTGACTTCTCTCCTCTTCTGTAATAACCTGAAGCACTCCCTTTGAGTTAATCCGGTTGGAAAGTTTTTGAACTAACAAGTCCTTCTCTTCTTCAGTAAAATACGACGAAGTCCTTATATTTATATTAAGTTCAACCTTGCTTGATACTTTATTCACATTCTGCCCACCCTTACCCCCGCTTCTTGAAGTTCGGAATGTTATTTCCTTCAAAAGTTCCTGTTTAGAAAATGTCATGCACAAAAATAATCATTAGAAAAATAAGAAGATCTATGTAAAGTCTTTTGTAAGATATCCAATGCAAATCCTATTTTTGTAGCGATGAGCAAAAATATTGTTGTAGCCATTGACGGATATTCTTCATGTGGTAAAAGCACCCTGGCAAAAGCCCTGGCCAAAAAACTGAACTTCATCTATATTGATAGCGGAGCAATGTATAGGGCTGTAACCCTATTTTTTCTTAGGCAAAACATTGATCTCAAAGATCAGGAATCGGTAATAAATGTATTAAGTAAAATCCAGATTGATTTTCAGACATCAGATAATCAAACATTAATTACTCTGAATAACGAAGACGTTTCGAAAGAAATACGTCAGATGCCTGTTGCTGATAAAGTAAGTACAGTTAGTGCTATTAAAGATGTTCGCATTGAAATGGTGAAACAACAGCAAAGAATGGGCAGATCAGGCAATATTGTAATGGACGGACGCGATATTGGAACGGTAGTATTCCCGAATGCAGATCTAAAATTATTCATGACCGCTGATCCTCAGATCAGGGCAGAAAGAAGATATAATGAACTAATCAGTAAGGGTGAAAAGGTTAATATGGAAGATATCTTTGAAAATCTTACCAAACGTGACTACCAAGACACCACCAGAGTGGAAAGTCCTTTGATCCAGGCAGAAGATGCCGTGGTATTAGACAACAGCCATATTGATGAAACACAGCAACTGGAATTTGCTATGGGATATATCAAACCACTCTTAGCTAAAAAAATATAAAGCATTAAACACTTCTCACAAGTATAATCTTCATTTGCTTAGTAAGATAACCGCTTCTATATTAAGCCAATGAAATGATTGATCAATTATTTTCATCTGCGAAGAATTCATACTAAAGCCTTCCAAAATGCATATTCACAGTATATAATGTCAAAATATATTGGATGAATTTACTTTTTTTAAATAAAGCGATTAGAATCAGCACGTTCTGTATGTAATTAATTGAAAATAAAGCATAAAATGTTTTTTAATAAAAATGAATTTTCTACCTTTGCAGTCCGATTTAATATCGGAAAAAGGAGATAAATTAATTAATGGCTAAAAAACTAGAAGCTGAAAAGGAGTTAACTGCTAAACAAGCTGAACTTCAAGGCGAAGAAACCACTACGGTTAAACAAAAGGAAACCATTGAATCAGAAGCTGATTCTGTGTCGATCGAAGAGATCAAATCAAAAACATTAATCACCCCTACCGGCGATTTTGACTGGGATGCGGATGATAAAGGTTTCGGAAATTACAGTGCTGCAGACCGTGAAAAGTTTGAAGAAATGTATGCAGGAACTTTCAATTCGATTAACAAAGGCGAGATTATCTCGGGTATTGTTGTATCGATCAACAACAAAGATGTGGTATTAAACATTGGG
>Ga0222712_10003258_pt1 | contig 17826 bp, 13 predicted proteins | sample C33_657DmetaG_FD_165043 | JGI IMG/M metagenome (GOLD analysis project Ga0222712, IMG submission 165043) | Estuarine water microbial communities from San Francisco Bay, California, United States - C33_657D | ecosystem: Environmental > Aquatic > Marine > Unclassified | place: USA: California...
CGATCGACGTCTCGATCGACGAACGAGACGTCGATCGACGAACGCGAATGCGCGCGAGTGCGCCATTGATCGCCCGCGATACGTTCGCTGACGGAACAGAACAAGCTTCGCGGCATACATTTTCATTCGTTCAATTCGTTCAACACAACAAACGAACACGATGAGCGCGACGACGACGGAACACGCGCTCGATGCGTCGCATGAACACGCGATCGCGTTGACCCCAGAGGAGCGCATGGCGGTGTTTGAGTACCTCAATCGCGGGCAAGCCGTTCGGGCGTACGAAGTGCAGCAACACTTGAACGTACGTTTTTTTAGTTGAACGATCGAGGGCGAGAGTGTGTTCGTTCGAGGCGTAGGGAAGGGCGACGACGGGCGCGCGCGATTCGCGAGGCGTGGGGGGGTGCTGACACGGATGCAGGGGAATGCTGACGTCAGCGCGAGCGCGAGCGCGAGCGCGAGCGCGCGAGCGGAGAACGACGAAGAAGGCGAAGGAAAAACGACGAGAGGATGAGGGGAGGAAGAAGGCGAGAGTACTGACGAATCGCGCGTGGGGTATTTCGGAAACAGAATGGAACGCTCGCGACGTTCGGACGAGGAATTCTCGATGAAGCCGAGGCGAAGAAGAAGAATTCGCAGGCGCGCGCGAAATCCGCGATCGAATTGATGGCGGACGCCGAACGCGAAAAGCAAGCGAAGAAGGAGGAACGTAAGCACGCAAAGGAAGCGAAGCGAATGGCTCGTCTTGAAAAGGAAGAGTTTGAACGCACGGGTGGAAATGTTAAGTTGTCAAAGAAGGATAGGAAGGCCATGGCTGTGGTGGAGGAGGCGTAGAGACTCCAGTCGGGGGCGACGCTCCCGCGAGATGCGCGTCGTCGAGTCACTTTGATGACGCGCCGTACGGAAAAAAAAACGTTTTCACGAAAATGAACTTCCCGCACAACATCACAACCATCCCTTCACTTCGATCTTATGAGTCGACTGGTCACTAAGCCGCCCGGCGTTCAAACTTTTGTACGTTATGTAGAAAATGTTTGAAGTGTGTACCAAAATTACTAGAAATTTGTAAAATCAGTGAACGATATTCAGGTTCAAAGTAATAATCATGCGATCATCGTTCTCATTAATACTGAGCGCTAGCTAGCTGTACATATAGGACGTTTTTGCTCACGCAAATGGAATGCCAAACACCGTGCACGCTTCAAGGCGCGAATCTTGGAAATCAATCAAAAAGACGCCCTCGTGACCACCAACTTTACCTTCGCGCATGCGGAAACACAAGCGATCACCGACACTCAATACGGCGGATTTCCCAACGCCGAGCATTTCCCATCGACCGGTGGTTTGACGCCAGACGCCCGGGCCTTCGTGGAGCGCCTTCATGCGAATGCGCTCCTTGATGACCGCTATGTTAAATTGTTGGCGACTCACGCCCTTATTTTCGACGCCGCCCATACCGCGACCGACTGTCTGCTGTCCCTCGTGCAGAAGGATCTGTGGTGGCACGTACTTCTTGTCGTTCGCCTCGTTACTCAACGGGTCGGGCATGAACACCAAACGAAGCTTGCGATGTTCTTCGGCTTCAGCCTTACCAGTCGTGATCAATCGCAGCTCGTTCTCATTTTCTGGGAGCAAAGACAACTGTTCTTGGATCTCTCGCACTTCTTCGAGCAAAGTCGTGAGAATGCGCTCGTAGCTTTGCCCTGGCGCGCCCGTGGCGTCGGGAAGACGTAAGTCATTTGGCTCAAACGGCACGCCTGGATGACCCTCGCTCTCGATGTTTGCCAACATCATCTCTAAACCTAAACGCTCGCCGTCGTCTTCGTACTTGTCATCTAAGAACGTCTCGCTCGTCATCACACCTATCGTATCTACGATAGTCGTCGCCATACCGATCAAAACGAAAGCGTTTGTAATCGCCACCGCCAAGGCGAATACGTCAAACTTGCCGATCTTACCAGAGGGTACGAAATTAACCGACATCTTCGACCACGTTCGCGTCGTTCGCTTCGCGTTGAACATCGCTTCACCGCCCGCGCCTGGCATTGTAATCACATCGGATTTCATGTTGAAGTGCGTCGACCTGAGTTGTTCTGCGGACAGCGTCGCCTGAGTCTTAGTCTTCAACGGTGCGTTGAAATACGTGTTTTCAAATAACACCTTGACGTTCACATTTAACCCCGAGATGCGATATGGTAATCCAGTTACCGAACCTCGTTCGCCCACCATGTAAGAGTTCGCTTCGTCGAGTGAGTTGATCCCCGCCGTCTTGAGTAAGCTCGCAATTGAAATGCCCACCGTCGACGACCCTTCATACTCCACTCCATCCACAAAGAAAGCATCAACGTTCGACAGCGCCCCCGCGCGGGTTTGAAACAGTATTTCGATCGGAAAACTTATCAAATCCGAACCAGCGACCATGTACGCGTCCTTCGTTCCGTCTGCGGCGGTACAACTCGCATCCTTCATGTTCTCCGCCGTCGGGTTCGCACACGTCGTTGTCGTCACGAACTCCTCCAAAAACATCCCGAAAGCGAACCCGTTACCATTATCGTACGGCCAAATGTACTCATTCGGCATATAATTCGCCACGCATTTCACGTTCGCCATGTAATCATCGTTGAAGATCTTCCCGTTTCGTCGCCAATTCACGTACCCGGTCTTGCAATACGCCGCTGTCGAATTCACCGCCACCTCTGCGTTATACGCAACATCCACCGTGAACGGCGATGAGCCCCACTCGGTATACGTCGTCGTTACGTACAACGCCGGGAGTTCGAATATCATATAGTTGTGCGACAGCAAGATGGATACCAACGCGAAAACCATGATCAACCCCATGAAGATGAAGTGCAAAGTCACTAAGAACCGGTCATTAGTCTTCACGAGCTTCGTCGTGCGGTAAGCGAAGAGTTCGGTGACGGAATCTTTAAACAACTCCTTAAGACCCATGGCGACGACGATAAAGGGGAACGAAAGCGAGGGCTAGGGGCGGCGACGACGCTCGCTCGGGGTGTTGGCGCCCACCGGCGTGGGCGCGAAACGAGAGCGCTCGAGCGACGAACGATCGACGCTTTGGAAATAGATGATTCCGTAAACGCGTTTCGGCGCGAAATCACGCGCGAGTTGCGATCGCTCGGGCGGTGGAGCCGAGGAATGAGGAACTAGAGATCACGCGGCTGGGTTTAGTGTTGAGTCGGCGCGCCCGTCGAGCACAGAATCATCGAAAGAGATCGATCGACGATCGAGGACGCGTTCGAGCGGACGCCGGCATTAGTTCAATAATCGCGCGATCGCGCGGGGTGGTGGATCAGAAAACAATTCGAAAGGCTGAGGGTTTTTAGCTTGGGGCGCGTCTAGTAGGCGGCGCCGGATTTGCGATGGTGGATACTCGTGACGCCAATTTCGTCAAGCAAAGTACCAGTTTCGACTTGTGCGAGCACGATCCAGTGATCGCCGGCTTCCATGCGCTTCGTGACCGTGCATTCGATGCACGCTAGGGCCTGGTTGACGACGGCGCACCCGTTATTGGCGGAAATGGAGACGTCCAAGTCGCCGAAACGATTCTCGCCGGGCTTGAACGGTTTGAGCAACGCTTTCATGACGTCTTTTTCGCCACCTTCTTTGAGGACGTTCAAGTTGAACTTGCCTCCAGTTAGCAAAAAGCTCTCCACCGCGCGCTCTTTGGCGACGGCAACGGTCAAAGCTGGGGGGTTGAACGATGCTTGAGACACCCACGACGCCAACATCGCGCTCTGCGTGTCTTCGCTCTTTGTCGTCACCGCGCACAGCGAACCGACGATGCGACCGACTGCAGCAGCGGTGTCATTTGCGCCACCACCCGCCTTGCCTACGCTCTTGCGCTCGAGCACTTGCTTTCGACGCTCGAGCTTGCGCACGGCTTGCGCTAAATCTGTCCCGCTTTCTTCGCACAGCTGTAGTGTCTCCGCAGTGGGCTTGAACTTGCATCGCAAGGGATCGAACGCGAATTTAAACCCGCCGTCCTTGAGACGTTTTTCCATCATGTCAACCGCTTCGCCAGACCAGCCGAACGAGCCAAACACGCCGCACGGTTTGTCGAGATCGCCATCCTTGACGATGGCGCCAAGCGCCGTTTGCACCGGCGTCGGGAGCGTCCCTCCGAGCGTGGGCGCGCCGAGACAAAACCCAGAGCAACGTTTAAGGAGCCGCGTTATTTCTTCCGGCGTCGCGAGTTCGCAGTTGAATAGTTCTGCGGCGATGCCAGTTTTGGAGATGCCTCGCGCGATAGCTTGCGCCATCGCCCCCGTGTTTCCGTACGCGCTCGCGTAGATGACCGCAATCTCTAAATCCGACGCCGCGGCGATTTGTTTTTTAGTCCAGCTCGCGTATTCGCGATACACCTCCGTCACAGAGTTTCTAATGATCGGCCCGTGTGCTGGGCAGATGGCTGCCGCGACGCCTTCGTACGTCGCCGGCGCGACACGAGGCACCACCGCGGCCTCGCGACGGAACAATCGCACAATCGCGCGGAAAATCCCACCTTTTCGCTGCTTGTCGTTCAGACCCTTTGTGTTCGTATCATTTACCGTCGCCTTTGCCCCGTTCCCTTCCGCATCGGTGCGCGCGCGATTCGCCGCCGCTTTCAAACGCACGAGCACCGGCGCCGCTTGCTTCGCCATCGGCGACAGTAAACAATCGAAATAATACCTCCAATCTTCCCCGAACGCGTCCCAGCCGCCGACGTCGAAAACTTCGTCCCCATCATTTGCCACGTGAGCGCTGAAAAATTTGCTCGTGAACAGCACGCCCGAGTTGTCGTCCCTGGCGAAGATTAAATCTGGCCACCTGGGCGTCGGCGCCGTCGTGAACGTCAGCGCGCGTCCGCCCAAATCCACGCTCTCGTTGTTCTTCACCACGCGCAATCGCGCTCGCAATTTTCCATCTTTATCTTTCCACGCCGCGATCAGCGCTGCGTTCGTCAGCGGGTTATTTGGCTTCAACGCTTGCAATATCGTCTGCGCCGCCGGGTTCGAGCACAGCACTTCGACGCACGCCGCCCCGGGCGGGCGATTCGCGATCGCCGACGCCAGAGCGTCCATCCTCCGCGGCGATGCGTGCAACAACGCTATAAAATCTGCGCTCGCTATCGAGGTTATCGCCCCGTACTGCTCGGCGTGTCGCGCGTCCACGCAGTCAATCGCGCACGACGCTCGCGTCCCGCGAACGACGTAACAGTTCTCCGTCGTGCCCCTCTTCGCGCCGTATTCCACCTCGAACGTTTGTCGCGTTCTCGTCTTGAACGCATGAGCGGTGATTTCGGGAGTCACTTCGCGCTCCACCGCGCGCGTGAGATCGACGTCGGTTGGGGCGAGACGTAAAGCCTTTGCGGCTCGTTCGGCGTCGCGGGCGGCGGAGGATTCGCGGCCGGTTTTCAACGCCGAGCGAGTGCTCACCGAGCGCCCCCGGGGAAATCGTCGTGGACACCGACTCAATTGTTTTACTTCCCCGATCGCGCGCTTCGCCGACGCCCGGGCGTTCGCGCGAGACATGGCGAGGCACGGAGTGACGAGTGACGCGAGCTAGGTCGCCGACGACGGAGTCTCTAGAGGAAAAGCGGCGGCGACGCTCTTCGCTCGAGCGACGAGCAAGACATTTTCAGGCGACACCTCTCGAGGAACGAAGGAAATGAGCTGTGATTCGAACCCACGACTTTCGCACCAACGTCGTCGGCCTTCGTCGATGAGCGCCTTGGCGAGTCGACCGAGCGCGATTTTCTCGCCGCGCGGCGTCGACGCGAACGCGGCGCGCTCGTCGCCGGTCCACTCGATCGTACCTCTCGCGTGTTCGTTCGTTTTCGCGTCGTCGCGTTCGTCATCGAGCGTGGCCCAGCTCGATATCTTCGCAAGTCGCTCGAAATCACCCCGAGTGATCCCGAGCGACAGGAGATACGGTCGATTGACGTACGCGTTCCATCGACATCGATGATGGCAACACGTCGCCAACGCGACGCCGAGACATCGGAACTCGACAACGTCGTTTTCCCGCACGCACGCGCGAAGGGCGAAATCCGTCGCCGAACCGCACAAGTGTTTCGCCATCCCGATCACGTCCCGCGCGTTCACGCACGCCAGTTTCGATACGTCCAAGTCTTTAATATCCACCACCACGCGTTCCGCGAACCCGTTCTCGCGCCGTCGCAGCGTGCGCTCCGCCTTAAACCTATACACCTCTCTCTCGACTAAGCACACGTCGACATCACCGTACGCATCGCTGACGAACTGGCTCAAGTACCCGCGACCGGCGCCGAACTCCACGTACGCCGGCCGCGCTTCGGCTCTTACGCTCGAGTCGCCGCCGTCCGAAGCGCGTTCGCGTCCTCCTGGACACAGCCCGTGGTGAAACATCGCGCTCGCGATCGCCGCGTACTGGTCGTCATGTTTCTTACTAAACACCGGCGTGACATGTCGCGGTCGCGTCGATCGAGCGCGAGCGGCGCTCGCCGCGCACGACGCGAGCCGCCGCTCGGCTTCGGCGTCTCGCGTCGCCTCCAACGTCGCGTTCACGACATCTCCATCATTCGCCGCTCGACGTAAGATTTCATGCATTCGCGCATGCGTGCTGAATGGAAATTCATCGCCGTCGCGAGGCGAGAGAGGGATGAAATACGTCGCAACGTCGCGTTCGCAGCGTCGGTCGTCGTCGACGTTCGCGTCCACGCGGCGGTACGGCGCCGCCCTTCGCTTGGCGTCGCGAATGATCACCGGGCATCGCATGCGGTGCGTCGAGAGCGAGTGTCGAGAGATGAGAGTTTTACACTCCGAGCAATAGTTTGATTTCTCGTCGACGTCGCGTTCGGCGTGAGCGATGATTTGAGCCATGGAGCGAGCGTCCGACGCCAGACCGTCTCGTTGTGACGCCTCGCTCTCGACGCCGATGCCTCTCGACGTCCGTCGACATCGAGCGAGAGGCATTCGTCATTGATGTTCACGGAATGTCATTTGATCGTCATCGGCGATGAATCACGAATGAGTTCGCGAACGACGATCGATGCGCATGCGCGTTCTTGATTTTTAACATTTGAGCTCGAATGCATTTAAGAATTGATTCCGATTCAAGCATTCATCGTCATTCAGATCCGTACGTCGCGACGGTCGACGCCTTGGCCGACGACGCCGATCTCGCGTATCTCGCGTCAACGCCTTCGCACTGGTGATGTCGAATGACATCGCCCGAGTGACACCGCTCGCGCCGCCGGCGCGCGGTCGCGCGGCGACGCACATCCGCGCGCCGTCGACGCGCTCTCCAACGCTCTCGCGCGTGCTCTCGCGCGACGTCATCTTGAAGCTCGAGTGTTTACAACCCTCGGGGTCGTTTAAATTGCGCGGCGTGTCGTACGCGATGGCGCGAGCGATCTCGCGCGATGGCGTGACGTCGTTCGTGAGCTCGAGCGGGGGAAACGCGGGATTGGCGTGCGCGTACGCCGCCGAGGCGCTCGGCGTCAGCGCGGAGGTTTTTGTTCCTCTGACCACGCCCGAGCGCACGAGAGAGATGTTACGAGCGTTCGGCGCTTCCGTCGTCGCGACTGGGGAAAAATGGATCGACGCGCATGAAAAAGCCACGGAGCGGTGCGCGGAGGCGAGCGACGGCGAAAAGCGAGCGTTGATTCACCCGTTCGAAGGCGAAGATTTATGGCTCGGGCATTCGACGATGATCGATGAATTAGCGGAGGATTTTGCGAAAGACAACGTCGGAGAACCAGCGGCGATCGTTTTAAGCGTCGGTGGTGGGGGGTTGCTCGCCGGCGTGTTGCTCGGCGTCGAACGAGCGGGATGGATGAAGACGCGCGTCGTCGCCGTGGAAACGATCGGCGCCGCGTGCTTGTACGAGTCCGTGCGAGCGCGAACGGTGGTGACGTTGAAAGAAATCACGAGCGTGGCGAAATCTCTCGGGGCGTCGTCACCATCGCGAGTGGTGTTTGATAAAGTCATGGCGCTCGGCGACGCCAGAGTGGCGAGCCGCGTGTGCGAAGACGCCGACGCCGTGCGCGCGTGCGTTCGATTCGCCGACGATCACCGACTGTTAGTCGAGCCCGCGTGCGGCGCCGCGCTCGCGGCGTGTTATTTCCCCGAATTGCGCTTATTAGAAGGTCTTGAAGGCGATGGTCCAATCGTCGTCATCGTGTGCGGCGGCGCCGTCGTCGACCGAAAATCGCTCGACGAACTCGAGCGTCGAGCGCTCGCGTAGACGTTTGCCATTGAATTTCCACGTCACGTCCTCGCGTGCTGTCGATCATGTAGTATATATATATATCATCCATCACTTCACTCACTGTGTTTTCATTCATCTCCGTCGCGTTCATGTCCATGTCGCCGCCTCGCGCGGTCGCTCTCGCTCTCGCGTTTCAAACGCGCGTCCTCACTCGCGCGCGCGTCACCCATCACTTTCGTTCTTCATTCACGCGCATCACGCGATGGAAGAAATAAGCGAAGAACGAAGCGGCGAACGCGAGGGCGCGCCCGTGGATGATGACCCGAGCACGGCACCGGTTCCGGAAAAAGTACGACCTCGACGCGCGATCGACTTCGCGCGCGCGCTTCGAGCGAGGGTTCGCGCGCGCGTCGCGAATCGCGGAGTCAACGCCTCCGCGCACGACGAAAAGACGAAGCGACGAGAGGTCGTGTGAGATGAAAATGTCAAAGATGAATCGAACGCGAACAAAAGGAACGATAGTGCTGGGTCGTGCGAACGAGTACGCGCGATCGATCGAGCGAGCGACGCGCGCGAATGGATCTATCGATCGATCGATCGATCGGGGTGATGACGAAGCGCTGACCACGAATGTGCGTTCGATTGCGTAGGCCCAAGTCGGCGGGTCGCCGGTGTACATCGTCGAACGGAAGCTCGGCAAGGGCGGGTTCGGACAGGTGTACGTCGGACGACGACAAAAGGCGAACGAGACGAGCGCGACGACGGGGCCGACGGCGAATCAGGTGGCGTTGAAGTTTGAACACCGGTCGAGTAAGGGGTGCGATTACGGACCGCCGTACGAGTGGTCGGTGTATAACTCGTTGGGGGGGATTTTAGGCGTTCCCAAGGTGCACTATAAAGGACGTCAGAGCGATTATTACATCATGGTTATGGATTTGCTCGGGCCGTCGCTTTGGGATAAGTGGAACGTCAATGGACAAATCATGTCGCAAGAGATGGTGGCGTGCATCGCCGTCGAGTCGTTGGCTATTTTGGAGAATTTTCATAGTAAAGGGTTCGTTCACGGCGATATCAAACCAGAAAATTTCTTGCTCGGTCCCCCGGGGACGCCGACGGAGAAGAAGTTATACTTGGTTGATTTAGGTCTCGCCACGCGCTGGCGCGATCCGATTTGCGCGCAGCACGTGGAGTACGATCAGCGACCAGATATTTTTCGCGGAACGGTGCGGTACGCCGCGGTGCACGCGCATTTGGGTCGCACGGCGTCTCGACGGGATGATTTGGAGTCGTTGGCGTACACGCTGTTATTCTTACTCAAAGGTCGCTTGCCGTGGCAAGGTTACCAGGGCGATAACAAAGGGTTCTTGGTGTGCAAGAAGAAGATGGCGACAAGTCCCGAAGCGTTGTGCCGTTACGCCCCGAGCGCGTTTCGACAGTTCATGGAGGCGGTGATCAACCTGAAGTTTGACGAAGAACCCAAGTACGGCGCCATGGCCGCGCTGTTCGAACCTCTCTGCGGCGCCGTCGCGCGTCGCCCGATCTCCACCGAAGGCGCGAAAAAGGTTGGCATGAAGCGTAAAGTGTCCGACATGCAGTTTGACGTCGAAGACAAGGAACGACTGAAGAAGAAGGTCCGCGTCGGTCTCCCGGCGATGCAGTGGATCACGATTTACAACGCTCATCGTCCGATGAAGCAGCGTTATCACTACAACGTCGCAAATTCTCGCATCGAGCAGCACGTGGACAAAGGTAACGACGACGGGTTGTTCATCTCCTCGGTGTCGTGCGCGCAAGAGCTCTGGGCGCTCATCATGGACGCCGGCACCGGTTTCAGCTCGCAAATATGGAACTTGTCGAGCCAGTTCTTACCGAAGGATTGGATCTTAGAGCAGTGGGACGACGGGTATTACATCACCGCACTCGCGGGTTCTTCCACGGGTTCAGCCATGGTGGTCATGTCTAAAGCGTCGACGTACACGCAGCAATCGTACAAGGTGAGCGATTCGTTTCCGTTCAAGTGGATCAACAAAAAGTGGAAGGAAGGGTTTTACGTCACGTCCATGGCGACGTGCAGCACGCGTTGGGCGGTCGTCATGTCCCGCAACGCCGGATTCGCAGATCAATGCGTGGAGCTTGATTTTATGTACCCATCCGAGGGGATCCATCGCCGCTGGGATCACGGGTTTAGAATCACGTGCTGCGCGGCGACGCCGGATCAAGCCGCCTTCGTGCTCTCGATCCCGCGTCGTCGTCCGGGCGACGAAACCCAAGAAACGTTGCGCACGAGCGCATTTCCGTCAACGCACGTCAAGGATAAATGGGCCAAGAACTTGTACATCTCCGCCGTCGCATTTGGACGCACGGTTTCGTAATCGCATCGTCGGATCGCTTTGGACGCTCCGCGCGAGCATCGGCTCCGCCGCGCGACGAAAACTCGCTCGGCGCGACGCCGCGCGTCCGATCTCATCCTCCTCGCCGTCGTCCTCTCCGCGCACTCTCGCGCCGATCGATGGTCTTTAGTGTAGACAACTTTTTCGCGTTCTCCACGGAAAACGTGCGGTAATTCACATTCCAATTTTCACCCCTCGCCCGACGCCGGACGTTCGTTCCTACGCGTACAGTCAGCGGCGCCCGCGCGTCCCCATTCCCCACACACGCGCGCGTCCCTTTCGTCTCGCGCGTCGCATTCCCCTGACGTCCATTTCACACGATGCCGGTTAGTCATTCCATCGTCACACATCGCACGTTGACCATTCGCGCGCGCGCGTCGCACCCCGCGTCGTCGCTCGCGCGCGCGCGCCCGCCCTCGGTCGCCGCCGCGTCGACCCTTCGCGTTCGCGCTCGACGACGAGCGCGACCGAGGGCGACCGCGTCGACGGCGAACGACGACGAGAACGATTTAATCACCAAACTTCGCTTGGGCGAGCGCGAAAACATGGACGTGAAAGTGGACGTAAGGTCGACGCGGGCGAGCCGACGTCGGGCGTCGCGCGAGCGAGATTCCATCACGAAGACGTTCTTAGCGCTCGCTTTGGGCGTGGCGGCGATGATGCCGACGATCACGGCGGATGCCCCGACGCCGTCACCGATCACGATCGGGGCGAAACGAACGATCGTGGCGGGAGCGGTGAAAACGGCGACGACGGACGCGCGCGGGAAGGTGGATAAGGCGGAGGAGGCGTTTTTTCGCGACGTCGAGCGCTACGTGGGGACGATCAGCGTGTGAGGGAACGCACACGGGTTGTACACTATTCATCACAAGGGAGTTGCGATGAGATATATAGATTCTTTTTCCGTTTTTCCGAGGACATTGTAACATCACGAGAGATTTCGCTGTACGCGCGCGACGCGAGCGACCGAGGAATGAAAACGATGAAAAATGTACAGTACAGGTACAGATATTAATAGTAGCTCGCGACTTTTCGGTGGTGTGACGCAGTTTTAGAGTCCGGATCGAACACTTTGCCGTTCGTGACTTCGCTGTAAACGACCCAGTGATCGTTTGAATCCATACGGCTCACGACGCGGCACTCCATGTAGGCGACGGCGGCGCCGAGGATGGGCGACCCGTCGCTCGCTGGGGCCCATTCGACGCCCTCGAAGCGGTCGGCCCCTGGGGGAAATCTCGTCAAAAAATGCTTCATTGTTTTTTCGTAGCCATTTTCGGGGAGGCAATTCAACACGAACGTATCGCCGACTTGCATGAGGGACTCGATGGCGCGGTCCTTGGCGACGGCGACGGTGAACCCGAGCGGCTCAAACGACGCTTGCGCGACCCACGACGCGATCATCGCCGATCGCGCCGTGCCTTGCGCTGCGGTAACGACATATAACCCTCCTGAAACTCGTCCTAGGGCCTTGGCGACGTCCGAACTCATCGCGTTCTTCATGTCATTCAGACTTTGCTTCTTCGTGAGCACTTGGCCCAAATCCGTGCCCGCTTCTTCGAAGAGCTGGTACGTCCCTTCGGTGGGATCAGCGGTGACTTTGAGCGGGGAAAACGCCTCGGTGAGCCCAAGCTCGGCGATTTTGCGCGCGAGCAAATCCACCGGTTCGTCGGCGCCACCGTAGGATTCGGCGATGAAGAACTTTTGCTTCGCGTAGACGGCTCCGATGATGTTCGCGAGGTGCTCGTTCGCCGGACCCGAGGACGGCGGCGATAACAACACGACCGCCGCAGCGTGCTTCGTGGTTTCGATGAGCTCTTGCGCCTCGGAGTTATTTAAATCCATCATCACCACTTCGACATCGGTCTTCGTCAGTCCTCGCGCGATCGATTGAGACAGACGATCGCTGAACCCGTAATCCGACGTGTAAAACACCGCGACGTTGGACTTGGCCTTGGCGAGCGCGTTTTCGCTCCACTTTTGGTAATCTCCCACGAGTTCCGCGACGTTATATCGCAGCATCGGCCCATGACCGTTACATATCCCCACAAAGTCCGCGCCTTCGCTTTCGCACTTGCGCAACGCCGTGAGCACCGATCTCGCGTTCGGCTTCATCAAGCACTCGTAGTAGAATCGATAGTGCGGCATCAGCGCTTTCAGATCCCCATCGAACGGGTCATCGCTGCAGTAGTGCGACCCGAACGCATCGCACGTGTACATTAACTTTGACTTCGTGTCGAACGTAAACATCGTATCCGGCCAGTGTAAATTCGGCGCCATGATAAACTTCAACGTTCTCCCTTCTCCCAAGTCGATTTCGTCGCCTCCTTTGACGACTTTGCTCGTAAACGGCTCGTGCAACAAATTCTCCAAAAAACTCACGCACACCTTCGACCCGACGACGACGGCATTCGGAGCGATCTTCAACACCTCCCCGATCAACCCCGAGTGATCGGGTTCGGTGTGCGAGCAAATCACGTACGCGATCTCGCTCGGGTCGACGACGCGAAGCAGCGCGTCCACGTACAGCTCGCGAAACTTCTCGTGCGAACAATCAACGATCGCCACCCGTCGTTCGCTCCCGCGTATGACGTACGAATTATACGTCGTTCCTTTCTCTAAACCGAACTCGATGTCGAACCGATCGCGATCCCAATCGAGCGACCGTATCGCCGTCGTCGCGTCGTCCAACCCGAGCGTCTGCGTCTGCAACCGTTTCTTCCCTTCGAACAATTCGATCTCGCTCGCGAAGACGTCGCGCGCGTTCGCCGTCGACGGGCGTTTCCCTCGCCATCGCTTTACCTCGCCGTCACCGTGACGCCACGCTCGCGGTCGTCTCGCGTCGATTCGCAGTCGCCCCACCGCGAACGCGACCTCCATCGCCATCGCGCGTTGTGCCGCATCGATCGCACTCTTCCCTCGCCTCGGTCGTCATTCGACGTCATTCGGCTTCACGAAAGTCGTGCGTGCGTTCGTCGATTGACGTTGTGAACTCCTCTCGCGCACGGCGCGAGGGAAAGAAACGCGCGCGATGGACGCCCCGACGCCGAGCGCGCCGAGCGCGAGCCGAGCGCTCGAACGCCTCTGGGTGTGCTACGGTGCGTCGAATGCGAATGCGAATGCGAATGCGAATGCGAATGACGTCGTGAGGTGAAAGTGATCACGCGTGAGTGCGGTGTTAAACGCGAACGCGCGAAGGCGAACGCTGACGAGTGTGCGTAGACCCGATGTACCAGCTCGCGGAGTACTACCGGTACGGCGACGTGAACTCGTGCGACGGGCGCTGGGCTGAGTTGATGAACGCATTGAAACAGCGACGGGCGATGAGGGAGGGAAGTGAGAGGACATCAGCGAGGGAGGACACGCAGCGAGAGCGCTCGCTGGAGGGAAAAAGAAAGGAGGAGATGAAACCGATGTGGACGACGGCGACGCCGAGCGAAGCGTCGAGGGCGTGGCGCGCGACGTTTAAGGAGAACGTTCCGAGCGCGAGAGAAGTGGATGACGCTCGAGAGGCGTTTATGAAGAACTCTGGTCAAGTCGCGAGCGAACGCGAGAAATGACGGTTGCGTTGACGACGTGGTGACGGCGGGCGACGATTGAGCCGCAGTGCGAGATGCGCGCGTTCGCGAACGCGACGCCGACGGCGAACGCGTCGAATGCGCGTTCGGTGCGCGCGTCGACGGCGCGCGAGATTTCTCTCGCAGAGAAGTTGTCTTCGACGACCGTGGTGCTGGGAAGCGCGAGCGCGACGAGGAGAGGGGTGTTGGAGTCGCTCGGCGTCCGACACGTCGTGGTGAGACCCGAGGTGGATGAAAAGGCGACGCGAAGGGACGACCCGAGAGAACTCGTCGTCGCTTTAGCGCGAGTGAAAGCGGACAAAGTGATGGAGATCATTGAAACGCGTGGGTTCGCGAGCGCGCTCGGTGAGGGAGCGAAATCGCGCGTGTTGATAATCACGTGCGACCAAGTCGTCGTGCACGGGGGCGTCGTTCGCGAGAAGCCTACGTCGGTGGATGAGGCGCGCGGGTTCATCCGCGGCTACGGTCTGGAGCCGCCGATGACGATCGGGAGCGTCATGGTCACCGATCTCGCCACGAGACGAAGCGCGTGCGCGGTGGATGAGAACAAAGTAGTGTTTGATGGGCCGTTCCCCGAGGCTCTGGTCGAGGCTTTAGCCGCGGATAGGGGGTGCATGAATTGCGCCGGAGGTTTGATGGTCGAGCACGAGTTGGTGACACCATATTTGAATCGAATCGAAGGTTCGATGGATGGCGTCATGGGGCTGAGCGCGGCGACCGTCGAACGTTTGTTGAGGGAGTTTATTTAGGATTTGTTTTTCAACGGGCTAGTAGTACACAACTCGTTCGCGCATCTTTCATCGCTCATCTACACTTCATCGCGTGCCTTTGGTCTAATGCTACTGTGACTATTCGTCTACATTGTGTTTCGGGCTTTCCATTCCTCGAGCGCGCTCGTGAGTGAGCCGTATTCCGAGTCCGCGATGGCGCGCCAACGAAGCGCGTCGCGTTTCTTTTTATCCATCTCCAACAATTTGCGCGCCATTTCCTCGACGGAAATCTTTTCAAATTTGGCTAAAGACTCCAGCGCAAACATTGCCGTTCGCGCGGTGTCGTCTTTGCCTCCGATATCGGGCGCGTTTGTGGCGAATAAATCGTCGGCACTGAATTCCCGCCCCGAGTTAAAAAAAGCCTTTTTGAGGTGCGCCGCGAGCTGGTTCAGCCTCGCGCGCGCCAATTCCTTTCGCACGCCCTTGTGCCCGTCCGCTATGGGCGTCAAAAAGTACTCTTGAAAAAATTTCTTATCGCCGAGCGACCATGGATTGGCCCAATTCAATACGTGCCAGCTCTCGAGCTCGTCGCAGTTTTCTAAAATTTCATCGCTCAAACCGATTCTAAACGTCTCACGATGGAGCGCCATAGCCGCTTCGTACTGCTTCGACTTGGATGAATTCTTCAGCCGATGCACTTCGTCGTAAATCACCATCAACCACGGTACTTTTAACGCGTCGTTTAGGCATTTCCTAAACGTATCGTGAGTCATCGCCACGAATGACGCTTCGCCGGCGAGCGCGCGAGAAATCGCCTCTAGTGCCTCCCCGCTCCCTCGTGCGCGCGCGATCGCGCCCTCGGGCGTTCCAAATTTCACTAAAGTCTCGCACCACCCCGCGAGCGCGTTGGGTGAACACAGCACCAGCGTCGCGAACTCGCTTTTTTCTTCGCCCTCTCGCGAAGTCGCCGTCGCCGCGCTCGCGAACGCGCACGCCGCGGCGACCGGTTCGCCTTCGGCGTCATCCGCGAGCACGCACCCTTCACAACGTGCGTACATCGAGTGCAAGTACTTGACGCTCTGGACGTTACGCGTCGACAACGCGCTGGCGCTCGCGGCTGGGATGACGACGTCGGCGCCTTTTCGTTTGGCGTCGTCGGCGGCCCAAAGCACTAAAGGCCCTCGCGATGGCGTTCGCGTGGCGACGCCATCGAAGCGCGCGCGTTTGTCGCTCGAACGCTCGCAGTATTCCGCGACGACGGGCGCGCGGTTGTCGTCGAGCAACGATGCAAACGAAGACTTGCGTCGCGCCGTCGGCCCGCGCGTCGTCGAAGCGGGCGCGCTCGCGTCGACGACGTCGATGGATTTGAGCACGCCCAAGGCGTGCGCAAAGGTTGATTTGGTGACATCGCTCATGACGAATGCGACGGCGAGCGAGGACGCGGTCGTCGTACGCTGAGGTGTCACGTCCGTTCGAAGGCGGCGGTCGTCGTACTCTGAGGTCTCGGGTCTATTTGAACAAAAGCTAATGTATGAGTAGAGTAGTGCGTGTGCGCGACGCTCATTCACCGTAACGCATAAAGCTGCCCGGAGGGTCGCCAGCGTCGTCGACGACCTCTTTTCTCCCGGCGAGCGGGCGCGAACTGGAACGCTGGCGATCATACGTTCGATTCGACGTGACGCGTTCGAGCAGTTGGTCCACTGTATTCTTCTCCACCAGTTTCGATGCAGAGCGCGTCGGCGTCGTCGACGTAGCGCGATCTAGCGCTGGGCGATTGTTCGCACTGTCCAGTGGCTCGCTGCTCGCGGTCGGTTGAGCGGCGCTCGGTCCGGCGCTCGGGCGCGTGAGCGCTTGCGTTTGCTGATACTTCAAGATCGTCCAGTCAAACACGTAATCGTACTGGTAACCTTCGCGAATGAACAAATCGCGAAAGAGCTTGCGAAGGTAGGAATAATCGGGCTTGTCTGAAAATCGAAGCGAGCGAACGACTTGAAAGTACGTCACAAACTCGGGCGGGTACCCTTTGCACAACACCTCGATCGGAGTCGTCATCTTCTTTTCACTAATCTTTTCATACTTTTGCTTCTTCGTCGCCGCTTTTAAACCTTGCCATGGTAGCGATCCGCGCAGAAAATACATCAGCAAATAACCCAGCGACTCCAAATCGTCTCTTCGCGACTGCTCGATGCCAACGTGTGTGTTAATCGACGCGTAACGCGCCGTGCCCGTCAGGTTTTTATTCTCTCTGTACGGAATGTGCAAGTGCGTCTTGGGATCGCGATACTTCTTCGCTAAACCGAAATCAATTATGTTCACTTGATTCGCGCGCTTACCCAAACCCATTAAAAAGTTATCCGGCTTGATATCGCGATGAATAAACGATTTGGAGTGTACGTACTCAATTCTCGACACGAGTTGATCGGCGAGCATTAACACCGTTTTCAAGCTCAACTTACGGTTGCAAAAATTGAATAAATCCTCCAACGAAGGTCCGAGCAAATCCATGACCATTATGTTGTAATCTCCCTCGATGCCGAACCATCTCATATTCGGAACGCCCGTGCCACCTTGCAAAATTTTGTACAGCCTGGATTCATACAGCAGTTGGGGATGCCTCGTCTTTTGATTCTCCTGCGTCGTCGCAAACGCGCGCGAAACCCTAATCATCAGTACGCTCGCCGCGAACGATTCTTCCATAACAAAACCCACACACCACAAATTTCCTCGCATTCGTACCCTCTCACGCGCGCGCGCGCGCGCGCGCGATCGCGTTCGCTCGCTCGACGACGCACCAACTTGATCGCGACCTCCTCATTCGTCTTGATATGCGTCCCTATCATTCATTTCGCCCCAAACGCGCTCAATTCGTCAGATCGCGTTCTACAATCACCATTCTTCAATCCATTTCATTCCCAAACGCGCGCGTCTCGCGATCATTCGCACGAAATCCCAATCTCTCTC
>Ga0222712_10003259_pt1 | contig 17824 bp, 19 predicted proteins | sample C33_657DmetaG_FD_165043 | JGI IMG/M metagenome (GOLD analysis project Ga0222712, IMG submission 165043) | Estuarine water microbial communities from San Francisco Bay, California, United States - C33_657D | ecosystem: Environmental > Aquatic > Marine > Unclassified | place: USA: California...
CTGAGACGAGGGTTCGATTCCCTTCACCCGCTCCATCTTTTTGCTCAGCAAATTCGCAGTTTTCCAGGCCTCTGTCATACGAGTGTCATACGAAGCGGCCCGGATCAGCCCCGTTTTCCAAGGCTTTCACAGCCGGAATCGAAACCGTGGTTCAGGGGCAGATGACCCCGCTGACGGGTTGGCGCTTCCCTTAATCCTCCGTTGGGTTAATTTGATCCTCATCGATCACCGACACCCGTGAAACTACTCGGCCCCATGATTCCGACCTTCGATCAGGCTTTCATCGGACCTGGGTGCTTGTTCCTTTGGGTAGATACGGCGACATCGTCATGAGTAAGACTCCTCTTGATTCGGATCCGAGTCCCGGTGGCTCACCCGCCCTTCAGTCGCAATCGCCGCGCGGGGGACCCGCTTTTAAAATATGTGTCGTTATCCTCGGACTTGGTTTGGTAGCGATTCTGTCCCTAGTCAGGATCTACGGGATCGATACATGTCATGCGACCAGGAGTGGAATCTGGTGGCCTGAGAGAGGGCGGAGCTTGATTCCACCCACCGCCAAAGACATCACCCTCCGACGGGACCTGCTCGATCACTATGCCATCTACACGGTATCAGAGAAGGATCTCAATACCTTCCTGAACCAACGTTTTGCCCGTCCAGGGGAGGTGCTTGATTCATACAGCGAAAGAGTGCGGATAAAGCCCGACTTCATCGGAAAAGCCATTGGGCCGATGGGCTGGTTGGCAACGACCAACACAGTTTCCTATTACTACACAGCGAGCAATGGGGGGAGCCATCGATACTTCCATGATACAGAGACCGGACGGACCTTTCAGAGCTCCGCCTACTGGTAGTAAAAGGGTCAGTGCTGGCGCTATTTATCACGTCATGAATCGCGGTGATCGGCGCGAACGGATCTGCATGGATGATGCGGATCACCAGCGCTTCGTCGACACGCTGGGCGAGGCGTGCGCTAAGACGGGCTGACAGGTTCACGCCTATGTCCTCATGCCGAATCATTTTCATTGGGTGGTCGAGACGCCGCAGCCCAATCTGGTCACCGGGATGAAATGGTTGCTAGAGCATTTTAAGCTAAACTGTAGCCGCAGTGGGCAAACCAGTTCTTGGCGTCGTCGGGAGTGACCGCCGCCAGGGCGTGGGCGATGGCCTGGAGGAGGGCTTCGTGTGAACGGGCCTCGGCGGCGCGGAGGAGCGCCTTCACCTTGCTCCACATCATCTCGATGGGGTTGAGGTCGGGCGAGTAGGCGGGAAGGAACCGGGTCTGTGCGCCTGCGGCCGTGATGAGCGCCAGGGTGGCCTCGCTCTTGTGGTCCCCGAGGTTGTCCAGCACGACGATGTCGCCGGGGCGCAGGGTGGGCACGAGCACCTCGCGGACGTAGGCTTGGAAGACCTCGGTGTCGGTGGCCCCGGGGCAGGTCATGCAGGCGCTTGTGCCGTCGAGCCGGACCGAGGAGATCATGGTGGTGGTTGTCCAGTGTCCATGCGGACAGCCCGCCACGAGGCGTTGTCCGCGCGGGGCCCGCCCGCGCAGCCGGGTCATGTTCGTCTTGGCTGCCGCTTCGTCGATGAAGACGAGACTGCCGGCGGCGAGCTGGCTTTGCCCGGCCCGCCACCGCCTTCGAGCCTCGGCGACATCGGCCCGGCCTTGCTCGGCGGCGTGGAGCGTCTTTTTTTATATGTCAGCCCGAGGGCGACGAGCGCCTGGTGCACGGCCGGCACCGTGCAGGTCATCGCCAGCTTCTCCCTGATCTGGGCCAAGGTCAGGTCGGGCTGGGCGGCGACCAGCGCCAGCAGCCCTTCCCGGTACTCCGGCAGGATCCTGGCCTTGCGCCCGGAGTAGCGATGGCGGTGACCCAGATCGTTGGTGCGCCGCCGCTGCTGCAGAAGCTTCTTCACCATGCCGACAGACACCCCGAAGCGCTCGGCGACCTCCTCCCGGGTGCCCTGCCGTCCATCATAGGCCGCCACGATCCTCTCCCGCAGATCCAACGACAGCGTTCTCATCCCCAATCCATGGATCCTTCGGGGTTTGGTGGCTACAGTTTATTTTAATCCGCTCTAGAGTTCGACAACCCAAGCATCCGCGCTACCCAGGCCAAGAAGCGCACCAAAGACTAAACCCACCACGGCCCACGCCCTGGGTGGTTCCGCTTCGGAAGGTTCGCCTACGGCTCACCTTCCTTCGCTCCACCACCCAGGGCGTTATCCCCACCGCATCCACCCCTCACCTCAAGTGGGGAATTTTAATTGTCGCCAAAGGGGAAGAATAATTGTCGTTGAACACCTGAGCCAGCAGGGCGTCCGAGACGGGCTCCAGCAGGCCGTCTGGCAAGGGCTGGTGGGACAGTGCCAGCTCGGCTCCCTGGGCGAAACCCAGGGCGAAGAACCTCGATGCCTCCGATGGACGGCCCGAAAGTCCCAGGAACCTCATCAACCAGACCAGCACGTCATCGAGGCCTGCGGATGGATCCGTCAGGTGATCCCGAAGCCAAGTCCAGTACACCGCCGCCTCGAGCGGTCGGGACCAGAGACCACCGGGGGCGAGCTCGATCCCCAGCAGCGCCTCTGCAGCCCGCTCCTCGGGGCTCTTCTTGGGTGGGTCCACCGCCGGGCAGAAGCGGATATCGGAGGAAAGGTCATCAGACATGGGTTTGTCCGAAGCTGACCGATCGGCGCCGGCGCCGCTATCTCCGATCACGGCACCAGCCGGTAGAAGCTGCTGCCCGCCCCCGGCAGCGCTTGGTAGCCGCTCACCGCGCCGGGAATCCCATTGAAGGGTCCGCTCACTGTCGGTGACCACGTCAACCGGGCCGCCCCGGTCCAGGTGAAGGTCAGGCGTCCATTGGACTCCAGTTTCATATTCAGGTCGGGGACGGCGGCCGGGGTGACCGTGAGAACCGCCGGGAAGCTCATCGTTTCGCCGGCCTTGTTCCGCACTCCGGCAGTGTAGGCCCCAGCATCGGTCAGCGCGACGGCCGGAATCGTATGCGAGAAACTGTTGGCTCCAGCGATGGGAATGCCGTTGAAGTACCACTGGTAGCTCATGGGGCCGGAGCCCGATGCAGTGATGGAGAACGTCACCGACTCCCCGACGGTTCGAGTCACTCCCACGGGCCGGTTCACGATCGTCGGTGGTTGAACTGCCGGGTTGACGGTCAGGGTTGCGGCAGTGCTGGTAACGCTTCCGGCCGCATTGCTGATGATCACCCGATAGCTGCCCGCGTTGGCGCTCTGGGCATTGACCACCGAACAGTTCGCCGCCGTCGCTCCAGTGATGTTCACCCCGTTTCGCTGCCACTGGTAGGCCAAGGGCGCCGTTCCCGTCGCCGTCACGCTGAACTGGGCGGTCTGTCCCGCCGACACCGTCACCGGCTGCGGTTGCGCCGTTATGACCGGGGCGATGGGTGCCGGATTGACCGTCAGCAATGCCGCGCTGCTCAAGACCTCCCCCGACGCATTGCGCACCCCTGCGGTGTAGGTGCCGGCATCGGTCGCCTTCACGTTGGGCAACACCAGAGTTGCCGTGTTTGCCCCGGCGATCGGGCTTCCGTTCAGGTACCACTGGTAGCTCAGCGGGCCTGAGCCCGATGCGGCAATGGAAAAGGTCACTGACTGACCGACAGTTCGGGTTGCCCCGATGGGTTGAGTCACCACCACTGGTGGCGCTCCGTTAGGGCTTGAATCCGACAAGTTTGGTATGCCGTCGCCGTCATTGTCGGCAGGATCCGTCAACTGCAGCGTCCACCTCCGGAAGTCGGGATAGCCGGTGCTGAGGTTGCCGTCGACGAACTCGACGATGCTTCGGTAGGTCTTGCCGACCCGCGTGAACGTGACCGGCGTTGCGGTCAAGCGGTTCCCGTTGTCCAACTGCAGGAGGATGTTGGACATCGTTACGCTGTCGTCCGAGTTCACCTGATAGGTGCCGGTGAAGTTTCCCGGTGCGAAAACCGATGAGGTTGCCCGGAGTTGGAGGGTGCGCTGACTGGCGTTGTACGATCCTGCCACATCCAGCAGCGGTAGAACCCAGGACCCTGAGAAGACGGCCCCGGATGTGAACCGGGTCACCGAGTTGCCGCTGATCTGGCCCGCGCTTCGGGTCAAAGTGATGGTCCCACCCGCAGAACCTCCCGTCACGGTCGAGATGGTGACCAGATTGGCGGAGACATTCGCTGCGAGGCTTCTCTCGGCAAAGTTAGGGATCCCATTCGCATCGGAATCCGGCAGGAGGCTGGAACCACCGATTCCAACCACTCCCAGGTCGGCCAACTGATTGCCCTGATACATCGCCCAGAAGGACTGGTAGAGGTTGATGTTGCCAGGGTAGTACTCGAATTCCCCATTCAACGGCAGTTGTGGGTTTCCACCGGCGGTAGAAGAAGGGGTGGTAAACCCTACAGCCAAGTTGTTCGGTCCCGTGGCAGAATTGATGACGATCGATTGGCACTGAAACGTGCCGCTGATGCTCTGGGCCGTTGTCGGTAAGACCAAGGAGGCGGCAGCGACCATTCCGAGGGTCTGGGTCCATTTCAGTGGGCGAGGTATCGAGACGACAGCCGCAAGAAACCGGTCAAGGAATCGCATGGGGTGATTGTTCCGAAATCAGAACCACAACATCCGGGGCGACGGGCATGGTCAAGTTCTGTTTTCGGAACAAATGGCGACCGAGCAAAACATGATCGGACCGGCGCTGAGGTCTCTGCGAGAGGCCGAGGGGCTGACGCAGGCCGAGTTGGCCGCTCGCCTTCAGTTGTCCGGCTGGGACATCAGCCGCGAGACGCTGGCCAAGGTGGAATCCCAGGTCCGATGCGTCACCGACCGGGAGTTGGTCCGATTTGCCGAGGCTCTGGAGGTGGATCCGTCCGAGTTGCTGAAGCCGACGAGGTTCTGAAGGATCCGAGCCGGATGAGGTTGGCTCTTCCGCGATCGCTACTCCCTCGGACGGGGCGGCGTTGCGCCCGCTCCTGATCGGTCGATTGCTTGGGTGGTTGCATTCTGACCGGGTCAGTCGATGCGCGAGCTTCCGGTCTCCACGATGTAGTGGAAATTGCCTTCCCCAGACCGTCGCGCGAGGATCTCCACGATCCTTCGAGCCTCTGCGAGGGTTTCATTGGGTCCACTGATGTAGAGGGGCTTGCCGTCCCGACCGAACGTGAAGTGCTCTGTATTGGCAGACGCTGGGATTCGGCTGAACACCCTTGCGGCCTTCTCATAGCCGGCTGCCGGAGGCAAGCCGATCGACTTGGCGTATTGGACCGCCTGCTCCACCAATGCTCGGGCGCGAGCGGGCGGGATCTGCTCCATCGGGAATTCCGACAGGTAGTGGCCTCGGATCCGCTGGCGGTAATCTTCCGGATCGCAAACATCATGGTAGACCCGCTTCACCCCGCGACAAAAGACATCGATCAGAAAGATTTCGGCCACGACTTTTCCTCCGCCTGCCTTGAAGCGGGCGATGATCACCCAGCCGATGCCCTTCTCGAACAGGTCTTTGGGCCAGAAGGCCTCGATGGTTTCTGGAGATGTCATGGTGGTTTTGGGGAGTTTCCGCGGGGCGTTCCGATGTTGCGACGGGTGATGATCTTGTCCGGGGTGCTAGGGCGGAAGGACGGACTTGAGTTCGAAGCCCATCTCTTCGTCGGCCAGCATTGATGAGACATCGCAATACCCATCCGTGGGATACCCCAGGTCAGGATCGAATCGCACCCGCAACACTTCGGGATGCTCCGCCAGTTTTCCTTCGATCCACTGGAACATCCCATCCACCGTCCTATGGCTCCAGCGGTCGGGAGGCAGGGCCTCGCCGTCGGTCAACCGGGTCACTCCGACGAGGACCCTATCCCGGACATCGACCCGGACCCACTCGCGGAGATCTGGCAGACAATAGCAGTTCCAGCGGAACTCGAAGCGGTAGGTGGCCGGTCCCCGTGTCCGCCAGAGTTCACGGGCCACCTTCAGTTCGGACCTCAACTCCTCCCAGTCGAATGCCGAGACCCGGTAGAACCGCGACGCCGAGGTCGGCCCTTTGACCGAAACCGCCGCCGCCGACTCCCGCATCGCGTCGGTAATCGTCGTCGTCTCCCATTGGAGCAGATTGGTGGAGGTCTCGATCCGGTAACGTCGGCCCCAGACGGTGGGAAACCTCAGGCGAAGTTCGACCTCCGAATCCCGTTGGACGAACGAATCGGCCCGGAGGTTGGCGACACCTTGGGCCATCACCGCATCCGCACCACTCACCAACGCCACCGCCAGCAGGAGTGAGCGAAGAGGCGCCTGCACGACGGCGAAATCCCTCCTGTGGGGGATCAAGTCTGCGTTGCTGTTGAGACCGTGTCGGTGGTCGACCTCCATCGTTGATGGCGGACTGTTGCGCAGGGGCTTCATGACTTCGCGAAATGGTCGATGGCCGGAGGAACGCTTCATGGTTCGGCCTGCATGGGCAGGTCCCCCTGGCGTTGCAAGAATCGTCCGGCACCCCAGGCACCACCCAACCAAGGCAGGATCCACACCCCCAGGGACAGAGGTAATCGGACGTCACTCGTCATTGGCCTCAGGAGCCAGGCCAAGACCGGACCGAGGATGGCTCCGATGGCGAAACCGGCCGCCACCGAGATTGCTGCTCGGAGGGAACGGAATGAGACATATCCTCCGATCATGCCGACAAACAGGTAGGTGACCGTGGGAACGCCTGTGGTCAGCAGGAAAAGGTCCACGGTTCCGTGTGCTCCTTGGGTTCCCATCATCGCGGTCGGAATCCAAAATCCGGGAAGCAGCGATGCCAATCCGAAAGAGGTGATGGATCTCCATCCGCGGCCACAACCCCAGCCAGCGAGCGATCCCGCCAGAAGGAACATCGGCATGGGCGACCAGAGGGAATAGATCCGAACCCTCAGCGGCAACCCGTCGAACCAATTGCCGAAGAAGAACACCAGCGCCATGGATGAGGCCGCCAGAAGCCCTGCGGACAGGAAGGAGATGTGGAGCTTGAGATTCATCGAGTCAGCGGCATGAAGATGGCTGTGAGCCGACCGCAACCGGCGCTCCGAGGCAAGCGACCACTCGCGGAGCGTTCACCCACATCCGCAGGTTCAGGCACGTATGGGGTCCCAACGCCGCAGCAGGTGGTGAACCGGAGCGTACGCGAGCGTGACCAGGGCGACCATCCATGCCAGGAGGTAAAGTCCGGGAGACATCCAATCCTGAGGTTTCGTATCGCTGAGGCCCCACACGTAGTTGATGTTCACCGGCAGTCTGGGGTCGGCCATCACCGTGCCTGCCGGTGGCATGAAGGCGAAGCTCACCAGGCACAGCACCCAGGCCAATGCGGTCCAACAACGGAATGCACGACGATCGTACCCAAGCCGGGCCACCAGGTAGACCAAGAGAAAAGGAAGCCACCCGTGGAACAGGGAGAGCCCCCGAAGAAAGAGCGAACGGTCACCATCGAACATGTAGTCGGTCATCCCCGTCAGGTGGAATCCCAACCCGTGGCCCACGAAATCGACCACCCACAGCGCCTGAGGCACGAGGATCCCGACTGCGGGCATCGACACCAGCAGGCGATTTTCGGACCACATGCCGACCAAGGTCAGAAGCAGGGCGACATCACAGAAATAGAGGAAGTTTGTCGGGCCGTAGTTCATCCAATACAAGGGAACCAGGACGGAGAGGAACGCGGTGTAGGCAAGTTTCAACGCGATCGGGATCCTGCCACGCCTCCGGGATTTGCGGAGGCCATCGATGGAGTCGTCGGGGAGGAGGACATCGGGTGATGGATTGGCGGGTTCCATGGGGTGCGCAGATTCGTTCATCGGCTGTTGTTCTAGCGGCGGACCTCGGAACATCGTGAATCGATAAACTGGGCGGCAGCATCGATCGTCTCGATGGAGCCGGAAGGCCGGCACAGACCCAGCGGGTCGAACCGCTCTGAATTGGACCCCGCCTCTTGATGAATCACCTGGCAGACGACGCCGGGAGCCGCGGAACACCGGGTCGCAGGGGTGTCATCGAGTTCTCTTGGAGGAGCCTTAAGGAATTCCAGAACCACATCGTGCCGACCCGCGTGAAGCGGAAACGGTGCACCGATAAGCCTCTTACCCGGTTTGTTTGGCCATGCTGATCTTCGAGATACCTCGGGGTGCTTGAAGTCCTTTTGTCTCCATTGGAAGAGGGAAGAGGCACCAAGACTTATCCCGTAAGGCGGATCAGCCGCGCCGCAGCTCCACGATCTCCTGGAGCTTGGTAATCATCGCAATACCTGGCGCATGGTGGCTCCGTCGGCCACCAGAAGCGGTCTTTGGGTCCGCTGGTGAGCAACCGACAAGCTGGGCTCCGCCAATGCGACCGAAAAGATGCCGTAGTCTCATGAAAGTTGGGCTATTGCATTGTGGCGGCGCGATCTTTGAGATAGTGGCAGAGCGGCCCCCCCTGTTCAGTCGTGGTCGATCGTCTTCTAGCTCGAGAAACAGCACCGCGCCAGCGACGTTTCCGAGGCCGCTCTTCCAGCCATTTCGGCAAAACTGGGTTGCAGCTTTTGACGCAGAGCGTTGCTCTGGTTCCCGCGAGAACCGAGGTTTTAGGACCATAATGAAGACATCCGCACGGATTTGGAGACATGTGGTGGTTAGCCTAATGGCTGCTGGCCCGGTGGGTGGGTTCTTGTTTGGAATCCTCAACGCCGGCGACCCGGATCCGAACCCGGTCGGGCGGATGGTTTACGCCTTTATGATGGCGGCGCAAACGCCGTTGCACGGCGGGTTTCCTATCCATGATCTGGCCGGGACAGGTCGGTCAGTCAATGTGTGGCCCCATATTGCGGTTTCATTTTTCACGCTCCTGGGGTGCCTCAGCTATTGCGATTGGAAGTTGGCCAAGAGAACGGGCGGACTGCGGAACCGAGCGAGAGCCTGTCTGAAAGGTCGGTTTGACATGTGAAGGCAAGGAAAGCGAAGCGTTGTCGATCGATAATCATGGCCCGCTACAAGGAGTCGGTTCTATGGCCTGAATGACATTCCATGATGCACTACTCAATAAAGTGGCCGAACGGTGTTTGATCCGGCCCAGTCCACCCTGCCCGGTCAGGGTTGGACCTCTGCCCGCCGTTTCGCATGGGTGAGCACCCGCTGCTGAAGATCCTTCACCACATGCCCGCACCACCAGGCCCAGTATTGCGCCGGCCATAGTCCGTGTTGATAGCGGGTGGTGCCGATCAGGCGGGTGCCTCCATCCACGGGTTCCAGGAGGAACTCCGCTGATGTCACCTCATAGAAACCCTTCAGGTGCGGCGCGTGGATATGTTCGTAGATCGAGAGCTCCTTCAACGGGGTGGGGGTTGTTTCCACCTGCAGCCTGAGACGCCTCGGGGGATCCCAGACTTCGACCGGCTCGCGGGCCAGCCCGGTATCGAACTCGCAATACCGGATGGCTCCAATGCCCTCCCCCTCGGTCCAGGCGCGACGAAAGGTGGCCATCCCCAACCGGGACCACAGTCGGCTGTCAGGGGGAAGCTCGGCGACATCCACGACCAAAGGCCAGAGGCGTTGAGGCGAGGCGGCTACGAACACCTCGGACTGGATGGTGAACGTGGGCGTTGCGGATCGACCCAACGGCTCCCCTGCGATGAGGGCCGGCAGGGACAGCAAGACGACCCCCATGAGGGGGGCGTTGGAATTGTCGGAGTTGGCTCTGTGGATCTTCCAAACAACGGAGCCCCCCAACACTGCCAGCAGCCCGGCAATGGGTGTGGCCATCACCAAACACAGCATTCCCTCAAGAGCCAAACCAAACAGCAAACCACCGACGCACAGCACGGCGAGGAAGCTCACCCATTGCGCCTCCTTGAGCGTCGCCGGGTGACGTCGGAGGTAGAGCCAGGTGGAAAATGCCCCAAGCGCGAAGGGCATGACGACGAACAAGGCCCACCCGTACTCCCCGAACACCTCGGTGCTCAGCAGGGTCAGACCGACGCCTGCCGCGCCGGCATAGATGGACGATGCCAGGGCACACCCCCACTTGGTGGAGGGAAGCCATCGGTCCCAGGATGAGAGGCTATCGTCGACCCCGGATTTCGAGCCGGTGGTCGTATCGCCGCCCGGGATGGTGCCCAGGATCAAAAGGAAGAGAACCCGCACCCCTGGAATCAGGAATAGCAGAGCCCAACCCCGCGGAATCCGGGCATCCCGGAGTCGCCCAACGGCAAGGCAGGATCCCACCCAGAGAAACGGGATCAAACTGAGCCATCTGGGCCAATCATTCGCCAGACTAACAAGTTGCGGGATGGGAACGATGCCAAAGACGAAGTTGTTGAGGATCGTAACGATCGACTGGGGGGGATTGTATCCCTGTCCTGAGAAGACGATCCGCTCGAGATTCAGCCGGACCAGGACGAGGGCCAAGGCAACCGCCATGAATCCGGCTCGACCGACGAGACGTCGTCCCGAAAGGAATTGAAAGAGGCGGTCGAACCTCGTGGAAAAAGTGCTGTAACCGTTTTTCGGCATTCCTTGGTGAGGTTGAACACGGTTTCCAGAGCAGTCCATAGGATGTCTGGGCCGCTGTGACGATCGACCAGGTACGTCCAAGGCCGGCTGTCTGCGGGTTGACCCACCCTGTAACCGTTGAGGGCCAGGTGGGTCTCTGGAAGAGACCCGATGAGAATCCCCCGCTTCTTGGCGTCGACCACAGTCGGCTTGGCGATGTGTGCCGCCCTTCATGCCCAACGCCCCGCTTCCCCACCCCCTGTGATCTCCCCGGAGGTCGCCACCGACCACCGCGTCACCTTCCGGATTGTCGCAAACAAGGCCCAGTCGGTGAAGCTGTCGGGCAGCGACCTGCCCGCGATCGGACAGGGGATGGAGATGAAGGCTGGAACGAACGGGGTCTGGGAGATCGCACTCGGACCCGTTGCGCCCGGCAGCTACCGATACAGCTTCAACGTTGATGGAGTGTCGGTGGTCGACCCACGAAACCCCAAGACCAGCGAGTCCAACGAAAACACCTGGAGTCTTGTTCACGTTCCCGGCGCGGATTGGCAGGACACCCGGGACGTCCCACATGGGGCCGTGGCCCAGGTCACCTACTGGTCGGGAACCCTCGGCAAGTTTCGCCGCTGCCACGTCTATACCCCACCCGGATACGAGTCCGGTTCAGCACGGTATCCCGTCTTCTACCTGCTCCATGGGGCCTTTGACTCGGACAACTCCTGGAGCACGGTCGGGCGCGCGGGTTTCATTCTGGACAACCTCATCGCTGCGGGTAAGGCCAAGCCCATGGTGGTGGTGATGCCGCATGGCCACACGGGGCCCTTCGGTGCGGGTCGTGGTTCCATGAGTGGCGAATTCGAGTCCGATTTCCTGAAGGATCTGATGCCTCTGGTGGAGAAGCGCTATCGCGTGCTTGGCGATCGTAAGAACCGTGCCATTGCCGGCCTCTCGATGGGTGGGGCACACACGTTGAACATCGGCGTGCCGAACTTGGAACGTTTCTCCTACCTGGGCGTCTTCAGCTCGGGGATCTTCGGCATCGTCCAGCGTCCGGGCACGCCCGCCCCACAGGGCCAGCCGTTCGAGGAGCGTTACCGGGAGGTGCTCAACGATGCGCGGCTCAAGAAGGGTCTGAAACTCTTTTGGTTCGCTACCGGAAAGGACGACTTCCTTGTCGAGACCTCGCGCAAGACGGTGGAGATGTTCCGCGGGCACGGATTTGAAGTCGTTTACCGCGAGACCGACGGTGCGCACACCTGGGACAAGTGGCGCGAGTACCTCCTCGAGTTCACCCCGCAGTTGTTCCGGTGACGGACTGGCGTCGCCACGAGTCAAACGCCGCGCAATCATCTGGGGGCCTTCGACCATCGTGAGTTGCCGGATGAGCTCCGCACGCCTCGTCGTCGGGTCCGATCCTGCTGCCATTGATCCTGTCCAAGTCTGGCCAATCAAGGAGCTCGTTCATAGCCCCCCAAGTGTCACTCGGCGGAGGGATTTGCATCTCTTCCGGTCGTTCAAAAGGAGATGCGATCGAGGTGCTCCGAGCCTTCAAGGCCGGCGACAGAACGAACCCTCCCGGCAACACGGCCATGCTCGTGATCACAACCAGCAGTTTGATTCCAGTGGAACCTGTTTATCGGAGTGCCAGCCGGGTGCACTGGGAAGTCCTCATCGCCCAGCTTTCCTTCCCAAGTCGGGAGCCAGGTGAAAGGTCCACAGTGACAGGGAGCCGATGCGCGTCTCCTCCAGCTCCCCAGAGGCCACCGGCGAGAAGAGCATGCCCGTCAGGATTGCAATGATCGCGATCACCACGAGCAGTTCGATGAGCGTGAAGGCTGCAGCCCCCGGCCACCGGATGCTGCCCGTCTTACCGCGGGATCCATGCGGTCATTCGGAGGACCGACATTCGGTCGGAAAATTCAGCGGAGAGTTGATGGCTGATCGATACCACCTCGGGTCTTCAGCTCGCAATGCGGATCGACCGGGTGTGTTCCGAGAGCGCCCTTGATGTCCGGCAATGGCGAAGATTGCCTGAGGTTTACCCGATTCAACTTCCGTCAGGGGGAGCCATTGGCTGTAAGGGATGAGCTACCCGTGGGATAAACAGTTGTTATCGATAAAGCTACTTCAGTACCTAGATCTTCACCCGTTTGAGCGCCTCAGCCAATTGACGGTTCTCGGTGGGGGTGTAGCCGCTGTGGCTCTTGAGGTCGGCATGACCGCTGAGCTTCATCCGGAGTTCGGCTGGGATGTCCGCGGCGGCCAGGGCGGAGATGAACGTGTGGCGCAGGGAATGGAACCCGCGCTCGTTCTGCTTGCGCCGGGTCCCGGAGGTGGTTTTTCCGGCGGACACACCGGCATCCCGCATGATTCCGGCGAACTGCAGGGACAGGCCGTGAGCACCTCCGGTCTCCGCCTCGGCAAGGGTCGGTGTCAGGAAGGTCGTGGGCCGGTCGCCGGCTCGTGATGCCAGAGCCTCCAGATGTTCCAACAGGGCAGGGTGGATCGGAATCTGGATTCGGGTCCCGGTCTTCAGTTGGTGAAGGCTGAGCGTGGCTTCAGTCAGGTCGATGTCCTCCCACAGGATGCGGCAGCAGTCCCGCAAACGTGCCCCGGTGTAGATGCCGATCAGCACCACGGTCTGCCAATCCTCGGACCGACCTTTTGCGGTCTCCAAAAGCATGCGCAGCTCTGCGGCAGTGAACACTCCGCGGCGGTGAGACTTCACGGCGTTCTTGGCCGTCTTCGGAATGGCGGCGGCGAAGGGGTTGTTCGGGATCACTCCGTCAGTCACCGCTTGCTTGAAGGCTGAGCGCAACACCTTGCCGTACACCGAGACGGTCTTGCTCGCGTAGTTGGCGCTCTGAAGGCTGGCGATGTAGGCGCGGGCATCCTGAGGCTGGATGGCGGCGATGGGCATTGTGGCCTTCTTGCCGGCCCAAGTCAGGAAACCATCCACCGACTTCTGGTAGCTCCAAGCTGAGCCCTTGGCCAAGGCCGAGAGCTTCGAGGCCAGCCACGCTTCCAGAAATGCCTTGAGCGCCGGCGTCTTGATGCTGTGCGACTCGACGTTGGCCCGCTTCAGGATGCCGACGATGACCTCCCGGGTTTGCTGCTCGATGTGGGTGCCAGCCTCGGCCTGACGGGCTATTTGCTCCCACTCGTCGGCGATGCGGCGGGCTACAGCCTTGTCGGTCGAGCCTGTGGATCGGAGCACGAGCTTCCCGCCCTGGCGGAAGGCACCGTGCCAGTAGGGCGACCTCGGTCTGCGGTGGATGCTGGCCATTTCAGTGCTAACGTTAGTGCTAACATTTGAGGGTGTCCAGCGAGGTGTAAGCATGTAAAAAGCCAATAAAAACACATTATTGGATACTCTGAACTGAGACGAGGTTTCGATTCCCTTCACCCGCTCCAACAGTTTCCTCAGCATTTTCGCTGTTTTCCCGGTCACTGTCATACGAGTGTCATACGACACCGCCCCGATCGGCCCGGTTTCCGTTGGTTTCCAGCCCCGGAATCGAACCTAGGGATCGGGGGCAAATGTCCTTTGTTTGCCGGTGGGATCGCTCAAGCCTCCTGGGGATGAACACGCGATGGAGCGGAATCATTAACGATTCGAGGTTTGCACATTTATACAAACGGCTTGTATAAGCGTGCAGTGTCCTACGACGCCAAAACTTCAGCCGATGTGCTCTTTACGATCGCCGAGGGCCAGCAAGGCTATTTCACGACCAAACAGGCAGGCGATGCTGGGTACCAACCCGGGAGCCAGGCGCATCATGTCAAATCTGGGAATTGGGTACGCGCTGAACGGGGCATCTATCGGCTGACACGGTTTCCACAATCCTCCGAGGAACAACTGGTCATCTACGCCCTCTGGTCGCGCAACCGCGCGGGTAAACCAGAAGGGGTCTACTCACATCAGACCGCGCTCAGCATCCATGAACTCTCCGATCTGAACCCGGCCAAACTCCACATGACCGTCCCGAACGGATTTCGGCGAAGAGCCAAAACCCCGGACGTGCTGGTGCTTCATCGCTCCAATCTCAACGAGAAGGACGTCGAACTTCGGCACGGATTCACCGTGACTCGTCCTCTGCGGAGCATCGCTGATGTGGCGGCCGCGGAATCCACCTCCCGCGACATTGTCGAGCAAGCCCTGACTGAAGGGCGTCGGCGTGGAGTGATCACCACTCGCGAACTCTCGGAGCTTGGCCGAACCGCCCGTTTTCAGCCGTGGTTCAATGACCTGATTGCCGCTCATATCCAATGAACCCACCTCGCAACTATGCATCAGCGACGGCGTTCCGGGTTGCCTTGGAAGACCGGTTGAAACGGCTGGCACAGGAAGAAAGCGTCGATCTTCAACGAGTGCGCCGACAGGTCGCATTCGACCGATTGCTCTGCCGCCTATTCGTACAACCGGATGCCCCATGGCTTTTGAAAGGCGGTTACGCGATGGAGTTGCGTTTGAAGACCGCTCGCACGACGCGCGATATGGATCTGGCCTTGCGACAACTCCCGATGCCGACCCGAGATTGGGATGCCAATGCGTCAACGGTCCTCGAATCGTTGCGCGAAATCGGGCAGCTGGACTTGGGGGATTTCTTCACCTTCGTGTTTGGCGATGCGGTCCAGGATTTGGAGGCTGCACCCTATGGCGGCGCTCGCTTCTCGGTGGATGCCAGCATGGCAGGGCGATCGTTCGTCAGGTTTCACTTGGACGTAAGCACAGGGGATGTGTTGGGTGAACCTTACGAACCCCTTTCAGGGCGGGATTGGCTGGGATTTGCCGGTGTCGCCAGTGTGCTGTTCCAAGCGGTTTCACCCGAAGAACAGTTCGCCGAGAAGTTGCACGCTTACACGTTGCCGAGGGCAGGACGTGAGAATACGCGGGTAAAAGACCTGGTGGATCTGGTGTTGCTGATCTGCCGAACACGCATGGATGCCGCTCGGTTGCCAAAGGCGATTCATGAAACCTTTCAGCGCAGGAAGACGCACGGGATTCCCGTCGCATTGGCCTCACCTCCCGCTTCCTGGTCCAAGCCATTCTCTGAGATGGCGATCGAATGTGGGCTCGCCCCGGATATGGAGGAGCAGTTTGCGTTGGTCGCTCAATTCTTCAGCAGCTTGAGGCGGTGACACCCTGAGGTGACCATGAGCGCATCAGACTCCAGTGGAGCAAAGCTGGCCGAGGCGCTTGCGGAGTGTGAGCGGCTGCGTGAGGAGAATCGACGATTGCGCCACCGATTGGGGGAGCCCATCGCGGAAGTTGCGGCTCCGTGCCCGCCTGTTCCCGCACCTGAGGGCGGGGTGACTGCCAAGTCGAGTCCGGAGAAAAAGGTGGCGTTATTCCGCAGCCTGTTTCGGTGTCGTGAGGATGTCCATGCGGTGCGATGGGAAGGGCGCCATGGAAAAGCGGGGTATTCCCCCGCGTCTCGAAGGGTCTGGGGTGAGCCGATTTCCCACCGTTCGGAGGCACCCCGGGAATACCTCCCGTTGACCGATCAGGTCATCCACGACCATCTGACAGGCCGGATGACCGTGGGTGTCTACCCGATGTTGGTTGACGAGACGTGTTGGTTCCTCGCGGCTGATTTCGACAAAACGACTTGGCAGGAAGACGTACGTGCCTACCTCGACACCTGCCGCGAATGGGACGTGCCCGCCTTGCTGGAACGGTCTCGGTCCGGACGCGGAGGCCATGTGTGGATCTTCTTCACCGCTCCATTACCTGCACGCCTCGCCCGAAAACTGGGTGCAGCCATCCTGACTCGCACCATGGAGCGACGGCATCAATTGGGTCTCGATTCCTACGACCGCTTCTTTCCCAGTCAGGATACCATGCCCAAGGGCGGCTTCGGTAATTTGATCGCGCTCCCGCTGCAACAGGTGCCTCGCGGTCATGGCAACAGCGTGTTTCTCGATGCCGAGTTCAAGCCATACACCGACCAGTGGTCCGTGTTGTCGGGCGTCCGGAGGATGAGCCTGAGTGACGTTGAGAGTGTCGTAGGCGAGGCCGAGCGGAAGGGGGATCTCATCGGGGTTCGTCGCAGTGTGACCGACGACGATCAAGCCGAGGATCCATGGACGCTGCCTCCGTCTCGGAAGAAGAAAGACGAAGTCATCTCCGGTCCGTTGCCAACCCAGGTGCGGATCGTCCGAGCCAACCAGATCTTCGTCGAAACCGCGGGATTGCCCTCGGCAATGTTGAATCGGTTGCATCGGCTCGCCGCATTCCAGAACCCGGAGTTCTATCGCGCCCAGGCCATGCGGTTGTCGACATTCGACAAGCCGCGCGTGATTCGTTGCGACGAGGAATTCCCGAAGTATCTCGCGCTGCCGCGGGGTTGCCTCGGTGAGATCACGGCCTTGTTCAAATCCCACGATGTGGTGGTGGCAATCGAGGACCAGCGGTTTGCCGGTCGGTCGGTTGAGTTGTCATTTCACGGCAAGCTGAAGCCTGATCAACAAGCCGCCGCGGACGATCTGTTGGCCCACGATGACGGTATCCTGTCCGCGACGACTGCCTTCGGAAAGACGGTCGTGGCCGCTTGGCTCATCGCCAAGCGGGGCGTCAACACCCTGGTCCTGGTGCATCGTCGTCAACTCCTGGACCAATGGCGGGAGCGGCTCGCCTCATTCCTGAATCTACCCGTCAAGGGCATCGGGCAAGTCGGCGGCGGACGACGATGTCCGAACGGGAGCATCGACGTCGCGGTCATCCAGAGTCTGAACCGGAAGCAGGTCGTGGATGATCTGGTCGCCAACTAAGGACATGTCGTCGTCGACGAGTGCCACCACCTATCGGCCGTGAGTTTCGAGCAGGTGCTCCGCCAGGTGAAGGCACGTCACGTCACTGGACCCACCGCCACGCCGCAGCGCAAGGACGGCCATCACCCGATCATCATGATGCAGTGCGGACCGATCCGCCATCGAGTGGACGCCAAGCGACAGGCCTTGGCTCGACCGTTCATCCACAGCGTCCTGCCGAGGCCAACCCTTTTTCGGATGCCTCCCTCCGCGGAGAAACCCGAGATGCATGCAATGTACGAGGCGTTGTCCCAGGACCGGAGCCGCAACGATCTCATTTTCCAGGACCTCATGGCCTGCATCCAGTCTGGACGATCCCCGATCCTGCTCGCTGAGCGGACCCGTCAAATCGATGAATTCGTCTCCAGGATCGGTGCTCTTGTAAAACACGTGGTAGTGCTGAAGGGCGGCATGGGGTTGAAACAACGTCGAGCCGTCGCCGAGCAACTGAAGGCGGTTCCGGAAAGCGAAGAGCGGGTTCTGTTGGCGACCGGGCGTTATATCGGGGAAGG
>Ga0222712_10003260_pt1 | contig 17812 bp, 14 predicted proteins | sample C33_657DmetaG_FD_165043 | JGI IMG/M metagenome (GOLD analysis project Ga0222712, IMG submission 165043) | Estuarine water microbial communities from San Francisco Bay, California, United States - C33_657D | ecosystem: Environmental > Aquatic > Marine > Unclassified | place: USA: California...
CTTAGATAAAGAAGAGAAAGTTGATCTCGACAAAGTCGTGATTGAGATGCCTTCCGAGCAAGAAGTTCCTGTCATCGACTTGAAGCCTGATGGCACAGCCCCAAGTGCCGCAGAAGATGCCGCCGCAGAACAAAAGAAAATTGACGACTTGTTCAAAAAATAATGCTAGGGCCCGCACCTTTTCGGTTTGAACTGCAGGCCGAAAAGGTTGAGGGATCGGCCTTCTCCCTCGCATTCAAAACCCTCACCTGCACAGTTGTTGCACTTTGTGGCTATTGGCTTTTAAGCCTTTGGTTGCAAGGCAAATTTGGCGGTAACGCCGACTTGGAAGGGCTTCGTACTGCCGGCTGGTTTATCTTGGGTTGGTGCTTGCTTGCCTGTACCGCTTGGTTTGTATTGATTAGCCGTATTCGGTTAGACCCTACCGGCATTACACAAAGTTGGATGTGGACCAAGCACTTTGATTTTGATGATTTAGCGGTCGCTCAACTTATTCGTATCCGGGGACTTGAGTGGCTTATTGCGCCAAGGCTTTATGCCCGCACCCTAGCAGGCAAGTTCAGTGTTTTTTTCGTATCCGATGCGGCGGTATTGATAGAGATGGAAAGACTTAGCCAAGAACTCAAAGCATTTCGCCGGATGTGATTCAAGGCGTATTGGCCTCATTTATCACCATTGAATTGAGCCATGAAAAACCGCGCACTTAGGCGCGGTTTCTATTTGTAGGCTTAGACTATTACAGTTTTTGCGCTTGCATGAACGAATCAAACTTGGCTTCCGTGAAACGGAACCACAGGTTGGAATCAGCACGGAACTTGGAGTAGTCTGCATAAACTTTTTTCCAGTTTTCGTTTTTGGCAGAAGTTTCCTCATACAAGGCCATGGCTTCTTTAAATGCAGAGGTCATCACGTCCTTGGGGAACTCACGCAACTTCGCGCCAGAACCTACCAACTGCTTCAAAGCTGCAGGGTTACGGGCGTCGTACTTGGCTTGCATATCTGAGTGTGCCTGAGCGCAAGCGGCCTCAATGATGGCCTTGTATTCAGGCGTCAGCGCATTGAATGCCTTGTCGTTGATAAAGAAGTCCAACTCTGGACCGCCTTCCCAGAAACCGGGGTAGTAGTAGAAAGGCGCAACTTTGTTAAAGCCCAACTTTAAATCATCATAAGGACCCACCCACTCAGCTGCGTCGATGGTGCCTTTTTCCAATGCTGGATAAATATCGCCACCGGGAATGTTTTGGGGTATGACCCCTAAACGATCCAAGACTTTTCCGGCAAAGCCACCCACACGGAACTTCAAACCTTTGAGGTCTTTCACAGACTTAATTTCTTTTCGGAACCAACCACCCATTTGGGCACCAGTGTTACCGCCGGGGAAGTTGACCATGTTGTACTTGGCATAAAACTCACGCAAGAGCTTCATACCATTGCCTTCGTACATCCAAGCAGTCATTTGACGACTGTTCAAACCAAAAGGAATCGCAGTTCCCAAAGCGAAAGTTTCGTCTTTACCGAAAAAATAGTAAGGAGCAGTATGCGCAACTTCGACAGAACCTTGCTGCACACCGTCCACCACACCAAAGGCAGGCATGATTTCGCCAGGTGCATGCACCGACACTTCAAACTTTCCGCCAGACATATTCTTGACGGCCCGGGCAAAAGTATCAGCCGCTCCGTGGATCGTGTCTAACGATTTAGGAAAGCTAGAAGCCAAGCGCCAGCGGATTGCAGCTTGCGCATGGACAGCAGGTGCCGCACCTGCAGCCAATATGCCAGCGATACCAGCATTTTTAATAATGGAACGACGATCCATATGAACTCCTGTTTAAGTGAAAGTCAAAATATGGCGAGATTGTATGCATCCCATCACTAGGGTTTGCACGGGTTTTCCCCTGTATTAGGAGAGTAAATGTGAAAATTTAAGTTTGACCGATGCACTTATTCCTAAAGCATCTAGTCCAAGTTCAGCCAAAAGTTTCGCTGGATCACCATGTTCGGTGAATACATCTGCAACTCCTAAGGTTAATAGGGGTTTTTGGATGCCCAACACTTGCAAGGCCTCTAACACCGCCGAGCCAGCGCCCCCCATCACAGTACCTTCTTCTAATGTGACCAATGCATCATGGCTATTTGCAATTTGCGCGAGCAATTCAGTGTCAAGCGGTTTGGCCCAGCGCATATTCACTACTGTCAAGTTTAGGGACTCGCCAACCTCTAACGCGGGATACAACAAAGTTCCAAATGCAAGCAAAGCAATGCGTTGACCTTGTCTGCGTGTTTCACCCTTGCCATAAGGTAGGGCATTCAAACCAGCGTCCACTTTCATACCGATACCAGCACCCCTGGGATAACGCACTGCAACGCAGTGGTCTTGTTGGTAAGCCGTGGTCAATAGTTGACGACACTCGTTCTCATCTGCGGGGCATGCGACGCTCACGTTGGGAACACAACGCAGAAAAGGAATATCAAACACCCCCGCATGCGTTGCTCCGTCTGCACCAACAATGCCAGCTCTATCAAGCGCCAGCACCATTGGTAATTTTTGCAATGCCACATCATGGATGAGTTGGTCGTAGGCACGCTGCAAAAACGTTGAGTAAATCGCCACAACAGGCTTCACACCTTCGCAGGCAAGTCCAGCCGCAAACGTCAAAGCATGTTGTTCTGCAATACCCACGTCGTAATAGCGGTCTGGAAAACGTTGGTGAAACGCCACCATGCCTGAGCCTTCACGCATAGCTGGCGTAATACCCACTAGCAAGGGATCATGCTCGGCCATATCGCACAGCCATTGCCCAAAGACTTGGGTGAACGTGGTTTTAGCTACCGTGGTCGATGGCACCAATCCGACAGCGGGGTCAAACTTGCCAGGGCCGTGGTAGGCAACGGGATCAGCCTCAGCCAATTCATAGCCTTGGCCTTTTTTAGTCACCACATGTAGGAACTGTGGCCCCTCTAAATTTTTAAGATTTTGAAGGGTGGGTATCAGCGAATCTAAATCGTGACCATCGATGGGGCCGATGTAATTAAAGCCAAATTTTTCGAACAAAGTGGCGGGCACAACAAAGCCCTTGGCCTGCTCTTCAAATCGCTTTGCCAACTCGAACAAAGGAGGCGCACCTTTGAGAACTTGCTTACCCACTTCTTTGGCAGCGGAGTAGAAGCGGCCACTCATCAGTTGCGCTAGGTAGCGATTCAATGCACCCACGGGCGGGCTAATCGACATGTCGTTATCGTTCAAGATCACCAACAAGCGCGCGTTGGTAACACCCGCATTGTTCAAAGCTTCGAAGGCCATGCCAGCAGTCATCGCACCGTCACCTATTACAGCAATCGCATGGCGCGACTCGCCTTTTTGATGTGCGGCCATAGCCATGCCAAGCGCGGCAGAAATACTGGTGGAAGAATGCGCAGTTCCAAAACTGTCGAACTCGCTTTCACTGCGGCGCGGAAATCCACTCAAACCATGGCGCTGACGCAAGGTAGACATCTGGTCTCGTCTACCAGTCAAAATTTTGTGAGGATACGTTTGGTGACCAACATCCCACACCACCCGGTCTTGGGGCGTGTTGAACACATAGTGCAAAGCAACAGTCAACTCCACCGTGCCCAAGTTGGAACTCAAATGACCACCCGTTTTGGCAACGCTATTTAATAAATAAGCACGCAGCTCATCGGCTAAAGGCCCGAGTTTTTGTCTGGGTAATGCACGCAAATCTGCGGGCGAGTTAATCGTGTTTAGTATGTTTGACATATTCAAGTTTTCCGATTCACCACACGTTGCGCCAAAGCAACAAGGGTATATGCAGACGCTAAACCGCTGTCTTGGAGGGCTTTTAGGGCCTCATGGAGCAATTGTTCGGCGTATTCTTGGGCACGGTTCAATCCCAACAAGGATACATAAGTAGGTTTGTCATTCGCAGCATCTTTGCCTGCTGTTTTCCCCAGTGTGACAGAGTCTGAGGTCACATCCAATATGTCGTCTACCACCTGAAACGCCAAGCCAACTGCGCGACCATAGCGCTGCAAACAGTTCCAAACTTGCGCGTTAGTGTGTCCACAGGCAGCGCCCATCATGACACTGGCTTCTAACAATGCACCGGTTTTCAGGAGATGCATCTCATGCAGTTGGTGCTCATTTAAGGCTAGCCCCACACTTGCTAAATCAATGGCTTGACCACCCGCCATGCCGTTAAAGCCCGCCGCTTTTGCCAATAACCGACATAAACGTGCTTGCACATCATCGGGAATACTCTTTTGGGCGTAAGTCATTGCAGTTGATTTACTGTCAGGCGTAAGCAATTCAAACGCCAAAGCTTGTAAGGCATCGCCTGCTAACAACGCCTGCGCTTCGCCAAACTGCACATGCACCGTGGGTTTACCTCGACGCAACACATCGTTATCCATGCAAGGCATATCGTCATGCACCAATGAATAGGCGTGAATCAATTCAACGGCGCATGCAGCCCGCATGGCTGCTGCATCAAAGGTCTCGTCTTTCACGCCGTTTCCTACTGCCTCACGTGCAGCGAGCACCAACATGGGACGTAATCTTTTACCGCCATCCAGTACGGCATAGCGCATAGCTTGACCCAAACCTGCAGGCGCATCTGGACTGATCCACAATGAAAGTGCCTCTTCAACCGCCGACAGGCGTTGGTTAAACCATTGATCCAGTTCGGAAGCTGTCAAAGTATGGGAGCTCTGAATCACGTGGGCGTCCAAGGTTTAAGGGTCCCGTTATCAAGCACTTTGATTTGTTGCTCCACAGCATCAAGCTGCGCACGGCAGTAAGCCAATAGTTCAGCGCCACGTTCGTAACCTGTTAGTAACTGGGCCAGGGGTAATTGGCCTGCCTCCATATCCGCAACCAAGTTTTCGAGTTCTTTGAGGGCATCCTCGTAACTTGCAGGAGGAGATTTTTCCGTAGGTGGGGTTGAGCTAGCCTTAGGCATAAGTTTGAAATCTATTTTTAGTATGTTGTGTGTACATTTTAGAGTGTCTAAGTTCGCTCTTGAGATGGTTACAATCCCACTCCCCTGTCAGCTTTTAGGCTGATTTATTTTTCATCCACCTCCCTGTGGGGAGTCTTTAGGTCAGGTCCCCCATGTCTGATTTAAGTCTTCAACTGCAGCAGGCGCAAGCCCAACTACCAGTTACCAGTTACTTTGACGAGGCGCTATTCCAGCGCGAACTGGAGACCATCTTTCAGTCTGGCCCACGTTATGTGGGCCACCAACTCGCTGTTCCCGAATTGGGTGATTACTTTGCGCTTCCACAAGAGAACGAAGGGCGTGTTCTCGTCCGCACCCACCGTGGTGTAGAGCTGTTGTCCAATGTTTGTCGCCATCGCCAAGCGATTATTTTGAAAAATAGGGGTTCGCTCCAAACACAGGCGCAAAGTTCGGGCGGTGGCAATATTGTGTGTCCCTTGCACCGCTGGACTTATTCGCCGACTGGCGAACTCTTGGGAGCGCCCCACTTTGCGCAAGACCCTTGTTTAAATCTAAAGAATTACCCACTGCGCGAATGGAATGGGTTGTTATTTGAGGACAACGGCCTAGATGTACAAGCTGACCTGGCCAACATGGGTCTGCGCAGTGCGCTTGATTTCAAAGGCTTTGCACTAGATCGCGTAGAACTGCATGAGTGCAACTACAACTGGAAAACGTTTATCGAGGTCTATTTAGAGGATTACCACGTGGGTCCCTTCCATCCCGGTCTTGGACACTTTGTCACCTGTGAAGACCTGAACTGGGAATTTAAAGAAAACTACTCCGTGCAATCCGTCGGTGTCTCGTCGAGTTTTGGCAAACCAGGCTCGACCACTTACCAAAAGTGGCACGAGGTATTGCTCAAATACCGCAATGGTGAGTTACCTGACCGTGGCGCGATTTGGTTGACTTATTACCCGCACATCATGGTCGAGTGGTATCCGCATGTGTTGACGGTTTCTACCTTGCATCCCATCAGTCCTCACAAAACCCTCAACATGGTGGAGTTTTACTACCCAGAGGAAATCGTTGCATTCGAGCGTGAGTTTGTTGAAGCGCAACAAGCCGCTTACATGGAGACCTGTATCGAAGACGACGAGATTGCCGAACGCATGGACGCTGGTCGCAAAGCATTGATGCAACGTGGCGACAACGAAGTGGGCCCCTACCAAAGCCCGATGGAAGACGGGATGCAGCATTTCCACGAGTGGTACCGCCGCAAAATGGGCTTTTTTTCAGAATAAAACCAACCTAACAAATACTTTATGTACACCACATTAATTTCGGTAAAAGACTTACAAAACTTAACTGCCAGCAGTACCGATTACTTAGTGTTTGACTGCACGTTTGAACTTGCCAATACCAGTGCAGGCAATGAAAAATATTTGGAACAACATATTGCTGGTGCTTTGCGTGCAGATTTAGACACGCATCTGTCAACACACAACGATGCAGAGCGAGCCAATGGTGGGCGTCATCCGCTTCCCAAACCAGAAGTATTTGCGGTCTGGCTGCGCAGCATGGGCGTGAACGACAGCACACAAGTCGTGGTCTATGACCGAAATGGCGTGAACTATTGTGGTCGCATGTGGTGGATGCTCAAGTGGTGCGGCCATGCTGCCGTTGCTGTGCTCGATGGTGGCTTGCAAGCGTGGAACGCTGCTGGCGGTTCGGTAGCAACAGGCGAAACATTGCCAAGCACCCTCCAAACCGGTAATTTTTCTGTGCGTACACCGTTACTTCCACTGGTGGATACAGCCACCGTCGCAGCCAATTTGAAAACATCACAAACATTGATCGATGCCCGTGCCCCTGCACGGTTTCGTGGTGAAGTAGAGCCCTTAGACCCCGTGGCAGGGCACATCCCAGGCGCTCTCAACCGTCTCTTTAGTACCAACTTGAATGAACAAGGGTTCTTCAAAAGTGCAGTTGAATTACGCGAAGAATTTGCTTCGCTATTGGCAGGCAGACAACCCAACACCGTGGTGCACCATTGCGGCAGTGGCGTAAGCGCCATACCAAATGTGTTGGCCATGGAAATTGCTGGCTTGGGCCCTACAGGCCTTTATGCTGGCAGTTGGAGCGAGTGGTGCACCACCCCTGGTTTGCCCTGCGAAAAGTCCTAAGCTTTTTAGTGCTGGACCCACTCACCCAAAGCAACCACTAAGGCAATACCCGTCAACAACCAAGCGACTTGCGCCGCTGTCTCTAGTGGCGACAGACGCTTTTGTAATTGCGGAATCAAGTCAGCCAAGGCAACATACATAAAGCTACTGGCTGCAACCACCAAAAATAGGGGTAAGTATTCTTGCAAGGCACCTACAAGTAAATAACCTACCAAGCCGCCCAGAGCAGTTACGCTTCCAGACAACGACAATTTAATTAAAGCGGCTTTGGCGTTGCCTAAGGATTGACGCAACACCACTAAATCTCCGACATGGTGTGGTACTTCGTGCGCCATCACAGCCAGAGCCGCAGCAATCCCTAAACGCGTATCGGCTACAAACGCTGCAGCTATCAAAATGCCGTCGCCAAAAGCGTGAACGCTATCACCTAGTAGAACCGCCCAACTTCCGCCAGTATGGTGAGGGTGTATTGAATCTGCATGCGAATGGCTATGGTCTTGGTGTGCATGCGAGTGTCCATGCTCATGTCCGTGGTGCCACAACTCGGCTTTGTCTAAGAGAAAGAAAAAAATCAAGCCCATCAACAACACAGCAAACAGCACATGCGCAGAAACACCAGCTTCGGCCGAATGCTCGAACGCTTCAGGCAAAAGTCGCATGAAAGCAGTAGCCAATAATGCACCGGCTGCAAGGCTCAATAAGTGTTGGGTAAATCGAGAGAGTAGCGCGTACGCGAGTAATGCGGCTAACCACACACTGCCCACACCAGCCACCAAGGTCCCTATCAAAATAGCAATAAGTGTCATAGCTCAATCATAGGCAAAGGATGCCTCGCACTAAGTTAGTCATTTTTAATGCGCTACATCCCAATTTACGCCCAAGCCTACTTCAGCAAGTAGTGCGACTTTCAATTGCGCAACTCCTGCCATATAACGTGGCACTTCTTGCTTGACCCATTCCACCTCTGCTTCAGGCACTTCAAACACCAATTCATCATGCACCTGCATGATGATGCGGGTGCCACGTTGCTCAGCGTCGAGCACGTTTTGAATTTTCACCATGCTCATCTTGATCAGGTCTGCGGCTGTACCTTGCATAGGCGCATTGATCGCAGCACGTTCTGCACCAGCGCGTCTGGGGGCTGCTGCACTGTTGATCTCAGGCAAATACAAACGCCGACCAAAAACAGTTTGCACAAACCCTTGCGCCTTAGCTTGGTCACGCGTGTCATCCATATAACGCTTCACACCTGCAAATCGCTCGAAGTAACGGGTGATGTAATTTTTGGCGGCCGTGTTGTCAATCCCTAAAGCTTTCGCCAAACCAAAAGCACTCATGCCGTAAATCAGGCCGAAGTTAATCACTTTGGCGTAGCGACGTTGCTCGCTACTGACTTGATCGACTGAGAGACCAAACACTTCAGCTGCAGTCGCGCGGTGCACATCCAAGCCATCGTGAAAGGCTTTGAGCAAGGCAGCGTCATCGCTCAAATGCGCCATGATGCGCAATTCAATTTGGCTGTAATCGGCACTTGCAATCACACTGCCAGCAGGCGCTACAAAAGCCTCACGCACTTTGCGTCCCTCTGGCGTGCGAATAGGAATATTTTGCAAATTGGGGTCGTTGCTAGACAAGCGTCCTGTCACTGCAACTGCTTGCGCATAGTGGGTGTGCACCCTCCCCGTTTTGGGGTTGGCCATTTGCGCCAGTTTGTCGGTGTAAGTCCCTTTGAGTTTGCTCAAAGAACGGTGTTCCAAAATTTTGGCAGGAAGTGGATAGTCTTGCGCCAATTTCTCAAGAACTTCCTCGTCTGTACTTCGTGCGCCCGTGGCTGTTTTCTTGACTACGGGCAATCCCAGTTTGTCAAAAAATATTTCACCTAGTTGCTTAGGGCTTGCCAAATTAAACGGCTGTCCGGCAATGGCGTAGGCCTCATTTTCAAGTTCGACAATGCGTTGCCCCAAAGCGTGGCTCTGTGTCGCCAACTTAGGGCCATCGATTAAAACGCCATTGCGTTCTACCCGAAATAGGGCTTCGCTACTTTTGATCTCCAAGTCGTAAATAAACGCTAATTTTTCGTCCGCTTGCAACTGGGGCCACAGTGCAAGATGCACATCCATGGTCATATCAGCGTCTTCGCAGGCGTATTCACCGGCGCGCTCAATTTCCACTTGAGAAAACGATATTTGGTGCGCACCTTTACCGCAGACGTCTTCATAACTGAGGCCCTGGCGTTCTACGTGTCTTAGTGCCAGACTCGCCAAGCCATGGGGTTTATGCACTTCCAGCACATAGCTTTGCAACATAGTGTCGTGCACAAAGCCCTGCACTTGCACGCCATAGTTGGCCAGCACATGGCGGTCATATTTGATGTGTTGTCCGAGTTTTAAGGCATTGGGGTCTTCAAACCAAGGTTTGAGTTTGGCAATGACTTCTTCGAGTGGCAGTTGATTGGGTGCGTCACCATAGCTGTGGCCTAAGGGTATGTAACAAGCTTCGCCAGGTTGCACAGAAAAGCTCAAGCCCACGATTTGCGCAGTCATCGCATCTATCGCAGTCGTTTCTGTATCAAATGCCGTCAAGCTGGCGTGTTTTATTTTTTCAAACCATGTATCGAATTGATCCCAGGTCAGCACACAGGTGTACTGTTTGGTTGTCACTTGCGAGGGCTGTGGCTTGATGTCTTCAAACATATCATCAGAGGCTTGTGGCTTTGATGGTTTTGTAAATCTTGAGGCGGTGGCTGGAGCTTCACCACCATCGCTCGTCTGATCTGAAACACCAGCGTCATCAGACATCGCGCGCGCCAATCCTTTAAAGCCATAGGTCTCATAAAAACTTTTGAGTCCTAAGCGGTCTGGCGGTTGCAATGTCAATGCCTCGAATGCTGGCAATGTGGGGACATACGCGGACAAATCGCAATCGGTTTTGATGGTGACGAGTTGTCGGCCCATCGGCAACCAATCTATCGCTTGTCGTAGGTTCTCGCCTACAACGCCCTTGATGGCATGCGCGTTTTCCAATAAAGCATCGATGGAACCGTATTCCATCAACCATTTGGCAGCTGTTTTGGGCCCCACTTTTTGCACACCGGGCACGTTATCGACGGTGTCACCCACCAGAGTTTGGAAATCAATCATCAAATGCGGCGGCACGCCAAACTCTGCGGTGACGCCAGCGACATCACGCCGTTTTCCGTTCATGGTGTCGATAATGGTGATGTGTTGATCGACCAATTGGCTCAAATCTTTGTCGCCACTAGAAACAATCACCTCAATGCTTTGCTTGGCTGCCAATACAGCCAGAGTGCCAATGACATCATCGGCTTCAACGCTAGGCACATCTAAAACTTGCCAACCCATAAGTCGTACCACTTGGTGGATCGGTTCTATTTGTGTGCGCAAATCATCTGGCATGGGTGAACGATTTGCCTTGTAGGCGGGATACAGTTCGTCGCGAAATGTGGGGCCTTTAGCGTCAAACACGCAAACAGCGTAGTCGGCAGGCACCTCTTTGCGCAAACTTTGCATCATGTTGACCATGCCACGTATTGCACCAGTGGCGGCGCTGGTTGAGTCGCCAGGAACTGCACGCAAATCGGGCATGGCATGAAATGCGCGGTAGAGATAGCTAGATCCATCTACCAATAACAAGGTTTTCTTTTCGGTCATATCCCACATTGTGCCGTGCACAAATCTGTGACAACTACAATCACGTGTTACGTTTATTCCACCCCGCCATGGCCGTTTTTACCGAAGTCTCTGAATCCAAAGCCCAAGAATTGCTTACCCAATTACAACTGGGTGATTTAGTGGAACTCAAAGGCATTCAAGGTGGCATAGAAAACACCAACTATTTTTTAACCAGCAGCGCGGGCGCCTATGTTCTGACGCTGTTTGAACGCCTCACGCACCAGCAATTACCTTTTTATCTGCATTTGATGAAACATTTGGCCCACCACGGCATCCCTGTGCCAGATCCTGTGGCCAATTCAGACGGTAATATTTTACTAACCCTAGAAGGCAAACCCGCCGCTGTGGTCAACCGCTTGATCGGCAGGAGTGAGCTTGCCCCAACACCGCTGCATTGCCATGCAGTCGGTGATATGTTGGCGCGTATGCATTTAGCTGGTAAAGACTACAACCGCCATCAACCCAATTTACGTGGGTTGGCCTGGTGGAACGAGACAGTTCCTGTGGTGTTGCCTTTTTTGAGCAACGCGCAAAACCGTTTGATCCAAAGCGAACTCGCTTTTCAAAACCATGTTGCCCATTCTTCTGCTTATGCTGCGCTCCCCCGCGGACCCGTTCATGCTGACTTGTTTCGCGATAACGTAATGTTTGAAGGCACAGGTAACGCACTGCAATTGACTGGGTTTTTCGATTTTTATTTTGCAGGCGTAGACACTTGGCTGTTTGATTTGGCTGTGTGTCTGAACGACTGGTGCATTGATATAGACACTGGTGCCTTGCATGTGGATAAAACTACTGCTTTGCTTGCCGCATACCAAGCCGTCAGGCCATTGATTGGCGCTGAGCGTCAATTGCTCAACCCCATGTTGCGCGCTGGTGCCTTGCGTTTTTGGACATCTCGCTTGTGGGACTTTCATCTTCCGCGCAAAGCGAGCATGCTTTCACCGCACGACCCGAGCCACTTTGAACGTGTTTTGAGTCAAAGATTGGCACAACCGATCGGGCTTTCTACATGAAACTTAATGTTGTGGAAGCACGCACTGGATCTAAATGGGTTCGGCAAGGTATTCGCGTGTTTTGGAAACAACCCATTGCTATGAGTGGATTGTTTTTCCTCTTCATGGCCATCATGTCGCTATCGGCATTGCTACCTGTCGTCGGCAGTTTGATTGCACTCTCTCTTTTGCCAGCTGCCACCTTGGGGCTGATGGCAGCGAGTCGTGAAGTGGAATTAGGCAAATTTCCTATGCCCACCATTTTGGCGATTGCGTTTCGCGCCAGCAAAGAACGTAAGCACGATATGGTGGTATTGGGCCTGCTTTATGCGCTCGGCTTTGTTGGTGTGATGGGGCTATCTGCTCTGGTTGACGGTGGTGGTTTTGCGAAGCTGTATCTGGTGGGTGGCAAGTTGGATGCAACAACCATCATGGACCCAAACTTTCAAAATGCCATGTGGCTTTCCCTCCTGCTCTATTTGCCTTTGTCTATGGTGTTTTGGCATGCGCCAGCACTAGTGCATTGGCATGGCGTACCAGCCATCAAAAGTTTGTTCTTCAGTTCTGTAGCATGCTTACGCAACTGGCGTGCGTTTTTAGTGTTTGGACTGATGTGGACGGTCGTGTTCATGTCCACCGCATTGATATTGAGTTTAGTATCAGGCTTGATGGGTGATGGTGAGTTGGTATCTGTGACTCTTTTACCAGCCATGCTGATGCTTGCGGCCATGTTTTTTTGTTCGGTCTATTTCAGTTTTCGCGACTGTTTTGTCAGCGACACCATTTATGCCTAAAAAACTCAAACCTGCCTGAGTTTGGCCACGCTCAAAGCCAACCACTTCATACCGTGGCGCGGAAAATTCACTTGCGCTCTGGCGTCGTCACCTACACCCTCCAAGCCTATGACAGTTCCTTCCCCAAACTTGGTGTGAAAAACTTGTACGCCTGAACGCACCCAAGCATTGGGCCCCGAGGTGGCAGGTGCGCGTTGCAACACAGGCGTTGGCGCACTGGCCTTGGTTTGCCAATCATTATTAAACCAAGTCGGTTGTTGCCAAGCATTGTGAGGCGAAGCGTGTGTATCCGCAAAAGCAGACCTCGCAGGCGTGATCCATTTAAGCGCATGCTCTGGCAGTTCATCAAAAAACCGGCTCTTGATGTTGTAGCGGGTTTGGCCATGCAACATACGGGTTTGCGAATGGCTCAAATACAACCTGCGCCTTGCTCTGGTGATGGCGACGTACATCAAGCGCCGTTCTTCTTCTAATCCGTCGTAGTCATTCATCGAGTTTTCGTGCGGAAACAAGCCTTCTTCCATGCCTGTGATGAAGACGCAATCAAACTCTAGGCCTTTGGATGCATGTACGGTCATCAACTGCACAGCATCTTGTCCTGCTTGCGCTTGGTTGTCGCCTGATTCCAATGCCGCATGGGTCAAAAATGCCGCCAAAGGTGACAAGGTTTCGCCTGTATCTGGATTGATCATTTCACCGTTCACCGGCATTGCGACAGCGTCTCGGCCAAAGCCCTCTTGGGTCACAAAACTCTCCGCTGCATTGACCAATTCGGTCAAATTTTCAATACGGTCTGCGCCTTCGCGTTCGCTTTGGTAATGCTCTACCAAACCAGAGTGGTCAAGCAAGAGTTCAATGATTTGCCTTAGGTTTTGGCCTTGGGTTTGTTCACGCAGCACATCAATCTTGGCTACAAATGCAGTGATATTCACACCTGCTTTACCCGTCAAGGTGCTGACTGCATCGTGCAAAGGGCAACCCAAAGCACGGGCAGCATCTTGTAATTGTTCAATGCTGCGCGCACCTATGCCACGTGGGGGGAAGTTGACGACGCGCATAAAACTCGTGTCGTCCCGTGGGTTTTCTAGCAAACGTAAATAAGCCAAAGCATGTTTGATTTCTGCGCGCTCGAAAAACCGCAAGCCACCATATACGCGGTAAGGCATGGCCGCGTTAAACAGCGCCGTTTCAATCACGCGACTTTGTGCGTTGCTGCGGTAAAGCACGGCAATTTCATGGCGATGTGCCACACCTTGCGTGCCATCGCCGTTTTGGCCTTCGCGCAAGAGTTGCTTCATCTCCTCTACCATCCACTGCGCTTCGGCAAAGTCTGTTGGGGACTCATAAATACGCACTGGCTCGCCCGCACCTTGTGTGGTGTGTAGGTTTTTACCCAAGCGGTTTTTATTGTGGTCAATCAGGTGGTTGGCACTGTCCAGAATATTGCTAAAACTGCGGTAGTTTTGCTCTAACTTGATTTGGTGCTGCACTTGGTACTCGCGCACAAAGTCCGCCATATTGCCAACACGCGCACCGCGGAAGGCATAAATACTTTGGTCGTCATCGCCGACAGCAAATACAGTACCGCCGTCTTGTGCCACAGGTCCTGCGAGTTGCTTGATCCATGCGTACTGCAGTTTGTTGGTGTCTTGAAACTCGTCAATCAAGATATGACGAAAGCGCCTGCGGTAATGTTCACGGATTGGATCGTTATCGCGCAAGAGTTCATAAGAGCGCAACATCAGTTCACCAAAATCCACCACGCCCTCGCGTTGGCATTGGGCTTCGTAGAGCTCATACAACTCCACTTTTTTACGGGAGTCGGGGTCCCGCACATCAACGTCTTTGGGTCGCAAGCCGTCTTCTTTGCACCCAGCGATAAACCACATGGTTTGTTTGGGTGGGAAACGCTCTTCGTCCACCTGAAACTGCTTGCTCAACCGTTTGATGGCACTGAGCTGGTCTTGGATATCCAAGATTTGAAAGGTTTGCGGCAAATTGGCTAACTTCCAATGGGCACGCAAAAACCGGTTACACAGCCCGTGGAAGGTGCCCACCCACATTCCGCGCACATTGACGGGCAACATGCCAGACAAACGCGTCAGCATCTCTTTGGCAGCCTTGTTGGTAAAGGTGACAGCCAAAACGCCACCAGGCGAAACTTGACCGGTTTGTAACAACCAAGCGATGCGAGTAGTGAGTACGCGGGTTTTGCCAGAACCAGCCCCCGCCAAGATAAGCGCGTGGTCAGCCGGCAAAGTCACCGCAGCAGACTGTTCGTCGTTGAGACCTTGCAGTAAAAGGGCTGAGGGATGAGCGCCATCAGGCGTTGGGGTGTCGACCCCCGTTGGGAAATGCATAAGGTGATTTTAGAAGGCGCGGTAATTTTGCTCAGAAGAAGCGCTGTTAGAATCAACCACCGGGCCCAAGATTCTTGCGCTCGGTTTTTTATTGACTGCATCTTGCGCGATAAAAATCCGACCAAGCCAAGCGCTCAATCTTCGAACGTTATTTTCTGGAGCTTGGGATATGGAAATTTTTGATTACGACAATATTTTGTTACTGCCACGCAAGTGTCGCGTGGAAAGTCGTTCTGAATGCGATGCGGGGGTTGAATTGGGAGGGCATAAATTCCGTCTTCCCGTAGTTCCCGCCAATATGAAGACTGTCATCGACGAGAAAATTTGTGTCTGGATGGCGCAGAACAACTATTTCTATGTGATGCACCGCTTTGATTTGGACAATTTAAAGTTTGTGCGTGACATGCACGCCAAAGGCGCGTATGCATCCATCTCTTTAGGTGTGAAAGGCCCTGACCGCGCCACAGTAGATGAATTGCATGCCTCAGGTTTAACACCTGAATTCATCACGATCGACATCGCGCATGGCCACGCCGACAGCGTACGCGACATGATTCGCTATATCAAAAACAAATTGCCTCAAAGCTTTGTGATTGCAGGCAACGTTGCCACACCAGAGGCGGTGATTGATCTTGAAAACTGGGGTGCTGATGCCACCAAGGTCGGCGTAGGCCCTGGCAAAGTGTGTATCACCAAACTCAAAACAGGTTTTGGTACGGGTGGTTGGCAACTATCAGCGCTCAAATGGTGTGCACGTGTGGCTACCAAGCCCATCATTGCAGATGGCGGCATTCGCAGCCATGGCGACATTGCTAAAAGCATCCGCTTCGGCGCATCGATGGTGATGATTGGCTCGCTCTTTGCAGGCCATGAAGAGTCGCCTGGCAAAACCGTGGAAGTGGACGGCGAAATGTTCAAAGAATATTACGGCTCAGCGTCTGACTTCAACAAAGGTGAATATAAACACGTCGAAGGCAAACGGATTTTGGAACCTATCAAGGGCAAGCTAGCCAATACCTTGATTGAAATGGAACAAGATGTGCAAAGCTCCATCAGTTATGCCGGTGGCACCAAACTGATGGATATTCGCAAAGTGAACTACGTTATCTTGGGCGGCGACAACGCAGGTGAACACCTGCTGATGTAACTATGCCGCGAGCAGTTCACTGGCCAATGCATGGATGCGGTGTCCAGGATTTGCAAGGGCTTCCACCACACTGAAGTGTTGCAAGCCTGCAATCGCTTCAGCAACAGGCACATGGGTTTTACCCCACGCTTGTTGTATTAGGGAGTTATGGCGGATAAATTCTGCACTCTCTAATGCTCCGCACACCGAATACAGCTTGCCGTGCTTAGGGGCTGGCATCCAAGCTGGGCTGTTGTTCACCGATATCTCTTCTGTCAAGCGCAAACTGTCTTTTAAGAATGGCGTCGCGCGCACGGATTCCAGCTCGTACAAACCTGAAATCGACAAGGCTTTATTCGCTAAATCTTGCGGCAAGGCGAAGTCGTAAGCACGCCAATTGCAAGCCAACAGCATGGCGGCCAAATGTCCGCCGGCTGAATGCCCAACCAAGATGATGCGTTTGGGGTCTCCACCAAATCTATGCACATTGCGATACACCCAAGCCACTGCTTTGACCATTTGCATCGTGATGTGCGAAATAGTGACAGCAGGGCATAACGCGTAGTTAGGCACCACCACGCAAGCACCTTGTGAGGTGAAAGCCGGCGCTACAAAGGAATGGTCTGCCTTGTCTAAAGAACGCCAATAGCCACCATGGATAAATACCATGACAGGCGCGCCTTTTGGAGAGTGCGCAGTGTTGGCTGGAAATATATCGAGCGATTCATTCTGACCATGGCCATAAGCTACGTCTTGGAAACATCGGTTTTCTTTACGCGCAAACTCAGATGTGTCACGCCAACGCGCGAAATGAATTTCGTGCTCAGGCACCAGCGCGCGGTTGTTGTACATGCGGTCATACCAGGCGTCGTCATGGGTTGTTGTCATAATTTTTTCTCCAGTCGGATTTGAATATTGGTCCAGTTGCGATTGCGGGTGGTGCTGTCCTCGTACAAACTGCTACTGTTGTAGAGATTGTTGGTGTTATAGCTTAATGGAGAGAGATTACTCAAAGTAAGGCGCCAAGAAGTTTTAGGGTCTACCCGCCACAAACCATACACATCCATCACGCGTTTTTGTGACACGTAAAGCCATTGGTATTCGCTGCTGTGGGTGGTGTAACCTGGGTTCATATTGATATTGCCGCCAACCGTGTAAGGCATAGAACGTAAACGGTAGTCCGCACCCAGATTCGCGGTCATGCTGGGTTGTTGATCCAGACGGTTGTTGGGGCCTGCAATATTTAAAACATTGGATTCATAGAAACTGATATTGCTGCGTATGTCTACTGCGGGGGCGTCCGCCACCATTTGGTTCAAACGAAATTTGGCTTCTAGTTCAATGCCTTGGGTGATGGCGTTACCGACGTTTTGCGGAATGGATACATACAACTGCGACGAATAGCCAGAGATGGTTTCTAAACTGGTGACGTTGCGAATCAAATTACTGACGCGGCGATGGAATACCGCCGCACTCAACACGCCACCATCCGGCAAATAACGCTCTACAGCAATATCCAAACCTAATGCAACTTCTGGGCGCAACCCTGGATTGCCCTTGCTACCAGGGTTTGTTGCGATATTGGAATTACTGCCAACATCGTCACGAGACGGGGTGTAACGCGCCAACAAAGATTGCATCCACGGCGCTTTAAAACTGCGCGTCAAACTCATGCGAACTTGGTCTCGCCCTTCTGGATTGGGTTTCCATAGCGCATGCAAC
>Ga0222712_10003261_pt1 | contig 17811 bp, 16 predicted proteins | sample C33_657DmetaG_FD_165043 | JGI IMG/M metagenome (GOLD analysis project Ga0222712, IMG submission 165043) | Estuarine water microbial communities from San Francisco Bay, California, United States - C33_657D | ecosystem: Environmental > Aquatic > Marine > Unclassified | place: USA: California...
AGCTACCGCAGCACGTTAGACAAGTGACTAACGAGCAGCGCCAGAATCGTCCGAGCGGTAAAGTTATACCGGTTAACGATCAGGCTGACGTTGAAGTTGCCGAGGTGCTTGATGGCATCGTGCGGCATATTGAATACATGTCAGACGCCGATGTAGCGTATGACACCGCATGTGAAAATCAAGTAACTTACGGTGAAGGTTATATACGTATTTTAACCGAATATTGTTACGAAGATAGTTTTGATCAAGACATTAAAATTGCCCGTGTACGCAACAGTTTTAGTGTTTATATGGATCCGTTAATCCAAGACCCATGCGGCGCAGACGCTGAATGGTGTTTTATTACGGAAGATACGCTTAAAGAAGATTATCAACGCATGTATCCTAATGCTGCGCCTCTATCTTCTATTATGGCTCAAGGTATTGGCGATCAAGATATTAGCCAGTGGATTACAGAAGATACTATTAGAATTGCAGAATATTTTTATACGACTCACAAACAAGAAACGCTTTATTTATACCCAGGTAATCAATCAGTTTTTAAAAATTCCGCTGAAGATTCCACATTACGGTCTATGGGCTTGATGCCCATGCGCGAACGCCAAGTTGATCGTAAGAAAATTATGTGGATGAAGACTAATGGCTTTGAAATTTTAGAAGAACGTGAATGGGCAGGTAGTTGCATTCCGGTTATACGCGTAATTGGCAACGAATTTCAGGTTGATGGTCGTATTTTTATTTCTGGCATCGTACGCAACGCTAAAGACGCCCAGCGCATGTACAACTACTGGACAAGCCAAGAAGCTGAGATGCTAGCGCTTGCGCCTAAAGCGCCATTTATTGGTTATGGCGGTCAATTTGAAGGCTACGAGTACCAGTGGAAGACGGCTAACACGCAAAATTGGCCGTATCTTGAAGTTAACCCCGACGTTACAGACGGCGCAGGCTCTATTTTACCGCTACCACAACGTGCAGCTCCACCGCTACCGCAAACAGGGCTTATACAAGCCAAAATGGGTGCGTCAGAGGATATTAAATCGACGACTGGTCAATACGACGCAAGTCTTGGGCAAGTATCTAACGAACGTTCTGGTCGTGCAATTTTAGCTAGGCAAAAAGAGTCAGATACAGGAACTTATCACTACGTTGACAACTTAGCCCGTGCTGTTCGGTACGTAACGCGGCAATTAGTGGACTTAATCCCTAAAATTTACGACACGCAGCGGATTGCTCGGATTGTTGGTATTGATGGTGAAACCAACATGGTCAAGATCGACCCCACGCAACAAGAGCCTGTTAAAAAGATCATGGATCAAACAGGCGTGGTGATCGATAAGATTTACAACCCCTCAGTTGGTCGCTACGATGTTGTGGTTACCACAGGCCCAAGTTATATGACTAAGCGCCAAGAAGCTATGGACGCTATGGCTCAAATTTTGCAAGGCAATCCTAACTTGTGGGCTGTTGCAGGCGATTTGTTTGTTAAAAATATGGATTGGCCTGGTGCTCAAGAAATGGCAGCACGTCTTCGTAAAACGATTGACCCGCAGCTGCTTGCCGATCAAGACAACGATCCAGCACTACAAGCCGCTCAGAAACAGATTGAAGCTATGGGCGCTCAGATGCAACAGATGCACGACATGCTTGTAAACGTCAATCAGTCTATTGAAGCTAGAGATGTTCAAGTTCGTGAGTTTGAGGCTAAAATTAAGGCATTTGATGCTGAAACCAAACGTATTTCGGCTACGATGGCCGGCATGACGATGGAGCAAATTCAAGATATTGTGATGGGTACGCTTGCTGCGGCGCATGATGCGGGCGACTTAACACCTTCTAGTCCTAACAAAATGCCTAACGAGATTCAAGAATGAAATGCGCTGATTTTGTAGGTATGATGTTTTTAGCCCGTGATGTTGCACATTCAGTGCATTTAAATACACGTAGCTACAGCAAACATAAAGCGTTGCGTAAGTTTTACGACGAAGTTATTGATCTAGCGGACAAATTTGCTGAAGCCTACCAAGGCAAACACGGTTTAATTGGCCCTATTTCATTGATGAGCGCCAACAAAACATCTAATATTTTAGCTTTTATGCAAGATCAAGTTGAAGAGATTGAAAAAGTTAGATATGAAGTAGTTGATAGAACAGAAACCGCGTTGCAGAATATTATTGATGAAATTGTTGGGTTATACTTAAGTACAATTTACAAACTTAAGTTTCTTGCATAAGGAATTAAGATGCAACTTCTTAAACCAATGAGTAAAACGGATTACCCGTCGTACACGGCTACTTCAGGGGCTACCGCAGGCAATACAACCGCTTGGGTTGCAGGGCCACAAGGCGTTCTTGTATGGGCTGATGTGGCGTCTTATATTGAAGTTGGTGTGGATGCAACCGCTACGACGGCCAGCACGCCGATTCCGGCTAATACGCCTATCTATTTTGCCGTTCCGTTGAATACTTCAGGCGCTCCGTGGCGTGTTAGCGCTTTGCGTATTGGATCAACTAGCGGTATTGCGTACTGTAAGCCAATTAACAAAGAATAAACGCTTTGTTTTAGGGTGGGGTTATTATGGCCGATGTAAAAATCTCTGCGTTAACTAGTGGTAACCCAGCGCAATCCGGCGATGAGATACCTGTTGCTCGCAGCGGCGCTAATTACAAAGTTACCGCCGGCAGCATTGCTGCGTTAGCAGGTGGGGGTGGAGGTACAACTACAAATGCCGCCACGTTTGACAACTCAGGATCTGGTGCAGCTTCAGGAACGACGTTTAATGGGTCTGTAGCAAGGACTATAAGCTACAACACCATCGGTGCGCCTAGTATTACAGGAACCAATGCTTCTGGTACGTGGGATATAAGTATTAAAGGTAACGCAGCCACAGCAACGACTGCAACAACCGCTACGACAGCTACGACAGCTACGACAGCTACGACAGCAACCACAGCAACAACTGCTACTACGGCAACGAATGCTACGAATGCGGTTAACGCAACAAACGCAACAAACGCAACAACAGCCACCAATTTAGCCGGCGGTGCGGCTAATAAAATTGCTTACCAGACCGGTGCTGGAGCAACATCCTTTATTACGGCTCCTGTTAGCGCATCAACTTATTTGCAGTGGGATGGAACTTCTTTTGTTTGGGCTGCCGGCGGCGGCGGTGGGGGTACGACAACCTACCCACTAACCATGAACAATTCAGGTTCTGGTGCAGCATCAGGTACGGCTTTTGATGGATCGGTTGCCAGAACCATCAGCTACAACACGGTTGGAGCACCATCTACAACCGGCACGAATGCTTCAGGGTCTTGGGGTATCTCGGTTACCGGCACAGCGGCAAACGTAGCCAGCGGTGCGGCAAACCAACTGTTGTATCAGACCGGTGCAAACACAACCACATTTGCAACCGCACCTACGGTTAGCAATACTTACTTAAAGTGGAATGGGACTACGTTTGCCTGGGATAGTCCATCGGGTTCAGGTGACGTTGTTGGCCCATCAAGTGCGGTTGATAGCCAGATTGCTTTGTTTAACAGCACAACAGGCAAGCTCATCAAAGCGGCTACGACTACGGGCTTATTAAAAGCATCATCAGGTGTTATTGCTGCGGCTACCGCAGGAACAGATTACGCAGCGGCTACGACGGGTTCTGCAAATCAGTTGCTTGCAAGTAACGGTTCAGGTGGGTTTACAAACCTTACAACAGGTACAGGTGTTGTTACAGCACTTGGTGTTAACACAGGTTCTTCTGGTGCATTTGTTGTTAACGGTGGTGCGTTAGGTACACCATCAAGCGGTACGGTAACAAACCTTACTGGTACAGCATCAATCAATATTAACGGTACGGTAGGCGCAACCACACCAACAACTGGTGCTTTCACGACACTTTCAGCGTCTTCTACAACTACTTTTTCTGGTTTAACGGCTAGTACAGCGCTTGCTTTAGATGCAAGTAAAAATGTTGTTAGCGTTACTAATACGGGTTCAGGTAGCAATGTTTTAGCCACATCCCCCACATTAGTAACACCCAATTTAGGTACACCTACTACCTTAACTCTTACCAACGCCACAGGCTTACCTTTATCAACGGGTGTAACGGGCAACCTTCCGGTCTCTAATCTGAACTCAGGGACGGGCGCATCATCTTCGACGTTTTGGAGAGGTGATGGAACGTGGGCTACTCCGGCTGGCGGTGGCGGCACAACAACCAATGCCTTGACATTGAACAATTCGGGTTCTGGTGCGGCGTCTGGGACAACCTTTAATGGTTCTACAGCCGTTACACTTTCCTACAACACGTTAGGTGCTGCACCAGCTCCTACGGGTACAAGTTCGCAGTTGCTTGCTAACGATGGTGCAAGTGGATTTTCTAATGTTAATGTTGGCTCGGGGTTAAGTTTAGTTGCAGGAACATTGACAGCAACAGGTGGTGGGGGCGGCGGTTCTTCTTCTCAGCTTGAATACTTAACAAGTATTACGGCAAACTATACGATTGCAAACACAGCCAATGCAATTGGCATAGGGCCAATCACGGTAACCAGTGGTGTGAGTGTGACTGTCCCTTCAGGGTCAAACTGGACTGTCTTAAAGAGTACGGCGCTGGCAGCGCTTTATTAAACGAGGATTATATGTCTGCTTTAATTATCAAAGGCAATACATCGGGGGCAGGGTCACTGACACTGCAATCAGCCAATACAGCATCAACCACGACGCTGACGCTTCCTGCAACGGACGGCACTTCAGGCCAAGCCATTACAACGGATGGTTCAGGCAACCTGACGTTTACTACCGTCGGTGGAGGTACAACCACTAATGCGTTGACCATGAATAACGCTGGTTCTGGTGACGCATCAGGAACCACGTTCAACGGTTCAGCAGCGCGTACCTTGAGCTATAACACGCTCGGCGCAGCGGCTACAGGTGCATCTAATACGTTTACCGCCGCACAAACATTCCGAGCAGCTAATGCGGTTAGGTCTGAAGCAGCAAGCACTCAAGATGCCGTTGTTGTAGCAGGTAGAGCAGGCGGCACAAGTTCGTATGCGGTGACGCTTACGCCAACGACATTGACGGCAAACAGAACGGCTACGTTTCCTGATGAGTCGTTTACGGTTGGGTTTAGAAACGTCCCAGCCGTTGGCACAAAAACTTCAAGTTATCAACTAGCCGTTGGTGATGTTGGCAAATATGTGCAGATAGGTTCAGGTGGGTCAATTACGATTCCAACAAGCACATTTGCCGAGGGCGATGTTATTAGTCTGTTTAACAACACCTCGGGCAGCATTACGATTACCTGTTCTGCGCCTACCGCTTACATTGCTGGTACAGACACCATCAAAACATCCATGACGCTTGCTACACGAGGTGTGGCAACGGTTTTGTTCTATAGCGCAACAGCGTGCGTTGTATCTGGAAACGTATCATGACAGGCATTCTTCTTTCTTTGCTTGGCTCCACGTTTGGTGGAGGCGGCGGTGGTGGCTACACCGTCATCCAAACCTTTACGGCTACCTCTACGTGGACTTGCCCTGCTGGGGTGACGAGTGTTGATTATTTAATTGTAGGCGGTGGCGGTGGCGGCGGTGCGGATAATGGTGCTGGTGGCGGAGGTGGTGGCTTTAGGACAGGCACAGGTTTGGCAGTATCCTCTACTGGCGGCCCTAATTCAGACGGCACCTACACCATAGCTATAGGGGCGGCAGGAAGCGCGGGTTCTGGCGGGGGGCGTGGAGGGAGTGGTGGTGATTCGTATATTGCTGGCTCTCCTATTACTGAAAGCCCGTCTGGGGCTGGAACAAATACGCTTAAAGCATACGGCGGTGGAGGCGGCGGTGCTTCTTCAAACACTAACGGAGTTAATGGTGGTAGTGGTGGCGGAGGTGCAACTTCCGGAGCAACTATAGGGACTATTGGTTCTGGTAATACGCCTAGCGCACCGTCTGCTGGTGGCAATGGCGCTCCTGCGGTTGCGTATCAGGGATTCAATGGTGGCGTCGGAAACACGGACAATGCCACTTACCGTCAAGCAGGTGGAGGCGGTGGAGCTAGCGCAGTTGGAGCAAACGGAGGCACATCAGGCGGTTCATTAGGTGGTGCTGGCGGTGCAGGTCAAGCATCTACAATTACCGGATCATCCGTAACCTACGCTGGCGGCGGTGGTGGAAGTAATGGTGGTGCTGGTGGCGCTGGGGGTGGTGGAACTGGTGGAACGTATCCAAATCCTAGTTCAACCGCCGGAACGACTAACAGCGGTGGTGGTGGTGGCGGTGGTAAATATTTGGATAGCGGTTCAGCAGGCGGCTCCGGTATCGTAATTCTAAAGTACACCGTTGCTAGCCAAACCGTCTTTGTATTCAAAGGCACGACTACGTGGAAATGTCCGACTGGTGTGACCTCTGTTGACTACCTTGTGGTTGGCGGTGGTGGAGGTGGTGGTTCCAATATTGGTGGGGGTGGTGGTGCGGGTGGGTATAGGACAGGATCAGCTTTGTCTGTATCGGCAGGGACTGACTATACAGTTGTTGTCGGCGGTGGAGGGGCTGGCGGCGTTGCACCAGTTGGTTCTACTTCTGTTGGTAAATCTGGAGGTAATTCGTCGTTTTACGGATCTCCAATTTCTAATGATCCATCTATCTCTAACGCTTCTGGTACTGCGTCTTCAATCTCCGGAACGACTTTGACCGTTGGTGGAACAGTAACCAATACGTTTTACGCAGGAATGGCTCTTTCGGGTACCGGAGTTGCAAGCGGAACATTTATTACTGCATACGGTACGGGTACAGGTGGGGCTGGCACTTACACAGTTAACGTAAGCCAGACTGTTTCTAGCACCACAATCACAGGTTCTTTAAGCGGCATCAATGCTTTTGGTGGTGGCGGAGGTGGTGGTAGAGCGCCTGCTCCGTCTGGAGCACGGTCGGGGGGTTCTGGCGGGGGGAGTGGCGGAATTAGTTCCCCAACAACAAGTGGATCAGGAATTTATCCTGGATCATCGTTTATTTCTGGTACACGACAAGGCTACGACGGCGGCAGCGGAACAGGAGATGCAGCAGGGTCAACTGCTGCTGGCGGTGGCGGTGGCGCAAATCAAGCTGGCACATCTGGTTCTTCTTCGCAGGGCGGTGCTGGTGGCATAGGTTTGCAATCATCTATTTCAGGTGTCACCCCGAATCCCTACTATTCTGGTGGTGGTGGAGGTGCTGGACATGTGGGAACTGCTGGTTCAGGCGGGAATGGAGGCGGCGGAACAGGTGGAACTTATAATTCCCCAGCCAGCCCTGGAAGTTCTTTTACTGGCGGTGGTGGTGGTGGTTCCGGTGAAACCGCTCCGTACATTGGAGGCGGCGCAGGCGGCTCCGGTATCGTAATCATCAAAATCAATCAATAACATGACTACAAAAGTTTATAAATTCCTAGGAATAGACACAGCTATGCACCTGCTTCGTCCTGGGGCGAAGTGGGAAATCTCTAACAACGTATTCACACGTTGGGATGATCCGAGGCCTTGTCCGAGTATTGAGGAAGTTTATTGGGTGATAGACAAGATCAAGGAGTTTGAAGATGCTATCCCTACGATCTGGCTACCTGAACAGTTAGAAGAAATGGGCATCAAGCAAAAGGAAATTGAAGATGCAATTGCATAATCTTTTTCCGACACCTGTAGGCTTTGCTGAGTTAGGTCGTCCCTTGTCAGATGAGGAGTTGTTCTTCATCCGTGAGTTGCCGACAAGGCCGAATATGGGCAACACCACAAGCACGAACAACTTTGTCTTGCGTGATCCAGCTTTAACGTCTCTGCGCTCATTCATTGAAGATGCTGTCTCGGAATACTTCAAGTCCACAGTCAATCCTAAGCACAACGTAAGCCTGAGAGTCACGCAAAGCTGGTGCAACTACTCAAACCCCGGCCAGTACCACCACAAACACGCGCATCCTAATAGTTATATCTCAGGTGTGTTCTATGTGCAGACCAACCCTGATGATCGGATTTACTTTTACAAAGATGGCTGGCAGCAGATCAAGTTTCCGCCGGAACAGTGGAATCCGTATAACTCGGAGAGCTGGTGGTACGAGGCTCATGTCGGCAAATTGATTCTCTTTCCTTCTTCGCTGACGCACATGGTTCCTGAAGTCAAAGGCGAGGACACAAGAATCTCACTATCATTTAACACCTTTCCCGTAGGAGTTGTCGGGGAAGAAATGGATTTAACCGGACTCAAGTTGGAGGCGTAATGGCTCACTTCGCAAAGATTGATGAAAACAACATCGTCACGCAGGTTGTTGTGGTAGACAACAAAGACACGGCTGATGCGTTTGGTGTGGAGAAAGAACACATCGGTGCTGCCCATCTTGAAAAGATTCTTGGTGGTGTATGGAAGCAAACGTCCTACAACGGCAAGATCAGAAAGAACTATGCAGGGATCGGTTACACCTACCGATCAGATATTGATGCGTTTGTGCCTGTAAAACCTTTTCCTTCATGGCTGTTAAATGCCAATGCTCAGTGGGAAGCGCCTGTTACGATGCCTACAGATGGAAAGATGTATAGCTGGGATGAGGCCACAACAAGTTGGGTACAAGTAATATTGCCACAATAGTGTTTGTAAGATAATATAGGTTATCAATGTATCGGCCCACTAGACCGAGACTCTAACGAGTTGGATGTATGACTGAACAAATTCAAGAAAACTTAGCGGAAGTTGAAACCGCGCCAGCACCCGAGGTGACGGCCACCACGGAGAATGCACAGATTGCGCCGGAGGTCGCTGAACAAGCACCAGAGCAGACTGAGGAAAAGCGATTTACCCAGGCTGAACTTGACGCGATGATCAGCAAACGACTTGCAAGAGAGCAACGCAAGTGGGAACGGGAACAAAAGCTGCGGGGGTCTACTTCCGTAACGCCGTTAGATGAATCATTAACTCAAGATAATTTTGCGACAACTGAGGAATACGCGGAAGCGTTAGCCGAAAGAAAAGCCGTAGAATTACTTGCACGACGTGATGCAGAAAGACAGCGGGCTGAAATTCTTGAGGTCTATCACGAGCGCGAAGAAGAAGCACGGACTAAGTACGAAGATTTTGAGCAAGTTGCGTACAACCCGCGTCTTCCAATCACGACAGTGATGGCCGAAACGATTCAAGCGTCTGACATTGGCCCTGAGGTAGCGTATTACTTAGGTTCTAATCCGAAAGAAGCTGATCGTATTGCCAAGTTGTCTCCTTTTTTGCAGGCCAAAGAGATTGGGAAGATTGAAGCTAAATTAAGCGAAAATCCTCCTGTTAAGAAATCATCGAGCGCCCCAGCGCCGATTCAGCCGGTTACCCCACGGGGTGGCAACGCAAGAGTTTTAGACACGACTGACCCACGTTCGATTAAAGAGATGTCAACGTCAGAGTGGATTGAAGCCGAGCGTCAACGGCAGATAAAGAAATGGGAAGCTCAAAACCGTATCCGCTAATTTTTTATAAGGAATTGTCATGGCAAATAGTTTATTAACCATTGACATGATTACTCGCAAGGCACTTGAAATCCTTGAGAATAATCTTGTCTTGACCCGCAACGTAAACCGTCAGTACGACGATAGCTTTGCTGTCGAAGGTGCTAAGATTGGTTCAACCTTGCGTATCCGTTTACCGGATCGCGCACTTGTTACTGATGGAGCTGCTCTGCAAGTTCAGTCAGATAACGAGCAATTCACCACATTGACTGTTGCTTCACAAAAGCACATCGGCGTTAACTTTACTTCTGCTGAGTTGACTTTGCAGTTGGATGACTTTGCAGAGCGCGTTCTTAAGCCGCGTATTAGCCAACTTGCATCAAGCATTGATGCAGACGTTGCTAATTCATATCTGTATGTTGGCAACACGGTTGGTACGCCTGGCACAACGCCTGGCACATCGTTGGTTCTGTTGCAAGCTCAGCAGAAATTGAACGAGAACGCTGCTGTGATGTCGCCCCGTTACGCTACGGTTAATCCCGCTGCTAACGCTGGTTTAGTTGAGGGTATGAAAGGTTTGTTTAACCCTACCGATACGATCAGCAAGCAGTTTAGAAACGGCATGATGGGCATGGGCGTACTTGGCTTTGATGAGATTAACATGTCTCAGTCGATCAAGCAGTTCACGACCGGCTCGCGTACGGCTACCGGCGGCACAACTTCTGCGGCTGTTACTAGCGAAGGTGCAACCACCATTGCTATTACCGGCGCAGGCGCTAGCGCAACGGTTAAGGCTGGCGACGTGTTTACCGTGGCTGACTGCTATGCTGTTAACCCACAGACCCGTGAGTCAACTGGTTCGCTGTTCCAGTTCGTTGTAACGGTTGATGTGACGCTTAACGGTTCTGGCGCAGGTAACTTGACGGTTGCTCCGATGTACTCGGCTAGCAACGCGCTTGCAACGGTTAACAGCTTGCCGGCAACCAGCAAGGCTGTAACGTTTGTTGGTGCAACATCGTCGCAGTATCCACAAAACCTCGTCTACCATAAAGACGCAATCACTTTCGCTACTGCCGATCTGATGATGCCGCAAGGTGTTGACATGGCATCGCGTCAGGTTCATAACGGCATCTCGATGCGTATTGTTCGCCAGTACGACATCAACAATGACCGTATGCCCTGCCGTATTGACGTGTTGTACGGCTACAGTGTGATTCGTCCGCAAATGGCTGTTCGTCTTTGGGGCTGATTGATTTAGGGGGCTTCGGCCCCCTTACCAAATTATTTTTTGAAAGGATTTATCATGGCAATCCCTAATGGCGCTGGCGGCTATCAATTTAATGATGGTAACGTCGGTGAAGCTCTTTTAATCGTTCAAGGCGCACCTACAGCAATCACCGCAGCGACTACAATGACTGCGGCTCAGCTTGCTAACGGTTTGTTTACGTTTGACGGCACGGCTGGTAACTTGACGTTGCCCACCGTTGCTTTGCTTGAAGCAGAAGTTTCTTCAGCAACCAAAGTAAATGCAGCTTTTGATTTCTACGTGATCAACATTGATGCCGCAGGTTCAGACACCGTAACATTGGCTGTTGGAACTGGTTGGACAATTGTTGGTGCTGCTGCTGTAACTTCGGGTACATCAGGACATTTCCGTGCTCGTAAGACCGGCGATGGCACTTGGACTTGCTACCGCGTGTCGTAACCAATAGAGGGCTACGGCCCTCTATTTTTAAAGGATAAATTATGCCTAATACCAAACCAATTGGCGTGGCGTATGAAGATCAAGCTATCAGCGGTGGCTCAGTAGACAACACGCCTATTGGCGCGTCTACTGCATCTACGGTTGTTGGTACGACCATTTACGCTTCATCAGAACTTGGCTACACTGCCGCCGCACAAGGTACAGTAACGCAAGCTACTAGCAAATCGACTGCTGTAACGCTTAATAAGTCTGCTGGTCAGATCACGATGAACAACGCAGCTTTAGCTGCTAACACTGCTGTGACTTTTACTTTAACAAATAGTGTTATTTCTGCTAAAGATGCAATTATTGTTAACGTGTCTGGCGGTGCTACAGCTGCTGCGTATACAACTTATATCTCAAGCATGACCGCAGGGTCTGCCGATATCACGTTGCGTAATATGACCGGTGGTAGTTTGAGTGAAGCAGTTGTTATCAATTTTGCTGTGATTCATTGCGTGTAAAGGCACGGGGGTTAATCACCCCCGTTAAAATTATGGCCGTCATTTATCTTCGCCATCCGGTACACGGCGCTAAAGTCGCAATTTCGCACATGGAAGTTGAGCACGACACACAAAACGGTTGGGAAGAATACGACCCTAGTGATTTGCATGATGGGTCTGAACCTGTTAATGAACTTCAACCGCGCCGCCGCAGCCGTAAAACTTCGGAGGTTGAGTCATGACAACTGCTGCTGAAATCATCGATGGATCGCTTCGTCTTCTTGGTGTTCTAGCAGAAGGCGAAACGCCATCTGCTGCTGTTATGCAAGATTCGATCATGGCAATTAACCAAATGATTCAATCTTGGGATACAGAACGTTTAGCCGTGTTTAGTACGCAAGATCAAACGTTTACGTGGCCTGCAAATGTTATATCGCGTACGCTTGGGCCTACTGGCGATTTTGTGGGCAACCGTCCTATTGAAATTGATGATTCTACGTATTTTAAAGATCCGTCATCAGGATTGTCATTTGGTATTAAATTAATCAACCAACAACAATATGACGGCATAGCGTTTAAAACGGTTACGTCAACTTATCCGCAAGTTATGTGGGTTAACAATACATTTCCTGATTTGGAAATGACTGTTTACCCTGTACCTATTAAAGCCTTAGAGTGGCACATTATTTCGGTTGAAACTTTAACTGAAGTGTCAAGTGTTGCTACTGATATGTATTTTCCACCAGGCTATTTAAGAGCTTTCCGATATAACTTAGCGTGCGAGCTGGCTCCTGAGTTCGGCGTGGAACCATCGCCGCAAGTGCAACGTATTGCTATGACTAGCAAACGTAATCTGAAGCGCATTAACTTCCCTGGCGATTTGATGGCGATTCCATACCCGATTGTTGCAACCCGTCAACGGTACAACATTTACGCTAACAACTTTTAATGAAAACCCCAATCCTTGGATCGACTTACGTTGCTCGTTCTGTCAACGCAGCCGATGCAAGGATGGTCAATTTGTTTCCAGAAGTTGTGCCGGAAGGCGGCAAAGAGCCTGCATTTCTTCAGCGCTGTCCTGGCCTACTCAATCTTGCTACGATTGGAACCGGCCCTATCCGAGGGCTGTGGTCGTTTTCGTCAGACAACACCTCCGCATTTGTTGTTTCAGGTAACAGCCTATACAAGATAAACACCAGCTACGCCGCTACGTTTCTAGGTAACGTAACGGGTACAGGGCCGGTCAGCATGTCTGATAACGGTATTCAACTGTTTATTGCGGCTAACGGCCCTAGCTACATCTACAACAATTCAACCAATGTGTTCGGCCAGATTACAGATCCTGATTTCCCCGGCGCAATAACGGTTGGTTACATTGACGGTTATTTTGTTTTCAATGAACCCAACAGCCAACGCATTTGGGTCACGCAGCTGCTAGATGGTACAGATATTGATCCGCTTGACTTTGCAAGCGCTGAAGGATCACCGGACGGCGTAGTGGGTTTGATTGTAGACCACCGTGAAGTTTGGGTGTACGGCACAAACAGCGTAGAAGTTTGGTACAACGCAGGCTCATTAGATTTTCCGTTGCAACGTATTCAAGGCGCGTTCAACGAAATTGGTTGCATTTCTGCATACACAATTGCCAAAATGGACAACGGGCTGTTTTGGCTTGGATCTGATGCTCGCGGACAAGGCATTGTCTACCGCGCTAACGGCTACACAGGGCAACGCATCAGCACACACGCAGTTGAATGGCAAATTCAACAATACGGCAATCTTACCGACGCGTTAGCGTACACCTACCAACAAGACGGCCACAGTTTTTACGTACTAATCTTTCCTAGCGCTAATACAACATGGGTTTATGACGTTGCTACAGGTGCGTGGCACGAACGCGCTGGATGGAGTGATGGAACGTTTACACGGCATCGTAGTAATTGCCAGATGGCGTTTAACAATAAAATTATTGTTGGCGATTACGATAACGGCAATATTTACGCTTTTGATCTAAATACATACGCAGATAACGGCCAGATTCAAAAATGGTTACGCTCGTGGCGGGCGCTCCCCACAGGGCAAAACAATCTTAAGCGCACAGCCCATCACGCCATGCAAATTGATTTAGAAACGGGCGTAGGGTTAGACGGCTATTCAGTGACTGAAAGTGTTTTCTTTATTACTGAAACAGGCGGCAATTATTTAGTAACAGAAACGAACGACTATTTTATTGAAGAGCAACAAATACCTGGAACGCAAGGCGCAGATCCTGAAATTATGCTGCGCTGGTCAGATGATGGCGGGCATACTTGGTCTAACTATCACACCGCATCGGTAGGCAAGATTGGTCAATACTACTATCGCGTTTGGTTTCGTAGGTTAGGCATGACGCTTAAGCTACGTGATCGCGTGTATGAGCTGTCCATGACTGATCCTGTTAAAACGGCAATCATGGGCGCAGAACTTTTAATTTCCCCAACCAATGCTTAACGTCACCAACATCCCTGCCCCCCGCGTTAGCATTATCGACGAACGAACAGGGCTTATTTCGCGTGAATGGTATCGATTCTTTTTGAATCTGTTTACGTTGGTGGGGCAAGGCAACAATCCTACCAGTTTAGATGATATTCAAGTTGGGCCGCCATCGCAGCAAATTAACGTTTTAGTAGCTAGCAACATTACCGATCAAGCACCGCCGTCTGTACCGTTTGTGTCGGTTGCTGACAATCAAGCCTTAGCCCCACCATCTACACCATTTGTACAAATTGCTGACAACCAAGCTTTAGCCCCACCATCTACGCCGTTTGTACAAATTGCTGACAATCAAGCCTTAGCCCCAACGTTTATACAACTATCTATACCTAACTACGCCGATTTATTGCCGCCAGTAATTCCTACAACGGCTAGTTCAGGCACAGTCACTAGTGTAGATGTGTCAGGCGGTTCAACAGGCGTAACGTTTAGTGGTGGCCCTATTACAACGTCTGGCACGATTACGATGGCTGGCACGTTGGCAATAGCTAATGGCGGCACGGGCGCTACTTCTACACCCACTAACGGCCAATTACTGATTGGTAACGGTTCTAACTACACACCAGCTAATTTAACCGCTGGAACCAACATAACCATTACTAACGGTTCTGGAACCATTACCATCTCTGCAACGGGCGGCAGCGGCTCAGTCATTAGCGTTGACGGTAGCGGCGGCTCGACGGGGCTGACGTTGACCGGTGGCCCCATCACAACGTCTGGCACGCTCACGCTCGGCGGCACGTTGGCAGTTGCTAGTGGTGGTACGGGGTCAACAACGCTAGATGGCGCAGGCATCGTAACTAAAACCGGTGCTCAAACCATTAGTGGTCAGAAAACTTTTACAAGTTTAACCAACCAATTTTTGGGGTTAACTTACGCCACATCTGACGGCTCTACTAGCAACGCATACCTTGGCGAAAGCGCAGCCTATGCCACTGTAGCAGGCGTCAATGGTGTTGTGTTAGGTTCAGGAACTACGTACCCAGGCTTTGGCCGGGTTGTTGTGGATACAAACGGCATACGCCCTTTTACTGATAACACATACAGTTGCGGCAACTTAACTTGGCGTTGGAGCAACGTAGTTACTTATGACTTGATAGTCAGTAATAAAATTACCAGCGGCACATGGAACGGATCTACTATAGGTATCGGCTACGGCGGCACGGGCGTTACGTCTACGCCGTCTAACGGTCAATTACTCATCGGTAACGGTTCGGGCTATAGCTTATCAACGTTAACCGCAGGCACAAACATATCGATTAGCAACAGCTCGGGCGGTATAACCATTTCTTCAACGGGCGGCAGCGGTACGGTAACTAGCGTCAGTGGTAGTGGTGGCTCGACAGGCTTGACGCTGACCGGTGGCCCAATTACCACATCAGGAACGTTGACGCTTGGCGGCACACTTGCCGCTGCTAACGGCGGCACGGGCGCGTCCTCGCTTACGGGCGCGGGGATCGTCACAACAACTGACACCCAAACCGTATCCGGCGCCAAAACTTTTTCTAGCACCAGCAATCAATTTGTTGGATCTAGCTACAAAACATCTACGGGTTATTTTTACGGCGACGGTATTATCGGTGGGTCTACGGGCGTATTGCTTGTTTACGGCGCTTACCCAGGCACAGCTATTTTTTCAGGCGATAACGGCACTTGGCGTCCTACCGATGATAACACCCGCGCATTAGGCACAAGCGTCCATCGTTACACAACAGTTTATGCCGTCACCGGCACGATCAACACTTCAGATGCAAATCAAAAACAACAGATTAGAGAACTATCAGATGCCGAGCAGCGCACCGCACAGCGGGTCAAAAAACTCATACGGGCGTTCAAATGGAACGATGCAGTTGAGACTAAAGGCGAAGAAGCAAGGATTCACTTCGGTATCATAGCCCAAGACGTACAAGAAGCATTTGCTTTGGAAGGCTTAGATGCGTCAAAATACGGCTTATTTTGCAGCGACACATGGACTACATCAGACGGATCATCTCAAACGCGGTTGGGCGTGCGATACAGCGAGTTGTTAGCTTTTATCATCGCCGCGCTTTAAGGACTACTATGCCAACGACTATCTTATCTCCAACACCTAAACTTCAATTCTTTACCTCAAACGGCGTCCCGTTGGTTGGAGGTAAGTTGTATTCCTATCAAGCCGGCACGTTGACGCCGCTAGCGACTTACGCGGATTCTACCGGCAACACCGCCAATCCTAATCCGACGATCTTAGATTCACGAGGTGAAGCTAACGTTTGGTTAAGCAGTTCGTCGTACAAATTTGTTCTTAAGGATAGCAACGATGTATTGATTTGGACGGTTGATAATATTTCAACGCCGCAAGCGTTGATCACCGCGCTGCAAAATAACCTTGCTGCTTCTTCAGGATCGTCGTTAGTAGGTTTTATACAGTCTGGCGCTGGCGCAGTTGCCACAACAGTTCAAACTAAACTACGTGAAACCTTGTCAGTTAAAGATTTTGGTGCTGTTGGTAACGGATCAACCGACGATACTAGCGCGGTTCAAGCAGCTCTCACCGCAGCTACCGGCAAGTCGTTGTATTTCCCAGCAGGCACATATTTGTGTAACGGGTTGATTATTTACAGCGGCACGACTATTTACGGTGATGGCCCTTCCAGTTCTATCATTAAAGCGAAGTCATCACTTTCTACTTCAGCGCCGCTGCTACGCAACCAAAACATAACAGGTATGGCGTATGTGTATGTTGATACGGGGATTGAAATACGCGGTCTAGGTTTTAATGGAAACAATCTTACACCACGCACTGTAGGTCTTATAGAGTTTGCCAAAGTTTATGATGCGTTGATAAGCAACTGCAAAATTTATGATATTCAATATATTGGTTTAGCTTTAGGCGGTTGTTTAAGTGTTAACGTCACCAACTGTTTATTTTCAAATTGCGGAAATACCGCAGTCAGCGCAGAGGGTGGCTCTGCTTTATGGACAGGCAGTTCGGCAGATGCAACTATAAGTTTTGACATTAGCGTTACTGAGAACAGTTTTATCAGTAACAACTGGTCTGCTATGTACATTACTGGCAATCGCACGTCGGTTACCGGTAATTATATGAGCAGCAACAAAGAGTCAGCCGTTTTTATGACCGGTAGCAACAACGTGTTAGCTGACAATTGGGTTAGCGGACAAACGCGCAAAAACGTCTCCGCGTCAGGTTTTGAAATTGGAGGCGATAACATCACTATTTCAGGTAACTTTATTGGTGATGTTCAATCAGATTGCATTTCATTAACCGACACGCAATTCGTAACGATTACGGGAAACACTTTACTGAACCCCATGCGCGATAGCGTAACGTTTTCAACAGGATCATGTATCAGTATTGCTTCGTCAACTGCTAGCCCTAATCAGCCACGTTACCTTACCATTGTTGGCAACAACATGTGGGTTCCTTCAAGTGATGCTTACGCGGCTATTGCCGTTGGCGGTGCAGGCAGCGCTCCTGCGTATTGCCTGATATCTGACAATCAGTTAAGCAGCAACACATGGACAAGCGGAACAGCCATTCACTTTTGGCCAAATTTAGTTTCAACCACAATAACTATCCGCGATAACCCTGGTTATTTTGATGTGTTTGACCAAGGTGGTTATGCAGCCGCTCGTTTTTATGCGGG
>Ga0222712_10003262_pt1 | contig 17811 bp, 28 predicted proteins | sample C33_657DmetaG_FD_165043 | JGI IMG/M metagenome (GOLD analysis project Ga0222712, IMG submission 165043) | Estuarine water microbial communities from San Francisco Bay, California, United States - C33_657D | ecosystem: Environmental > Aquatic > Marine > Unclassified | place: USA: California...
GTCAACATCAAGAGTGGGGGCGTGGGTCTCAATCTCCAGCATTTCACCCACATTATCTTCATGAGTCCCTGGTGGACAAGTGCCCTCATGCGCCAGTCAGTTGGCCGCGCTGTCCGCATTGGACAGGAAGAGGAGGTGCAGGTCTATCATCTGGTGTTAAAGGAGGAAGAGACGCTCAACATTGATGCCATGATGCGAGAGAAGATGGAGGTGAAGGAGGAGCTCCTGAACGATCTTCTCAAGCAGGCCAGCCGTGGCATACTTTCGCCTGATAGAGAAGATGTTCGGTAGTGGAAGTATGTTCGCTAGCGCAGCCAGTGCAGCCAGTGGAAACTTACCCAGCCCATCCTCATTAGCCATTATTCTTTTAGTCGCTATTCTCAGTTATTTCATCGCCACTACCTTTTTTTACGGAAGTCACACTGTTCCTCTTCCTTCCTATAAATCTGGCTTCCAGGTTCAGGAAGGATTTAGTGAAGCCGAAGCCTTCACGATCCCTGAACCAACCCTCATTCCTCCTCCAGAGAGCTGTGTCAATCTTCTTGGGCAAACCATTCTCTTCAGCTTTACTTCTCCGTCTACGACGGAAGAAGGAAAACGAGATTTAGTTGAGCTGAGGCATATGATCAATAAGCTCTCCTGTTTCCAGAAAGATCTGACGTCAGGGGAGTTCACCGTCTCAGCCACGCTGAAGCAACCCTTTATAACGACGCATGATGTTGAACCCATCTCCGAGACCACCGGCCGCTGCTTTGCGAAAACCCTGTCTCCCCGGGATTTAGATATTCAGATGGATAAATGGACAGAGCGTGGAAATTTCCTCATCCGACGCCTCTGCACGTCATACTCGTTAACAAATGCTGAAGTGGTTGACGTAGAAAAGAAGTTCCAGGCCTTCATCCGCGAAATATATGATACTACACGGAACAATTGCTTGCAAAAGGAGCCTCTCGACGTCTCGGCACGTGGTCCCAGAGATCCCGCTCCCTTCTCCACTCAGCAAAAGACAGAGGACTATACAGGGTATTATTAACCCTCTGCGTATGAAAAACCCGGCATGTTGCTTTTTTTCAGCTACTCATCTAGAAATGGATATTGATACCTTGACTGTTGGTAAGTGTTATAAGTTACATGCTGATGATACCTATCTTGGCAAACTGACTGCTGAACCTATGATCGAGGGTTCTGGGAATGGAAGAGAGAAAGTTGCTCATTTTACACACAAAGGAAAAAAGACATCAAAGCCCCGATGGGCTGACTATTATGCGGACAAGAAAAACCTGTTTGTAGAGGTTGAATGTGAACAAGAAGGTGGCCGAAGAAAGTCTCGTAGAAAATCATTGAAACGTCGTCGTACAAGAGGTAGGCGTTAAGCAAGACACAGACTTAGACTAATGATAAGATCATCCGAAAGCTCGTCGACCACTTTGTCCAGCTAATATATCCAACTCCACTTTTCAGTATAGCGACTTTCATCACTGGTTCAAGTCGCCATAGGGTATCCCGTAAATCAACGTCTCCGTATAAGGGTGTTAGCTCTGTAAAAGGGAGTTCAGGCTTGTTGTTCTCCACATTAATCTCATTGTGAAGAGTCCAGAGCCAGGTGCGAAGGAAGGTATAGGCAGCGACGCGATCGAGCTTGAGGATATTGATGGGACGCTCGAGAATGACTTGTTTATAATGCTTTTTACAGACATCGCAGGGGATGATATCGGCCGTTAAGATGAGAAGACGTTTCCATTCCCGCAACTCTTCATCGAGATGCTTGCCTCCTCTCTCCGCGAGACCATGAAGCAATTTCCATAAGATAGGACCCCATTCTTCCGTTCCAGGATAATCTGGAACGTTCTTTTTACATGCACAAGGCATTCTGTTTGGGATCAGTACAAGTCATTCTCAAGAAAGACGCATTCTTCAGAATGGCTTTGGCTTTTTAGCCTTTGCCTTTTAGGACAGGATCAGGGTGGAAAAGAGGAACAGCCCCAGGATGTGCCATACACTCTTTGCCGGACGCGCGAACGTAAAGAGTTCAACGACGGAGCTATTCCACAGGAACTGCCCAATTAAGGACAGGATCAGCAGGGAAATGATAAAGGTCAGTAAAAAGGTGATAAACGCAATGTAGCCATCCTTCTTCTCCTTGGAATTATCGGGATTCGCGAATCCTTGCACCAGGCCTTGAACTGCATGTGTAACACCCATTCTACTCGGCCAGAGATTTTTCCAGGCTATAACTTCTCTAGCACGAGCGTCTCAACCGAAGTAGTCTGGCGCTTCCCCAGAAGGAAATCGACTGCCTTCTTTCCCTCCTCCTCTGACTTCAAAAACTCTCCCAGCTGACCCACCAGCTGCTTCGCACTGATCCCCTTCTTCTTCTCCTTCGTATTGTACACAATTCGGCGCTGAGACTGCTGCAGATCCAGTGTGCCAATACTATTCTTCTTCATCACGCGCATAATCACCTCACGATACGCCTTCTCACGGATGTTCAGATCGCGGATCTGTTCCTTCAGATTCTTCACCTCCTCCTGAGTCTGCTTCCACTGGATAATCATCTGGGGCAATTGCTGCAGATCATTTTCTGGCACCTGGAGTTCCATCTAGAGTCTAGCCGCGCGCTGCGTTTAGACCTTATAAATCAAGTTCCTCTTGTTCCCCTGTGGTCGGGTTGGTTACGGTAAAAGCTTTGTTTTTGCTAGGAACCAGGGTTGGGATCGCGAGAGGCACGGGGCGACTCTTTAAGGGGGTGGCGGCGAGTCCCTTCGCATTATAATTTGCCTTCAGCTGTGCCGCGAGGGCTTGGGATTGTTTGCGCTGTGCAGGCATGGCTAAGGCTTCATTCGTAACCTTTTTGGAATGGGCAACGGCATTAGCATTCATACGTTGCCAGAATTCTTCATCGGATTCAGGTGCGGCTGGGACAACCTTCTTGCGGGTGACCTTCTTGGAAAGGGGTACAGCGGCAACGCCGCCTGCAGCATTTGCGGCCACTCCGCCTGCGGCATTCAAGGGAGCATTGACACCCTTAGCTTTACGCTTGGTTAAGGTTGGGCGTGGTACAACCAGTGGCTTTGCTGCCGCTTTATTCGTAAATCTACGCGCAATTTGCTCTAACTCGGGAGCTTTCTGGGCAGCCAGCTGAGGCTCGATCTTGAGTTCATTGCGTAAATAGGTTTCAATCTCTCCCACTGGCTTACCTTCCTTCGTCTGTTTCCATAAGGCGGAGATTCTGCTGAGGGTATTCCCCCTGCCGGTCTTCAGATTCGTCCCCTCACCCACCTTCGAACGAAAGTCAGACCAACTCACTGGACCTTTTGCCTTTTCTGCAGCTGCTGTAGGAGCCGCATTTGCTAAACTATTTGCAAGATTCGCCTCAGACTCTTCCGCAATCGGACTCAGTCCAACCGTTGGGCTAGGGATTCCTGCAGCGGCTGTTACAGGGGCAACATAGTTCGTGTCCTGAAGTGGTACGGCAAGAGAACCCTTCGCTCCACAGTGTCTATTCGTCAGATCCCTCACCCGTTCCAGACGGCGTGTGATATTCTGGCTATGAGTACTCACCACCCGAATAATATCATTCAGTTCGTCGCGAAGGATTTCAACCCCCTTTCTCCGCGTTTGACTCATACTAGTTATACGGAACAAAAAAGTTGACCCTCGAGGGCTCACCCATTTCTCGTCCCAATGGACGAGAATGAACAACGCATAGCCGACGGCATTCAGTTTGCAGAATTGCTCTGGTGGACTCTTGCTAAACGTATTGTTGGCATAGCAGGAGACTTGTATAAGTGGAATGAGGAGGAGTGGGAACAGGCGCAGGAGCTGTTTCTCCGCAGCAATGATTATCAGGTGAGTGCTTCCCCCTAAGAGATATAGATCTTCATCCGATTCTGGATCTTTGTCCGACAAATACTACACTCATGTACCATTCGCCGACAACACAGTGTGCAAAAGGTATGTCCACACGGTACAATGGTATGAGAGATACTGTCGGTTAAACAGATTGCGCACACTGGTTCGGAAGGCAGAGATGATCCCACGGTAAAGAGTTGGATCGAATCTCTCAATTGCAAATGACGTTTATACATAAAAAGAAGTGATTTGTAATAAAATTCAATATTATATTCCTGAACTTCTTTTTGTATATACTTTGTCATTTCTGAGACTAACCCTTCCGTCGCTTCATTTACCTTTAACTGAAGAACACTGGCCACTTGTTTATGTAACAGGTCGATTTTATCGAGACGTAACTTTAACTGATTCTCATGCTCTAAGATCTTATTGCCAAGTTCCCTGTACAAATTAATAAGGTAGGAAGTTTGAGAGCGCAGCTCCTGTACTGACAGCCACCCCTTTTTTTCCATCATGGCATCAACATCCATATTCAGCTCAGGATCATCGATTCCGGGAGATGTCTCCAAGAGTTCTCCTAAGGTTTTAATGGAAGAGTGATCGACTTCCTTGCGAAGGGAATATTTCTGTAAGAGGGATTCCACTTTCCCCAGAAGGGCTTGTTCCGAGGGAGGCTTCACCAGAAACTCCAGCACCGATTCGGTTTGCGAGACCATCATCTCCCTCAATCCCTTCTTCCACCCTGTGGCTAAACGGAAGACATCATTTTTCTCATTAACATGGCGAGTCAAACTCTGTGACACAATATCCTGGATCCACTCAGATCCTGGTAAACGTTCCGCAAAAAAACCAGGATATTCTTCGCTCGTTTCAAAGTTTGCGGGGGCAAAGCCCGATTGGCTCATCACTGAATAGTTTATATTCTCCATTATACTCATTTATCGTAGAAGCAATTGATGTATAGGCTTCCGCACTTATAAATCATCCAGCGTGAGCTCGCGCTGTGATTTCATTTTCATTGTGTGCTCCTTTGCCTTTTCCTTTTGCTTTGCATCGGCAAGTTCCTTCTCGGAAGCTTTCTGTGCATTCAACTCTGCTGCGGTTTCTCCCTCCTCCTCACCCTCATCCAAGAAGAAATCATCCTCGATCTGGGTCACATTCTCCTCAATCTTCTTCTCCACGTTCGTAAAGAGGATAGGATTGGTGGTTGGAATCGCCTTCAAGTCCTTGTACATCGAGGGTCCAAATAAGTGAATAATATCACCTATTTGGATCACACCATTTATGGCATTTGTGTCAGTCAAACTCGTCCCCACCGCTCGAACGCCGACTAGAACAATGGCGCCCAGGTTGATCCAATCTGACTTGCGCATAGATCCACAGATGCGACAGGTACGAAGGATAGTATCATTGCAATAGACAGAAAAGCGCCTGGATCCGAGAACCTTAATGACACGACCAAGCATCTGTCCAGAAGCAGGATCCCAGGTAATCATCTTCTCCGCCTCATCGGAATTCTTTCCTCGCTTGTATCCCTTTCCTCCTTTGACGTTTGGCATGTAGACCTCGTAAGTCAGATGCCAGCTAATTCAACTTTTTCTTACGGCTTAGTGATTCGACCACTTTGACTTCTCCCTTTAAAGGGGCTAAGATCTGGAGTGACATCTCCATAATTATAAAACATGGATCCAAACTGATGAAAAAAACTAAAGGTTTGGTATCGTCTCGACGCCTCAGCGAATCCGAAATCATTGCAAATCAAATCTCGGTGTGCAGCATTCTGAATGAGAGGTAAATACTGAGTAATCAAAAGGGGAATCGTCATAAAGTGTTTAATGAGAAGTAAGGTATGACGAGCGGAAGAAAACGATAGGCAGATGGGTGAGATGAGGCGTATAACAGGATCAGTGCCAAAGGTATGCTTGACTATCGCCTGGATACGGGCTTGCGCTTCATCCGAAAACAGATCTTTATTTCCCGTGGATCCCCATAGCTCAGTCTCAAACACCAAGATAACCGTCGGATAGAGAGCAAACACTTCAGCATACTCTGGATCTTGAGGAATCATTTGACTCAATTGATTCCCCATTCCCCAAGAAATAATGAGGGCGTAGGGGGATTCGACAGAAACTGAGGTTACACTGGGCGCTTCTCCTCTAAGAATCTCTTTATAGTCGCTCAATAAACCTGTAATCTCGAGATACTTTTTTCCTTGAAGCGTTTCGTTCATATGAGTCTGTAAAAGGGTGTGTTGGTCGGCGGGGAGGTGGAGATAGGAAAAAACTTTTGGGAGTAAGTCTTGATATAGATTCTGAATAGCCAAAGGATTTGGTGACTCAGAATCTAAGATAGCCTCGACCGCCTCTTCATGTCCCTGTAAAAGGGTGTTGAGGTCGGCACTCATATAGGGTGTACGTTAAACCACTTTAACTTCTCCAATGGAATCAGGTCGAAGTGCACCCGTATACACGGCATACTTGGATGGTTCCATTCCAAAGTCTCCTCCTCGTTGACAGCCGCATCTGGAGCGTCGTGTTTGTCTGCGGGCGCGTCTACGCCTTTGGCTGCGCCGTGTCTGTCTTTGCCGTGTCTGTCTTTGCCGTGTCTGTCGTTTGCTCATCTACTCAGTCCATAGGAAACAATGGAATCCGTGTTGGTCTCATCGTATTCGCCAAATCACGCACCTTCTTCTTATTGTCAATCTCAGATCCAGGCTCGATCCCATGCGACTTGAGAAATTGCTTGATATCCTTCACCTCGAGATACAGATTCTTACGCCTCGGTGTCTTTCCCATACGAATTGCCCAAGCTTCCACATTCGGACAGTCTTCTCTCGAATGACCAGAGGATTGACCGCACACAGCACAGGAAAACCCTCGGCGATAATTACACTCCATAGGAGTATGAGGGATGGCAATTGCACTCAAGACATGCTTACAATACGAACACATGGGGGGACTGTTTAGGGTGAGAGGGTTGACTTCATTTTTTTCTCTGACGTATGGAGATGAGTGGAGCAAATGTACAGTTCCTCTTCACCCTTCAACACCAACTGAAGTTACATCACTGGCAAACTCACAGCTTTAGCACCCACAAAGCGATCGACGATATCCTCAAGCAGCTTGATGATCATATTGATACCTACGTTGAAACGTATATGGGGAAATATGGACGCCCGACACTCACTCGTACCACCAGCGACGTTCATCTGAAGAATCTATCCCAAAAGAGCGTCGTGACCTTTGTAAAAGGGTGTATTGTTTATCTGCAGGGAACATTCATGAAGGGATTGGGAGAGAAAGATAGCGCCCTCTTCAATATCCGCGATGAAATGATCGGCAACCTGCAACAATTACTGTATTTATTTAGTTTGCACGGGTAAGATGAGTGATCCCTACCAGGCAGCTGTATCAACCATGTGTACATATGTAATATATAGAAATCGGAATGATATGAGCGTCAGAGAGTATAGAGAATACGTGGAGGAATGGAATACCTTTCAACGGGTCTGGTCGATTAGTTATTATTTGAGTACAATCAGATCGCCAACTCGCTATAGCTTTGCCAATTACAAAGAAAAATTAGACTACCAGAAAGGGCAAGCTGCACATGTTGATGTGTACGATTCGAATTCTCCGGGTCGTCTCCTCAGCACAATAAATGTTCCTTCTGGCGTGCTTGCTCCAACAGGACAGTTTGATACTATATAGGTTGCTAGCGCTTACGGTTGCCTGCGCTTACGGTTGCCTGCGCTTACGGTTGCTTGCGCTTACCAGAGAATAGGGTTCTAGTATAGAATGAGTACGTTAGCGTCTCCTAAAGCTGTTCCTCTTCCCACTGGTGGCTTCATTAGTACATCAATGACCTTCCAGACCACAAGTTTCCAGAACTCGGCAAATTCCACTTATTTGTATGTGAGCAGCTACAATGCTCTCAAGCCAGCCACTCCCTACACCTTTAAGACAGATAGAGAGAGAATGTTATTTAGGATTGGGCAACAGGCGACTGCACCAGGTGCAACAGGATATTAGCTACTGGGTATTCGCTCGCTTCTTCACCAGAGCCTTAAAGACTTTCAGGTAATCGCCTAGATAGGCTAATACGTGAACATCTACCTTAACAATACGAAGCTTTGGTTCCATTAGGACTGGCTCATGTGGACGGGACATCGTTCAATTTTATGCACGACCTATGACAGCACAGGCGATTCGTTTCCCACTATGACCAGTTGTCTTAGAATCAGGTTCATTCCCCAGGCCATAATCATCAGGATCTTCATGGACAATGAATGACCTTCCGTATAACTCAGAGACCTTGAGCCCGTCGAGAAAAAAATGGTAGGTTCCTTGGGTAATATTTCCAAGATCACCTGTGTGTCGGTGGGTGGTCGTACCCGGTGGACCACCGTGGACACTAGCGCGTCCTTTATGATAATGATCACAGGCACCTTTACATCCCTCGCCTCGTAAATCTCCTGCTTTGTGAATATGGAATCCATGGAATCCTGCTAGACGGGTAAATTCGGCTGTTATAGCAACTCCTTTGTCTGTTTCTGTACAAACCACGGTTCCGTGGACAGAACGGGTCGAAAACACGGCGACGGCACTGGGCATACTACTGGGGAATTGAATTCTAGTCTAATCAACGTCCTCATAGTCAATCGTTTCAGTGAGCAAGGTGGGGGTATGACACTCGTTCAACGGCCTTGGAGAGGGTCGCTCATAGCCTGAGGTAAGAGGAGACAGGTTCAGAGGAGCAGGAATAGCTGAGCTAGCTGGAAAGGGTTCATTCAGCTTCAGCTTTGGTGGTCGAATAGCATAACTGTACTGCCCATCTGGCCAATTGGGAAGATCCTTCAAGCAGGTACTGGCCAAGAAACTCGATAGAGGGGTCTTGTCCGTCAGATCATACAGGGTCGTCCCTGTCGTCATGGTTAGCATGACCCGAGATTTATCCACCTCAGAGTAAAAGGCCACGCGGGAAATCAAATACTCAGGTGTGTCATAGGACGGATCCACGTAGATGGTTAGAGGGGTGATTCCATCCACGGTCATCAGCTGAACACTTCCTCCTGTAGCAGAACCAAAGTACATATGCACTGCATCGCGAGGAATGATCTCACTGTAGTAGTTTGTCAGAAGAAGGTAGATCCGGTAGAAATTCTCAGGATCGCGAGTCTCTGATTGGGAAGGCTCAATGAAGCGGTATAACTCGCGCTCAACAGGATACGAATTCTCCTTATTGGCCTTGCACTCCAGATAGAACGTAGATAGACGAGACTGGGTCATGGCGCGCATGATGGGACTGGGTATAAGTGGGGCGATGCGTTCAATTTTTTTCCCTGTCTCACAAAAAATCTAGGGTAAAGTATAAGATGGTTAAGTGTTGGAATTCAGGAAAGAAAACTACTGCTCAAAACGCGATGAACAGTGGATGCGCATTTCATATCGTAGAGAAGAAGGATCCCTACGGAAATTCTGTTGTGGAAATTGAACAGGGGGGTGGCCGCCGCAAAACACGCAGGAATAAGCGTAAGAGTCGTAAGAGCAGACGCCGTCATTAAGCATTTCCTGAAGACAATTCAACATAGATAACTTCTGCATCATGCAGAATTTATCTATCAGGCGTAGGGTATCTATCGACGGGTCTTCCTCGACTTTCTGCACTTAGCCTTCCTGGACTTTCTCCTACGTCTACCACCGGAAGCGGTTGTCCATCTTCCTGGTACCTCAACCATTTCACCATCTGCATTTTCAATCATCCATTTTCCTTTCTTATTCACGACACTTCTCTTAAACTCCTCATACTCCTGTTGAGATATACTAAATTGATCGAATTGACTCATTTTCATATCTTTCAGATTTAACGCACGAATCTCGTCATATTCTCCAGTAATACCAACGTCTATACGATCCCCAGATTGAACCATAAAAAACCCAGATGAATATCCGAGGTCATACGTCCCTTCCATAAGATCAGCCATCTATATAGACATTACAACAATAGGCTCGGCCATCTCTTCAAGACAATCTCTTCCAGAACCTGGACATCGCGGCTTGAATCATGGGCACCAGGAGGATCTTCTTTCTGAAAGGTGTCCATATACAACTCCTTCAGACTCGGCATCTTATAGGCTCCATAGGTACGACCGCTAAAGAAGAGTTTCACTTCAGGCGTGGAAAGAAGGCCAGTACAAATATCCGCAAGAGGAGACCATTTAATCGTTCGTTGACCTAGGCGCCACCTGAGGGCATGGAGAATCACCTGCTTATCAAAGGCCAGATTATGGGCAATACAATTGGTTGCCTTCCGCAGATCTTTGCTAAAGAGGTAGATGACTTCCTCCAAGGGGAATCCCGTCTCAGCCTTTGCCTGGGAAATGCCGTGGATCTTCGTCGCCTCTTCAGGAATTGTCCATCCATCAGGTTTAATCAGATAGGAATGCGTCTTTGCCAAGGTGCCGTCTTTATAGGTTCGCCAAGATAAGGAAACAAGATCAGGCCAATTGTCTTTGAGCAGAACCGCTGGCATGTTCTTATCGCGAGGAAGACCTGTGGTTTCGGTGTCAAAGATGATAGAGACGACCATGGGGACAGGAGAGAGATGACTGGGAAAAAAACAATTTTTATTTGGCTTTAAAATTGATGGATTGATGGAACCGTATACCGAGTCTTAGCCATGGAACCAGATAGATACGCGGCACGTATTCCGACGATGGACTCGATAAAGAAGGAGTATCTCGACCTAGGTGCAAGACACTTGAATACGATTGAATGGTGTGAATATGTGGTGGAACACTCGAGGAGGATTCGAGATAGGATGGACGATGAAGATGGGGAATTCGAGGGAGAAGACTATACGTTACCCACCCTGAAAACATTTCTCAATGCGGCATTTTATCCCATTTGGATAAAGGCAGAGGATCGAACAGACTATGCAGGATTTGGAGATAGCCAAGAGTTTACGGCCTACTTACGAAGCACAGGCAAGTATCGATTCTCGACGACTGATTTATTCATGTATATGATAAAAAACACTCATATGATTGACTCGGCGTATGAGGCCTACCGTCAACGGGTCATTCAAATTCTTCAGAATCGGGAAAAATGGGATGCGGAACGAGAGGGGAAGGAAGAGTATAGAGTGATTCTGTCTACCTTTACATCTAAGCATGGTGTTACAGAGGAAGTGGGAGAGGCTGTACTTTACTATCTCTCGACGAAAGCTGAGATGGCAGACCAGTATAAGGACTGTAAGAAAAATACACTCTTGGCCTTACAATTTCTCAATCAGTATTCGGCTGAACATAGGATTCGGGTTGAGGATGCGATAACAGTTCTAATGGAGGAACTGTGATAGTGTTCAGGGGCTAGATGGGTCTCGATTTTCAGCTGAGCCAGTAAGCAAAGACCCACTAAGGGCAGGAAGAATGGTCTTGCGCACATGCTTGAGAAAGGTCGCATACTTTGCCTTGGAAGGAAAGATCTGGCAGTGATCAATATCTCGGCGGATCGCCGCAAGAATATCCTCAGCACGAACCACATTCGGATCAACGCCATACCGTTCCTTATACTCCTCAATCTGACTCTCCCAGAAGGCGGGAGATGACTTCTCTAGCACAAGCTGAATGGTGGGATTCATTGCCCAATGTGCCTGATGCGTGCGAATAGTTCCAAGCATACAGAGTGGAATGATCCTATCATACAGGAGAGAGGCGTAGATAGTCTGACAGATGGAATGGCTAAAGGTGGGAAGATCATGAAGAATATCATCAGATAGACGGATATTTTTCGTATACTTCATCATCTCCAGGATCTTTTCCTTCAGCTTGGAACTGACGAGGACGGAATCCTCTGGATTCAGCGTACTGGATCCATTGCTGGCCAGCTTGCAGGTACACATGCTTACATTTGAGAAGGTATTGAGATATTCCTCCTCGAGCCAGCGAATATAGGTATTGACGTTAATGAGATTGCATGAAAGCTCGAAGATGTTAGAGGCAGTCCCCTTCTCCTGGAGAAGGGAGGAAAGAGTATCAAGGGTAAAATGGGGAATGTGTGCCCAGTGCCCCTCGATTTTAGAAAACTGTCCCTTGAAGTGCTCGACAAAGGTTGCGACCTGACTCTCACAGTTCACATCCATCAAACAGAGCGTGGGACCTTCGCCTGGAGTTAGAGAGAGCTTGGCAATATTTGCCTGGAATGATCCATTATCATCACAGGGCATGCAAATCAGCATATCGTAGTCATAGAACTGCTCGACATTTGTCCGCCCCTGATGGCTCATGTCGCCAGCTCCAAGGAGAAGGGTAAGAGGGCGAGTGGGTGGACGAGGAGTTGGAACTCCCTTGCGGTAATTGAGGATATTGGGGTGATCAGGGATATCGTAGAGTTTCTTTTCTGGAAGAACAGTTGAATGGAGAAGAGCATTTGAATCTGCAAGAGCAGGGGCGGTAAACGCGGGATTCATCTGCTTGGGCATGGAGGGAATCATGGAGGGACAGGGAGAGGGGAATAAAAAAACTTCAACTTTTTTTTTGCTCTGCAAGCGAAGCAGCTGTGCAAGCGAAGCAGCTGTGCAAGCGAAGCAGCTCTGCAAGCGAAGCAGCTCTGCAAGCGAAGCTTAACCACAGACCGTCCTGCACTCAGGGCAGGTAGTATTACACTGCAACCACGTTTGAATCGCATCCTTGTCAAAGGAATGATAGCACGGGCTTATACAAATGGAGTCCATTGTAATGGGTTCATGGGTAATACAACACATCTTCTCTTCCTTGATCGCATCATTGAGCACGAGTAGACTGATATGTCTCTTCGCATTCGTAATACCAACCAAGCCATTTGGAGGGGAATAGGGAGCGAAGCCTACATGGAATCCAGATGGACCTAGCTGGACGCCTTGCACGCCTTGCACGCCTTGCACCCCTTGCACGCCTTGTACGCCTTGTACGCCTTGTACGCCTTGGACGCCTCTGTGACCAGTAAATCCTCCCTGCATACCTGTGGATGATCCTGTGAACCCCTGCGCGGATTGTGTGGATCCTTGAGCTGATGATCCTGTGAACCCCTGCGCTTCCTCACTTATGCCAGGTACCCCAGCTGGTCCAAATGTATCCAAGGAGTCAGGCCATCTTCGCCCGAAGGATACAGTTATTCCACTCAGGGACAAATACTGTTGATGGCTCACCATGGTAACAAACGAAGCAGGAAGACCCTGTGACCGAATAAACGGCGTCATATATCCATGCGACTCACACCAATTTATAAAGACATCCCTGCTGCAATAGCTATAATATCGAACCCGATCGTCCCTCACCAGACAGGGATTATCGTAGGAACTCGTCCGAAAGGCGTGAGTTCTGGCCGCTTTAATTCGCTCGACGACTGCGGTATCAATCTCAATCGTCGGTCGAATATGTTTGAAGATATAGTATAAACCATCATCTGGGTTCAAATAGATGTAATTCGAAGGGTCGTTCAACATGGGACTTCTTTCCCTGCCGAGACCAGCTTCACTTTTTTTGCCCTGAGGCTAAGCAGTCCCTTCAAACTGCTTCTTCGCATACTCCAGTGCCTTCACCGTCTTCTCCTTTAACTGCCGCCGATACTCCTCCTTATAGCTTTCCATCTCCGCGCTATCAACCTTCACCGAGGTACCGTACATAAACAGCTCATTCTTATCATTCATGGAATAGGGAACCCCGTTAACTGTGACGGTCTTCATGGCTAGACTGGTCGCCCAGCGAGGGCGACCGTTCATTTTTATTACATTCGTTTTATCCGTAATAAACGATCGATCGAACAGTTATAGCGATACGGAAGTCTCATTCGTCGTGGAAACCGTGGCACCCCTTTAACTCCACGTAAAGGTTCAAGCTGATCTGACCAAATCCCATACTTCTTCGTAAATTCAGATAGATTCCTCATATACCGACTTCCTAGAGCCAAGAATCGACGCCGACTCGTGAGAGCCTTTATCTTTGCACTATACTCCTTTTTAATGACAAGCATAGTTTTCACAGGAATATCAATACTTTCTTTAAACTCCCTTACAATAGGTCGCGTCTCTCGAGCCGATTCGGTATGAGCTTTTGTTAAGATTCTCCGCTCTCGACATATCTTACGAAACGAGTCGCGAAAGCCCGGATTATTATTCCATAAGTCAACGATTTGAACCCCATTTGTACGACGATTCAAATGACGAAAGAAGGTGATTGCTGAATCTTCCATCAAACTCGTTGAACAGTGCGGGCATTTCAATGAATTTGCCAAGACGTCAGCATGATAGGAAAAATTAAGAAAACACTGGGTATGTACACTATGTCCACATCGAAACTGCATGTGACAGGTATGTTCGGATTGTGGGGGATACAGGGGAATCTTATCGAGGCGAGGGCATAACATACACAGGGGTTCTTTGCCCATTCGCTGATACACTTGGGTTTCAATGGCTAAGGAATGATCGAGCACATCAAGGATATCCTCATCGTCTTGTCGTAATTGTTCCACGCGTTCCTTTACTAGCACTTGATAGGCCGTCACTTGGTCTTGAATATCCTCAGGCACTTCAGGTCGACTTATATACTCGAGTAATAAAGCTTCTTGGGCTTCCATTCTAGCGTAGACTACTTGATCACTTTAGACTCTAAAAAATGATCTCTTCTCGAGCTCAACCAACAGATCCAATGTTTCATTTATTCCGCCAGATGTTAGAGGAAGTGCTTCATGAACTTGATCGGTTGATAGAGGTGGGAGCTGCTGAAGCTGCGGAAGATCGACTGATCGCTGTTATAGAGGAATGGAATACGAATGGATCTATTCTTGACGGAGGTAGATCCATTCGGATTGACGGGGAGGTGCGAAACGTATATGATATGCTGGGCTTGGCTTATGCTTCTGGGGCAGAGGCAGACCCATCTAAGAATACTTGATCTCCTAAGAATACTTGATCTCCTAAGAATACTTGATCTCCTAAGAATACTTGATCTCCTAAGAATACTTGATCTCATACTGGTTCGTAAAGATATCGTCGATCGTCTCAGCAACATCATCGCGAATTAATTGCTGCAGAGATTCTTTTGGATAGGAGGAGCTATAAATCTGCGCTGCCTCAGTTCCTTCATCGGTTGGTGCATGAATTGTCACTCCTGGAGACGGTTCGGTAGGGATTTCATGGGGTTTCCATTTTTTGATTTGCACAATATACGATCCCTCTAACGGAGCATTGGGGTCATAGGAGCCATCAACGTTTGGCTCTTGGTCTGGCCATCCAGAGGAATAGTGGCTACGATTTCTATCCCAAGCATTGGGTGGGGCGTTGGAAGTTGGACTGGGGCTTGGACTGGAGCTTGGGCTTGGACTTGGACTGGAGCTTGGGCTTGGACTGGGGCTTGCGCTTGGGCTTGGACTTGGGCTTGGGCTCGGGCTTCCAAAGAGTCCACTCAGATACGTCTGATAGGTAGGAATCGACGTGGTGCTTCCACTGCGTTGTGTCCAATACAGGTATCCGTTAGAGGAGATAGGGGTTCTGTTTCCAAGGATACCGTTCGCCTCCGCCCATCGTAATGCTGAATTCATATAGGATCCTTGCAGACTTCCTGTATTTGCAATCGTTGCCGCAGCGACGGCATTCGAATAACATGCTGTTGCAGTTTCTGAGCATTTTGCGAAACAGGCAGCATCGGTCGAACTACATTCCTTACGACAGGTTTGATACTTCTGCTTACATGCCGTTGTACTTGTTGTGGTTGGGGTTGAACTTGAAGTTGAGCTAAACCCTTCTGTTACAATGTAGGCTCCCAGGAAGCAGACGATACCTAAGACCAATAATGCTGTTATCCAAGGAGGCATACTAAACTAAGGGGTAAAAATTGTTTTCTTTGGTCACCCCGTTCCAAGTCTCGCCATGAATTCCGAACAAGACCTCGTTCCTAAGAAGATGGAGTCTGTTACCTTTGATCCCGCTGTTACTGATACTGCCGTTGCTGCTGTTGAGACCAAGTCACGTCGTCCTTCCAAGACTAGCCCTACCCTGAAACCCAAGAGACGTTCTTCCTCTGTTACTGAGCCTCCTCCTATCACGCTTACTGATATGATTCTTGAACCCCTTCTCGCCGATTCCGAGAACGGATTCACTCTCTTTCCGGTGAGATACCCCGATATTCTGAAAAAGGGGAAGGAGCACATTGCCGTGATATGGACTGTCGAGGAAATCGATACCTCCAAGGATATGGCCGACTGGGAGAAGCTGAGTGAAAACGAACGCTACTTTATCAAGAATATCCTAGGATTCTTTGCAGGATCTGACGGGATTGTCATGGAAAACCTGGCACTTCGCTTCATGAATGAGATTCCTTGCCCGGAGGTCAAGTATTTCTACAGCTGTCAGTTAATGATGGAGGCCATTCACAGTGAGACCTATTCCCTGCTCATCGACAGCTATATCAGCGATAAGAAGGAGAAGCTCGATTTGCTTCGTGCAATTCAGACCATTCCCTGTGTGCAAAAGAAGGCAGATTGGGCATTGCAGTGGATTTCTAGCAAGGAGTCGAATATTGCCACTCGCCTCGTGGCCTTTGCCGCAGTCGAGGGAATCTTCTTTAGCGGAGCCTTCTGTGCGATCTTCTGGCTGAAGAAGCGCGGGCTCATGCCTGGTCTCACCCTGAGCAATGAGTTCATTTCTCGCGACGAGGGGCTTCACACCGATTTCGCCTGTCTCTTGTACAGTAAGTTGGTGAATAAGCTGAGTAAGAAGGAAGTGCATAAGATCATCCGTGATGCGGTGAAGATCGAGAAGAATTTCATCACCAAGTCTCTTCCTTGCGAACTTATCGGCATGAATGCGAAGCTGATGAGCCAGTACATCGAGTTCGTGGCCGATCGTCTTCTCCTGCAGCTTGGTTACCCGAAGGCCTATTCTGCTGCCAATCCATTCGCTTTCATGGAGAGAATCTCCCTGGAAAACAAGGACAACTTCTTTGAGAAGAAAGTGACCACGTATGGGATGGCAGGTGTGGGGAAGGATAAGGAGGAAATGGTGTTCTCCACAAGTACAGATTTCTAAGGGGGTCTAGTCTGATCTTTATAAAAATATCTTGACCTTTTTTGAAAAGTTCACGATAGAGTAGATGGCTACTCTTACACCTATTGGAAATGAAGTTCCACCTGAAGTTAGTCTAGCCCAATGGAGGGAACAGTATCCCGGTGCGACAGAATTAAATATTAGTGATAGAACCTTGGTACCAGAAGATTTTCCTTATTTAGCTGGTATCAAGGTTCTAGATATATCGGGATGCACAGGAATTACAGATGCTGCCTTTGTCCACCTGCGAGGCATCCACACACTGGTCATGACTGACTGCAAGCAGCTCACAGATGCCGCCTTTGAGCACCTCGGCGGCATCCACACACTAGATATGAGCTACTGCGACCAGGTAACAGATGCTGGCTTTGCCCACTTGGGCGGTATTCACACACTGATTATGCATGGATGCAATCAGAATACCATCACAGATGCTGCCTTTGCCCATCTGCGTGGGATACACACGCTGAACATGATATTATGTAACCAACCTACGATTACAGATGCCGCCTTTGCCCACCTGAGCGGTATCCACACCCTGATTATGGCTTACTGCTGGCAGCTCACAGATGCCGCCATTGCCCATCTGAGGGGAATACACACATTGAATATGAGTTTTTGCAAACTGCTTACTGATGCGGCATTACCTCATCTTGAGGGAATTCATGTACTTGATATGGGCTACTGCAATCACGCGACTGTCATGGGTTCCACGTTAAAGGATCTTGGGTGTAACATAACAACCTTAACCATCAGAGGATGTAATAAATCAACAAAAGATACCGCAATGGAACTGTATGGGGTTACGGCACAAAATCCAACCGTTAGCAAGTGGCCTGCTGTATGTCAGAAAGGTGGTCGCAGGCGGAAGTCTAGGCA
>Ga0222712_10003264_pt1 | contig 17803 bp, 13 predicted proteins | sample C33_657DmetaG_FD_165043 | JGI IMG/M metagenome (GOLD analysis project Ga0222712, IMG submission 165043) | Estuarine water microbial communities from San Francisco Bay, California, United States - C33_657D | ecosystem: Environmental > Aquatic > Marine > Unclassified | place: USA: California...
GAAACAATGTCGGAATGACTGTTGCCAAGAGATTGCCAAGGAGCCGCAACACCCAAAACAACCCACGCCATAAGGGTGCTGGCGATGATGATGGTTTTGGGCTTCATCTTCGTAGCGATTGGCATATCTCTAGCCTGCCCGAAACAGGGACAAATTCGGACATTCCCCGCCTCGTATCGCTTGAGCCAGTGCTGCTACCAATGGGTATACGCATTTTGCGAAATATTGGGAAGGAGGCACCATGACTACTGAGTTGACACATGAACGACCAGGCGCAACATTTGGCGTGGGCAGCCTTCCGCATCGCAGCTTGACGGAGGCTTTGGACTTCGTGTGGAGTTCCACTGATATTCCCACCATTCCGTCCCTCCCTCGCCGGTCTCCGGCTGAGGGAATGATTGCGCAAGCACTTGTAGGTATTGAAGGCGTGTCCGTGGGGCAGTACGGCGGCATCAGTGTTGACGTGGCTCATCTCGATGTTGATCAATTCATCACTACTGATTTGCACTCAGATGCTTATGGAGCCTTTAAGGAATTTCTCGACACTTTTGCGGAACGAAATACAAGCAAAGTCACGTCGGTGAAATGGCAGTTTGTTGGCCCCGTTACTTTGGGGGCTGCATTGTTGAGGCTTGGACTTGAACCAGGCATTGCATTTCCTCTCGCGTTGCAAGCAGTGCGTTCTCATGTGGTCGCCTTGGAAGAAGAAGTCACGAAGGCGTGCGGAGACATCACGCAAATCATCGTGCTCGATGAGCCTTCACTCGCTGAAGCGTTAGAGCCTGGATACCCCGTGGGTATCGAATACATCATCGATCTCATCTCTGGTGCACTTGCTGCAGTGGAACCGCGCAACATCAGCGGTCTGCACTGCTGCGCACGCACGGACTGGGGAGCGATTCTTGCGACGGGTGCAAACATCATTTCTGTTCCCGTGCCGAATGCATCCAACGAAGAAGACATGGCAGAAATGCTGGTCGCCGCGAGCCGAATCTCTGATCACTTGGCGCATGGTGGTCATATCGCATGGGGCGCCGTTCGAACGGATGGTCCGATTTCAGTGAATCCAGAACGTTCATGGAAAGCATTAATGGAATCAATGTGTGCACTGGTGCAGGCAGGCGTGAGTGCAGACGATCTGCGCCGTCATAGTTACGTCACCCCAGCGTGCGGATTAGGAACCCATGCCGATGGTGTCGCTGAACGTGTTTTTTCACTGGCACAGAAACTCAGCGCAAAGGTCGCCGATGAGTCGACCGTTTCTCGCTTGACGATGAGCTAAGAAAAACAGTCACGCCCTACCCCTTGGGTAGTTTGTAGGCAATGGCGCGCACACCTTCCCCCAAGAAGAGAATTGAAGAACTGCGCGAAACGATTCGCACGCACAATGATCTTTATTACGGCCAAGACAGCCCAGAGGTCAGCGACGCCGAGTACGACACGTTGGTGCGCGAATTACGTGCCCTGGAAGCCGAACATCCTGAACTGGTTGACGCAGATAGTCCTTCAGAAATAGTTGGCGCTGCGACTATCACTACATTCGATCCAGTTGTGCACGCTGTGCCAATGACCAGTCTCGACAACGCGATGGACGAAGACGAGCTTCGTGCATGGGGAGACCGAGTTGCCAAAGGTTTGGGTGACCAGCCTGTGCGTTATGTGTGCGAGTTGAAGATTGACGGACTTGCCATCAGCATTCGTTACGAGAACGGTGTGATGGTGCAAGCAGCGACCCGTGGTGACGGCAAGGTGGGCGAAGACGTCACTGCCAATGTCGCCACGATTTCTTCTCTTCCGAAGAAGTTGGGTAAAGGCGCTCCGTCAGTTATTGAAGTACGCGGTGAGATCTACATGTCCACCGTAGCCTTTGAAAAACTAAAAGCGGAGCGTGAAGCGGAGAACCTGCAACGTGTTGCAAATAATCGAGCAACTCTTTCCGTACCGGTTAATCCGCGTAATGCAGGTGCGGGCAGTCTTCGTCAGAAGGATCCCACGATTACCGCACAGCGCGATCTATCGCTGTGGTCGTATCAATTAGGTGAAGTTGTTGGTGGTCCTGAATTTGTGAGTCATCACACCACTCTCGATTTCCTAGGGGGTCTTGGGTTCCCCGTCAATCCGGAGATCACGGTCGTTGATTCTTTTGAAGAAGTGGTGGCGTTCTGTCGGAAGTGGCAGGAGCATCGTCATGAACTTGGGTATGAAATTGACGGTGCTGTGGTGAAGGTGGACGACCTCAGCCAACGTGAACAATTGGGCTTCACGTCGCGTGCACCTCGATGGGCCATTGCGTTCAAGTTTCCGCCAGAGGAAAAGCACACGATTCTGAAAGATATTCAGATCTCTGTTGGTCGTACCGGCCGTGTCACGCCATTTGCGGTTCTAGAGCCAGTATTCGTTGGTGGTTCCAATGTGGGCATGGCCACATTGCACAACCGAGACCAAGTGGCCGCAAAAGATGTTCGCCCTGGTGACACCGTGGTGGTGCGCAAAGCCGGCGACGTTATTCCTGAAGTTGTTGGACCTGTCTTGGCGAAGCGTCCGAAGAATTCTCAACCATGGGAATTCCCTACAACATGTCCATGCAGTGTCGGGTCCACATTGGTGAAGATGGATGATCAAGCAGACACTCGCTGCGTCGAACCGTCTTGTCCATTTCAGCGTGATCAACGAATCATTTATTTCGCATCGCGCGGCGGTATGGATATTGAAGGACTCGGAGAGCGCACGGTGTTCGCATTGTCCGATGCAGGTCTTGTTGCCGATGTTGGCGATCTGTATTCAATAACCGTCGAACAACTGCTGACACTTGAAGGTTTTGCTGACAAAGGCGCACAAAATCTTGTCGCAGGAATTCAAGCGTCACGAACACGACCGTTGCCGAAGTTGTTAACTGCACTTGGCATCAAACATCTTGGTCCTGCGGCTGCAGATTCCTTGTCCTCGCACTTCGGAACTGTTGATGCAATTGCTGCCGCAACAGAAGAAGAACTTTCTTCTGTTGATGGCGTGGGTGGCGTTATTGCAGCATCCATCGCATCATGGTTCGCTACACCAGAGAATTCATTGATCATTGAAAAGCTTCGTGCCGCCGGTGTTGAGTTTGGTCGTGTATTGAAGAGCGATGCGCCACAGACACTTGTTGGTAAAGCAGTCGTCGTTACTGGAACGCTTGCGAATTATTCACGTGAAGGCGCAGAGGCAGCAATAAAGTCGCGCGGTGGCAAGAGCCCAGGCAGTGTCAGTGCAAAAACGTTTGCAGTGGTTCTCGGTGAATCTCCGGGAGCCAGCAAAGTCACCAAGGCCGAGCAATTGAAGATCCCCGTTCTTGACGAAGCTGGTTTTGAAATTCTTTTGGAGACAGGCGAACTGCCAACCAACTAGTTGGCTTCGAACTCCCACGTGAAGGATCGTGCCTTCTCGCGTCCGTCCACCATCTTCCAATAGATGACTTGGGCGGTGTGCTTGCCTTGGGAGAACACATCAATGGGTGCACCTTCCTGTGGCGTGAAACTAATGATGTAGTTGCCGGGGTCGAAGATGGCCGTTGGTGGGATCTCCACTTGGGCTCCGGGTTCCAGTTTTGCGTTTCCTTCGGCGGACAATTCATCGAGTCGAGTGGTCTCGAGGGTGATGCCATCGATGATCAGACTGGCTTCGTACCCTTCGGTGAAGTCCACGGAGATCTGTGCTTGTTGCACGACCTGGTCCCCCGGACCGGGGCTCATCTCTTCGATAGCGGCGGGGATGTTCTGGGCGTCTCGGCCTGTGGTGGCGCTCTGAAGTCCCATCACGATGAGAATCAGCCCGACGGCGACTCCGGCGCTCACAAGGAGCATTTGCTTGTCAATTGGGCGTTTCACGGGCTCATTCTGTCCGATTTTGAGCCTCGATACACCTCAGGGGGCCACAGACGCTAGGTTCTTTTGGGTCATGAGGGACCCAGAGAACATGCCGGGCACCGTCTTGGGCGGGCGTTACCAGCTCGACCAAGCCAGGGGCGAAGCCACTCAGTCGGCCTCCGGAGCCACGCAATTCGACGCCACGGACCTTTCCTCGCACGAGGAAGTGTCCGTGCGTATCGTTCCGCTGTCCCGTCTCGTTGACCCCACCCTGGGTTCCACCACCCCAGCCGATGCGCAGATGGCCTTCGAGCAGCAGGCAGACATCGCCAGCAGCTTGCGCCACCCCTGTATCGAATCCGTCCTTGATCATGGCGAAGCAATCCTCGATGGTGAGAAGTACGTCTATGTCGTCGGTGAGCGCCTCGCTGGCGGCTCCCTTCGTGAGTTCCTCGACCGCGGTCGTCGCCTGACCCCATCGCAAGCGCTCATCGTTGGCGTGGACATTTGTCGTGCTCTTGATGCCGCTGCCAAGCAAGGCATCACTCATGGCGACCTTCGCCCGTCTCGATTGGTCTTCGGTCTCGACAAGCGCGTTCGTCTCGTGGGCTTCGGTGCTCCGTTGAAGCCACTTGACTCTCTTGGTCTTGAACAGGCCTTGTACTCCGCTCCCGAATTAGCCGAAGGTGGCGCACGCGGAGCATCGTCAGACATTTATTCGTTGGCCCTCATCCTCATTGAGGCAATGACGGGTGAAGTTCCGTTTACAGCCGACACAGTTGCTGCAGCCTTCGCGAACCGCTCCGGCAAGTTGTTGCCGGTGAGCGCCGACTTCGGTGCGCTTGCACAAGTACTTGAACGCGCTGGTCGTCCTGAATCAAACGAGCGTTTCTCTCCTCGCGAAATGGGTCAAGCACTCGTACAAGCCGCAGAGAAGATGGCGCGTCCGACGCCTATCGACATTGTCGGTGGCGGAATGTTTGACGACATTGAAACTGATTCAACAACTCCAAAGGAAACAGAACCTTCTGTTGACCTTTCCGGTGTCGAACCAGTTCCAAATGTTGCACCAAACGAACCGATCCTGATTCGCACAACTCCACACGTCGATGCACCAACAGGCCCTGCGCCGATTGCAATCATCGATCCAACGGACCCTGTGACGGCACCGATCACGATTGGTGGAGACGACACGGGCCCGATTGTGCTTGATGCCGACACACTTGCTGCTCTCGCAGCAGAAGATGTAACAACTCAGGTTGTGCGTCCAAAGAAGCGTTGGGGCCGTCGCATCACAGTGATTGCAGTTGTGTTTGCGTTAATCGCCGGTGCCGGTGCTGGCGCATATTTCACAGTTCTGAATCCAAAGAATCCAGTACCGCAGTTAGTGGGTCTCACTGAAGCGGAAGCTCGCAACCAGGTGTCACAGTTTGGTTGGGCCGTTGAGGTTGTGAAGGAACGCAGCGACACTGTTGTTGCGGGTCAGATCATCAGCACCAACCCTGTGTTGGGTGTGAATATCGCCAAGCGCAGCACGCTCACATTGGTGGTGTCGGAAGGCCCCACACTCTCGGAGTTAACGGAACTCAATGCGCTCACGTTTGAAGCAGCAACGGCTGCGCTTACGGAACTTGGTTTGAAGGCTGTGAAGACCGACATTCCAGACGAAGTCGTTGCCCCTGGTGTTGTTGTGTCCTGGAGCATCCCGGACCAACCAACGTTGAAGGCAGGGGATTCCGTTGTGAAGGGAACCACCGTTGCGTTGAACGTTTCGAGTGGCCCCGCACTTCGTGATGTGCCGAATCTTGTTGGCAAGACATTGGCAGAAGCAACAAAGACACTGACCGATATGGGACTTCTTGTCGTGGAAGCGCCAACTCTTGGTCACCCTGAAATTCCTGCAGGTCAAATCTCCGTGCAGTTACCGGTTGCTGGGGAGAAGCTCGCACGTGGTGGCACTGTCACCCTGACCGTCTCAAAGGGTCAAGTCACGACACTGATTCCAAGTATCTATGGCAAGGACTTCGCAACCGTGAAGGCCCGCCTCGAAAAGTATGGAATGGTCATCGGCAAGGTCACGGGCAATAAGAACCGTGGTTTGAAGACAGCGAAAATTGACGGCAAGACCGTCCGTAATTTTGATCGCGTGGTCGTCGGTAAGACTGTCGACCTCACGTTCCCCTAATCTCAATTGAAGCGGCATCGCCGCTGAACACTTGAGGGGGAAATCATGGGTGCATTAGACGGACGCGTTGCAATTATCACGGGTGCAGGACGTGGCATTGGCCGCGAACACGCATTGTTGTTTGCATCGGAAGGCGCGAAGGTTGTGGTGAATGACCTTGGTGGTGCCAACGATGGCACGGGCACAGATGCGACACCTGCACAGCAAGTGGTGAATGAGATTCTTGCGATGGGTGGAGAAGCTATTGCGAACTACGACAACGTTGCGGATTGGGAAGGTGCCCAGCACATGGTCAACGCTGCTGTTGAAGCATTCGGAGATCTCGACATCTTGGTCAACAACGCCGGTATTCTTCGCGACCGCGTTTTGGTGAACATGACAGAAGCAGAGTGGGATGCAGTGATTGCAGTGCACCTCAAGGGCCACTTCGCTCCGTCACGCTGGGCAGCTGCCTATTGGCGTGAGCAGCACAAGGCTGGCAGCACGAAGCCACGCAACATCGTGCATACATCATCCACTTCAGGTCTGTTCGCGAACCCTGGTCAGTCAAACTACGGAGCCGCAAAAACAGGTATCGCAACGTTCAGCCAGATCTTGGCGAAGGAACTTGCGCGGTACAACGTGAAGAGCAATTCGATTGCTCCCGCAGCGCGTACACGTCTCACCGAGGCAACTCCAGGATTAGGAGAGCGCATCGCTGCACCTACAGATGTTGCGCAGTTTGATGAATGGGACCCCGCCAACATCTCGCCACTCGTTGCCTATTTGGCTTCGGCTGCATGTGACTTCACCGGTGAAACCTTCTTTGTAAAGGGTGGAGAAGTTACTCGCGTCCGTAGTTGGGAGCGAGCAGAGACTGTGGAACAAAATGACCGTTGGGAAGTGTCAGAACTCACAGCAGCGTTGAACGCCATGGCCGCAAAGGTGAACAAATAGGGGATTACCCTCGTTAACTGCCCCATGAACCCCCCATCGCGCGATAACGAAGAATTGGCACCGCAAGGTCGCGACACGATCGCGATTGAACAAGGCGGTGTCGATGAGGTATCCATCGTTCCGTGGACAATGATGTTTCCGCGCAAGGTTGCGCGGAAGATGGGCATCACTCGTAAATGGGCGACGCTTTTCGTTGTACTCGCCGGCTTGATGGCCACCAGTTCCACCATCACCGTTTTGGTGGTGTCGTTGCAAACCATTGCAACGGACTTGGGTTCATCGGTCACTGTCCTCAACTGGTCGATCACGGGACCGATGCTCGCTTTCGGTGTGGTGGGTCCGGCCTACGGAAAGATCGGTGACCTGTACGGTCACAAGAAGGTCTACGTCTATGGCCTTGTCTTCTCAGGCATCTTCGCTGCGGCAACAGTGTTTGCATGGAATGCGCCATCGATGGTGTTCTTCCGTTTGATGTCTGCCGTGGCGGGCTCGGCAACCGGCCCTGCGGCAATGGCCTATATCAATCGGTTGTTTGAGCCCCACGAACGCGTTCGTCCAATGGGTCTATGGAGCTTCGTTACCGCTGGTGCGCCCGTTATCGGTGTCGTCATGGGTGGACCACTGGTGGACAGCATTGGTTGGCGAATGATTTTCATCATCCAGGCTCCAATTCTTTTGGGTGCTGCGCTTCTGGCATGGAATCTCCTGCCTCAAACAAAGCGTGAGTTGAACGTCAAGTTCGACATATGGGGTTCGGTCACGCTTGGCTTCGGTGCAACGTTGTTCTTGTTAGCCATTAACCGCGGTCATTCGTGGGGCTGGTCGTCGCCTGCCATCATCGGAACATTGATTGCTTCTGTCATCGCGTTCTACGCATTTGTTCGAGTTGAACAGGCTGCAGAAGCGCCACTGTTGCCATTGAGTTGGTTGAAGCAAGGCAACCTCATCTTGCCGATGATTATTCAGATGTTGCTCAACTTTGCGTACATGGGTGGATTCATTGTTGTTCCGCAGATGTTGGAAAACGGTCTGGGAATGACGGCTGCGCACATTGGACTGCTGGTGATTTCGCGCCCGCTTTTGTTCAGCATCACCGCTCCACTCGGGAGCTTCTTCACCATGCGCTTTGGTGAAAAGTCATCTGCTGCCATTGGTTCGATTTTGATGGCCAGTTCAATGATTCTGCTCAGCACTATTCGTGGAGGTGCTGGTGATCTCATCGTGATCATCGGTCTTGGTGCGTCTGGCATCGGCTTCGGTATCGCTGGTCCAGCGCTAGGCGCATTGGTGTCAAACTCGGCGCCCGAAGATGCGATTGGTGTTGCTGGAGCAATGCAACAACTTCTTGGTCAGATGGGTGCAGTGCTTGGTTCCACCGTCATGATTTCTGTTCATGAGATGTTGTCGGGAATGAGCACGGTGGAAAGTTATGCATACGCACTTCTTGCCGGAGCAATCACCTCGTTTGGTGCCCTTGCATTGTCTTTCAAACTCCGGTCAACCGACCGAAGCGGTCTACGCGAATCTCTCGCGTAGTTACGCAGTAATCGCTTTGATCTCTGCAGCTACTTGAATCGCCTCGTCCGTTTGTGGAAGGGCTGTCTGCATCGCCATCAATCGTGTGATGTCGCCCTCCACCTTGATGCGACCGCTCATGAAGGCCTGCATGCTGGCGGTGGGGTCTTGGTCAACGAAAACGGCGCGAGCAATCTCATACTCAGTGGTGATGGTGAGGTCTGCGCCATCCAATGAGCCCAGTTCCATATCTAAGACGCCCTTTGAAGTGTCGATGTAAGCGTTGACGGTTCCGTCGCCGAATGGCACTTTGGTGGTCACCACATTGATTCGAATGAGAATCTCGATCGTGGGTACTGAATCGGAGTATTTGTGTCGGATATCACGCGCAGCCTGAATCCACTCGTCTGAAAGGAATAGATGACTCATGGGAAACCTCGGGGAAATGTGAACAGGTCTTTACGGAATGTCAAACCATGTCGGAATCTACGGGGGAAACGGCGAGAATTGACGAATGGCAAAAATCCTGGTCTCTGAAGAACTCGCCGAAGGCGGTCTGGACAAGCTTCGCGCTGCGGGGCATGAGGTCGATGTGCAGACCGGATTGTCTCCCGAGCAACTTCACACCGCCATCAAGGGTGCCCATGCACTTATCGTGCGCTCCGCTACTCAGGTAGACGACGCCATGCTTGCCGCTGCAGATTCGCTCATGGTGGTGGGTCGTGCCGGAGTTGGTCTTGACAATGTTGACGTTGAATCTGCGACCCGCCGCGGCGTGATGGTGGCGAATGCACCCGAGTCGAACATCGTGTCAGCCGCCGAACACACGATGGCAATGTTGTTGGCCGTTGCGCGCAATGTTCCGCAGGCACATAGCGCGTTGAAAGACGGCCGCTGGGAACGCAGCAAATGGGAAGGCGTTGAGCTCTTCGACAAGACCTTTGGTGTTGTTGGTCTTGGTCGCATTGGCAAGTTGGTTGCACAGCGTGCTGCAGCGTTCGGCATGCGCATCGTTGCGTTTGACCCGTTCGTTTCTGAAGAGCGCGCACGTGCAATGAATATTGAAATGCTTGACCTCGACACGCTCGTTGAGCGCTCGGATTTCATCACGGTCCACCTTCCAAAGAACAAAGAGACAATCAACTTGTTCAACAAGGAAATGTTCAAGAAGGCAAAACCATCACTTCGCATTATCAACGTTGCACGTGGCGGAATCATTAACGAAGCAGATCTTGCCGAAGCAGTGAAGACGGGCGTGATCGCTGGAGCTGCACTCGACGTGTTCGATAAGGAACCAACAACGGAATCACCGCTGTTTGACGTTCCTGGCATTGTTGTCACGCCGCACCTTGGTGCCAGCACAACAGAAGCTCAGGATCGTGCTGGTCTTGATATCGCAGACCAGATCATCCTTGCGTTGGCAGGGGATTTCGTTCCGTATGCAGTGAACATCTCGGCAGCAGATGCAAATGAAACATTGAAGCCGTACTTGCCATTGGCAGAACGTCTCGGTCGTTTGTTCTCCTCTGCAGCAGCTGCAGATATCTCAGAACTTGAGATCATTGCGACGGGTGAAATTGCTGGTTACGACACTCGCATCCTCACGCTGTCTGCATTGAAGGGTTTCTTCTCTGCACGTCATGCTGATGCAGTCACGTACGTGAATGCTCCGCAGATTGCAGAAAGCCAGAACGTCTCCATTAAAGAGAGCAATGTCTCTGCTGCATCAGCGAACAGCGATTACGTGAATCTCATTACATTGCGCGCAGGCTCTCACAGCATTGCTGCGACGCTCGTTGGTCCTCGTCGTCAAGCACGCATTGTCATGGTTGACGACCATATGACGGACGTGCCGCCATCGGATCACATGTTGGTGGTGCGCAATGATGACCGCCCAGGTGTGATTGGTCTAGTGGGTACTTTGTTGGGAACTCACAATGTGAACATTGCCGACATGGATGTGGGTCGAGCAACAAAGCCAGGCACCGCGCTCATGGTGATTGCGCCAACTGCGGAAGTCACCGATGCGGTCCTTGCAGAGTTGCGTGCTCAGCCAGGAATCATCGAAGTCACGTCACTTCGCGCGTAGGCGAGAGTTTCAGCGGGCTGCGTTCAACGCATCGCGAGTGTCGCGTGCGACCTGAACTGCGCCAGCGACCCAATCGTTTGCGTCTGCATAGAGAATTGCTCGTGATGAGTTCACGATGAGGCCGGTGCCATTGCTGTTGGCTCCATTCTTCACAACGGATGCAGGGTCGCCGCCTTGTGCTCCCACACCAGGTACCAGCAGTGGCATGTCGCCAACAATGGCGCGTACCTCTGCGAGTTCTTCGGGATACGTAGCACCGACCACAAGTGATACATCACCCATCTGAGACCACTCGGTTGCTGCGCGACGAGCGACATGCTTGTACAACGGTTCGTCGCCGATCATCTGTGATTGGAATTCGCCACTGCCGGCATTAGATGTACGGCAGAGAACGATGGCAGCACCGTCCTTGTATGACAGATATGGTTCGATGGTGTCGCCACCCATGTAAGGGTTCACCGTGACCGCATGTGCGCCGTAACGTTCGAATGCTTCACGAGCGTATTGCTTGGCTGTGTCGCCAATGTCGCCGCGCTTTGCATCAAGAATGATGGGAATCGTTGGGTGGTTCTCGCGGATGTGTTCACAGATTGCCAGCAAATCGCATTCGGCGCCAATGGCTGCAAAGTACGCGATCTGTGGTTTGAACGCACATGCAAATTCTGCAGTGGCATCGATGATGTCGACGCAGAAGCGCACTATGCCATCTTCAAACTCGTGGTAGTAGCGGGGGATACGTGGCTGATCAGGGTCGAGGCCGACACAAAGAAGCGAGTTCGATTCGCGCCAGCGATCAGTGAGGAGAGAGGTAAAGCTCAAGGTCACTCTTCGATAGTGATTGCGGCAGTGGGGCACATGTCGGCAGCTTGGCGAGCCAGGTCTGCATTGGTGCCTTCGGGACTTTCCTGCAATACGTAGAGGTACCCATCAGAACGAACTTCAAAGACTTCGGGCGCAATCTGGGTGCAGGCACCGGTGGATGCGCAGACGTCAAAATCAACAACAATCTTCATGAGAACCTCCTGATTCGGTTCCCAAACTACTCCACAAGCTCTCAGCGGGCTGAGGTGTCTGATTAGGCGTTGAGGTGGCGCTCGTAAGCAGCAAGGACTGCGCGGAATGATGCCGAAATGATGTTGGGGTCTGTGCCCACACCCCACAGAACATTGCCGTTGCCGTCGGTGGTTTCCACATATGCAACCGCCGTTGCTTCTGAGCCTTGGCCCATGGCGTGTTCTGCATAGTCGACAACGTCAATGTCTGTCTTCAAACCTTCGCGAACTGCGTGGACAAATGCGTCAATGGGGCCATTGCCGGAACCGACAACAGTGTGGTGTTCGTCGCCCACGATCAACTGTGCAGTGATAGTTGTGGTTCCTGACGCAGAGTCGCTCTTCAGTTCGTGGCTATGTAAGCGAACTCGTGATTCAGTGGGCAAATATTCCGTCGAGAAAGTGTCCCAAATAATCGTGGGGCTCACTTCCGTGCCGCTGCCTTCGGTGATTTGTTGAATGGACTTTGAGAACTCAATCTGCAAGCGACGTGGCAGGTCGAAGCCATGCTCTTCTTTCATGATGTACGCAACGCCGCCCTTGCCGGATTGGCTATTGACACGAATCACTGCTTCGTAACTACGACCCACATGCTTCGGGTCGATGGGCAAGTACGGAACGCCCCATGTGTCGTATTCCTTGCCCAGCGCTTCAAAGCCCTTCTTAATGGCGTCTTGATGGCTACCTGAGAATGATGTGTATACGAGGTCGCCGACATACGGATGACGTTCTGGAACGGGAAGACGATTGCAGAACTCTGCGACACGGCGCAAGGAATCAATGTCGGAGATATCAAGTTCAGGATCAACACCATTCATGAACATGTTCATTGCAACATTGATGATGTCGAGGTTTCCGGTGCGCTCACCATTGCCGAACAAAGTTCCTTCCACGCGATCGGCTCCGGCTAACAAGCCGAACTCGGCTGCTGCAGTTCCGGTGCCTCGGTCGTTGTGCGGATGCAACGAAATCACAACGGTTTCACGCTGTTTAATTGTGCGAATGAACCACTCAATGACATCGCCATACACATTTGGCGTGTAGCACTCAACAGTTGCGGGCAAGTTCAAGATCAGCGGCTTGCTTGCAGTGGGCTTGATGACGTCCATCACTGCTTCGCAAATTTCAACAGCAAAATCTGGTTCGGTCAGCGTGAAGCTTTCAGGGGAGTATTCGTAGCGCAAGTTGGTACCGGCGAGCATTGACTCAAACTCCAGGCACAACTTTGCTGCGTCAACTGCGATCTGCTTGATGCCGTCTTTATCCAAACCAAAAACGACCTCACGCTGCAATGGGTTGGTGGAGTTATAAAAGTGCACGATGGCGTTCTTCGCACCCGCTAAACACTCGTATGTGCGCTTGATGAGTTCGGGGCGACACTGCACTAAGACTTGAATCGTCACGTCATCGGGGATGAGGTCTTCTTCAATAATCTGGCGAACAAAGTCAAAGTCGGGCTGACTTGCAGAAGGGAAGCCGACTTCGATTTCCTTGAATCCCATGTTGACGAGCGCCTTGAACATGCGCATCTTGCGCTCAGGGTCCATGGGGTCAATGAGGGCTTGGTTGCCGTCGCGCAAGTCAACACTGCACCACAGGGGTGCCTTGGTGATTGTCTTGTTCGGCCATGTGCGGTCTGCAAGGACGAGAGGAATCCACGGCTGGTACTTCGAGAAGGCCATCTTCTTCGGGGTCACATTCTGTGGTGGCATTTGGGGTTCCTTTGGTGGATTCGGGTGGGGGAAAGTGAGCGGGGCAAACAAAAAACCCCCTGCCTGGGCAGAGGGTTTCGACAGCAACGATATTCGGCTGCTGCCGTTACATAAGGAGAAGGAGCGTCTTCGGAGTCGTCATCGGTTCTCAGGCTAGACGACAAAAGGGCCGTACGCCACCCCCCAAAGAGGTGTGTACGACCCTTTTGCACTGAGTTGCTAGGCGTCGCCGACCAGGAAGTTGCCAAATTGCCATGGGTCGCTGGGGTCCAGTAGATCGCCATGGTCCGCCCACTGGTTGAAGATGTCCTTGCGGGTCTTCAGAGGAGTCCAATCGGTGGGGCCAGAGAACTGGGTTCCGATGTAGGGACGCGCCTTTTCGAGGATGTACTCGTAAGGCAAGTCGTCCGGCACGCAGAGTCCCTTGTTGGGCTCGTCGATCATCCACTGAATCGCAGAGATGATGGACGCTGCCACTTGCAAGGTGGTTGCGCTCTGGTGTGGCAACACGGAACGTGCTTCTTCAATCGAGAGAAGTGATCCTGTCCACCAACCTGTGAAGTCGTGACCAAGTAGAAGCACGCCAAGCTCATCGCGTCCGCTGATGATTTCATCATTCAACAAGCGCTGTTTTGGCTGCATTTCCCAATCGCGCATCTGAAGCTCGCGCACAGAGGCGATTGCATCGTTTGACGGGCAATATGCGTAATGAACGGTGGGGCGGTAAATGTCGACACCGTTCTCATCGCGCACGGTGAGGTGATGACACATTGTGTATGCCTCGCCATGACGAATCACCATGCCATGCGTTTCACCACATGGAACCCATGAACGCACGAGTGTGTTCATGCCGGGCTGAGCAATACAGATCTGATTGTTTGGACCGTCGTCGTCATGCTTGTAACCACGTGGAGGCAGTTTCTTCTCGTGTGTGCCCCAACCAAGTTCTGCTGGAGCGATGCCTTCTTCGTAGAAGCCATCAACGCTCCACGTGTTCACGAATTCATTGACTTCTTTTGGCTTGTTGGAAATCTGCGTGTCACGTTCGGAGATGTGAATCACCTTGGTGCCTGTCAGCATCGCAAGCTTGTTGAACTCACCATTGGCGAGAGCTTCTTCTAATCCAGCCTTACGATCACCAGCAAGACCCTCAGCGAGGATCTTTGTGGTGATTTCTGCCAGTGCCTGCTTCACAAAATGGCTCACAAGACCAGGGTTCGCACCGTGTTCAAGAACTGCCGTCGGGCCACTGTTACCGCCCCATGCCTCAACCATCTTGCGCAACGACTGGTGGCGCACATAAAGAGTGCGATCCAAAGGATGCGTGGCAGCCATGTCCTCGTAGGGGTCCCACAATTCCACTGAAGTGTTGAGGTAACGAACGCCGTTCTCGTGACACCACGTCAAAATTGTTGGAGCATCAATGTTCCAAGCGAGGTCGAGCAGCATGTCGCCATCAGACAATCGAGCGGACAAGAACTCGTTGAGGTTTTCCGGAGTGACACGACCAATCTCATACTGCACACCTTGCGCAATGAGATCAGAGATGCGATCACGATTATCGAGGAAGTCGACAACGGTGATGCTCTTCGGGTCAATCTTCACGTCTCGAACGAGAAGGGGGAGTGTGCATTGAGCAACACCGCCACAGCCCAATACAAGGATGCGACGGGGGATGAGAGGAGTGACTGAACCGTTAATGGGTATCAATCACCTGATGAGTGCGCTGCAGCGCGAGGGTGAGTTGTGCCTTCATAGGAGTGAAAAAACTAACGGAAAGCACCACGCAACGCACTACTTCGGCAGGAATGTTCATGTTTGGTTCAGTCGGGGGCGGGAGAACCCGTTGATTACCAATTAGTAGGCATCTGTGCCGATACCGTTGACTCCTGTCATGACCAATACCCCCATTTCAACGCCCACGGGATTTGCAGCACTCGGAGTGCCACCCGAGGTCGATAAGGGTCTCGCGGCCGCTGGTTTCGCCGCACCCTTCGCCATCCAAACTGAAGCCATTCCCGTTGCGATGCGTGGAGTCGACCTTTGCGGTCGTGCACGGACAGGCTCAGGCAAAACCCTCGCCTTTGGTGTGCCGATGTTGTCGCGTATCTCGAAGTTCAACAAGGTGCGTGCACCACGTGGTTTAGTGCTGGTACCCACACGCGAGCTTGCTTTGCAAGTTGCCGAAGTGTTGCAGCCGATTGGCAAAGAGTGTGATCGTGTCATCTTGCCGGTGTACGGCGGTGCGTCTCGTGAAGATCAAGTTGATGCATTGGAGAAGGGTGTCGACATCATCGTTGCAACGCCGCTGCGTTTGATTGACCTCATGAAGGGCGGCGAAGTGGAGATGGGCGATGTTCAATGCGTCGTTCTCGATGAAGCGGACCGCATGGCCGATGATGGTTTCACGCCACAGGTTGAATGGGTGCTTCGCCATGTCACGGGCGAGCATCAGACGATGTTGTTCTCGGCGACACTGGATGGCCAAGTGGGCAATCTCGTTCGTCGTTACATGAAAGATCCCGAAGAGGTATCTATTGACGCTCCGACTGACACGGTCGGCACGATGCATCACTTGTTCTTGGCAATTCACAAGATGGACAAAGACAAGGTCATCGCTGCGATTGTGGAGAGCACGGGCAAGACGGTGGTGTTCTGTGACACGAAGCGTTTGTGCGACCGAGTCACTGAGAACTTGCAAGACCTTGGTGTGAATGCAGCTGCGATTCACGGCGACCTCACCCAAGCTGCACGTGAGAAAGCAATCGTGCGATTCACCAATAATGATCTCAAAGTATTGGTGGCAACAGATGTTGCAGCGCGCGGCATTGATATTGATGATGTTGCATGTGTAGTGCACTATGTCCCTCCAATCGATACGAAGGCGTACCTGCATCGTTCTGGTCGTACCGCTCGTGCGGGTAGAGACGGATGGGCCGTCACTTTGGCCGAGTACAACCAGCACACGACGTGCCGCATCATTCAACGCGCATTGCGTTTGGCAACGAACCCTCCTGTGGAAGTGTTCTCCAACGACAAGCGTCTAAAGGACCTCAACCTCTTCTTGTAGGGCATCCCCTTTAGATTGAGGCGTTTCGGGCCTTGCGAGACGGCTGAGAACCGTCGCCCACCCTTCTGAAAGAATGGTCAGGTTGTTTTCGGAAGGAGTCAGATGACGCGCAGTACTGATGGTGGGTTGAAAATTTCGTTTGTCGAGTCTCTTGCCGACATTGTCACGCCCGTTGTTCAGTACCTCAATTCACCTGCCCCTGAGAGTGATCTCTTTGATGTCGATCACATTGTTGTTCCGAACGCCGGTGTGCGTGCCTGGCTATTGCAACAAATTGCATCGCAAGTCGGCACTAGTTCTTTAGGAAATGACGGCATCGCAGCAAATGTTTCTATTAAGTACCTCGGTGAACTTGATGCGTTAATTGGACGCCGCACGATGGGCGCTGATCCATGGGCTGTTGGTCCGCTGTCGATGACCGTGCTCCGTGTCATCAATAAGCACTCAGGTTCATTCACTTCCCATATGGAACGTTTGGGTGGCGGTCTCAAAGCTGCTCGACTGATGTCGGACCGCTTCGATAAATACCACGCACGTCGTCCGTCGATGATTGTGGAATGGGAAGCGGGTCGCCCCAATCTTGCGCCAGTCGTTGGTGAAGTAATCGCAAGTGGCGAACACACACTTGTAGCAAGCCCACTGGATCAGTCCGATGTTTGGCAGTACGACCTCTGGCGATTGGTGCGCGAAGAAGTCAATGCACAGCCGTGGCCGGTAATGGTGGAAGAAATGTTGGCGAATCCATCGCTTCTCGATGATGCAACCTTGCCTCCACGCATTTTGGTCGTAGGACTGCAGTCCCTCAGCGTTCGTCATGTTCGTGCTTTGCAGTTGTTGTCGCAGCACATGACCGTCGAAGTGGTGCTTGTGCATCCTTCGCCCGCACTAGCTGCGCGGTGGGCCGTTGATGCCTCGCATGTTCCCGCTTCGATTGGCATTGCGCCGAATCCAATTCGTGTGAGTTCCTTTGAAGACAACGTGGATCCCATGGTGTCTATGTGGCTGCGCGGTGCTCATGACGCACAGATGGTGTTGGCATCGCAGGGTGTATCGCCGGCTGTGCATTCATTGGCTGACATCACTGCGGCAGATGACCTCCTGCATTCGTTGCAAAACACCGTGCGTCACGGAGTCGCAAACAGTTCTGCGTTCACACCCGGTGATCGTTCGTTCCAAGTACATCGCGCGCACAACTTGGGTCGTCAAGTTGAAATCGCACGAGATGCGATTTTGCATGCATTCCACGACATCAAAGGCCTCGAGCCACATGATGTTGTCGTTATTTGTGCAGATATTGAGGCCGCATCGCCGCTGCTAGAGGCTGCATTCAGTCGCAATGTTGGTGGGAAGCCATTGCCGTTCATTGTTGCCGACCGTGGCTTACGTCAGGTGGACGATGGTG
>Ga0222712_10003265_pt1 | contig 17801 bp, 14 predicted proteins | sample C33_657DmetaG_FD_165043 | JGI IMG/M metagenome (GOLD analysis project Ga0222712, IMG submission 165043) | Estuarine water microbial communities from San Francisco Bay, California, United States - C33_657D | ecosystem: Environmental > Aquatic > Marine > Unclassified | place: USA: California...
GAAGGTGGGGACTTGCTTGGCTGCCGCTTTCTGCTCCAGGGGGTCTTGCCCCATGATTACCTGCTTGCCTATCTGATCAGCCAGCTTCCTAGCATCCGACAAGGAAATATCGCTGACGCTGCCCAATTTAATTTGGCGAATTCTACCTCTCGAATCGCGATATCGGCGATAATAAGTCTTTCCACCCGAACAGCGTATTTCGAGCGAGAGGTATTTGGATGCCGTGTCGAAATACTCGATTTTTTTCTTGTCTTGCGGGCACTTTAAGCTTTGTACAAATTCTGTAGTCAGACGTAATTTCGCCATTTCCTGTCCTCAGGTAATACCTTCACCACCGATAGATTGGACTAATAATAGCGTAATAGGATATATACGTCCATGGAAAATACCTTCGATAATGGAAAAATAGCGGTCGGCCTCCGTACGGCCAGAGCGGCAGCTGGCTGGAATCAGCAAGAATTTGCAGAACGGATGGGTGTGGCCAAATCCACCGTAGCTCGTATTGAAACGCTTGAGATGGCAGCTCGCGGGGATTTCATTATCAAGGCGATAAGACTTTTCAGGGACGCTGGTGTCGACATGGACCTTTCTGAGCCTGATGAGATACCAATAAAAATAAGTAAATCAGGTCTTTATACTGCCATAGCCGCGCTGGGTGACCAAACCAAGCGGCGCAGCGATCGCAAGGCCGGCATAGCTAGCCTGCTGCCTGATGACTCAGAGTGAGATCGGGTAGGCCATTGGGTTGGTGTTGGGTGATTTACTTAGTTGGACCAGCATCCATGCAGGCCCTGGCCTTTGATAGTCCTTAGGCCCTGCCCGCTCTTTGGGTATTTGTTGGGTTTGATGCAAAAATACGGACTATTAGTATCGTATTCGCATAAACAACAAGGAGTTACAGGGCGCGCTAATCAAACCGCTGACTGCAAGTATGAACGCCTTTGCGGGCGGTGATGCGAACGATATGTTCGACGCTTCCTTGAGCAGCACCGGCGCACAGACACTTGCCTCCGTAGATAATTTGAGCGGTGGAGCCGGCTCAGACGCCCTGTATGCTGAGATCAGTGGCACGGGCACTTACGCGCCGACCCTTGCCAGCATTGAAACAATACAAGTCTCATCTTCAAACACTGGCACTCTGTCTCTCCTGAATGCTTCAGGTGTGACCAGCATTGAGGCAACTGGATCATCCAATGCGACGACCTTCAGCAATATCGGCTCCGCTTCCGGTCTGACCTTGAAAGTAAGCAACACTGCACAGAACGCCACGTTTGGGTTTACCACGGCTGCTGTCGCCGGAACCGCCGACGCCGTGGCGCTCGAGCTGTCTAACGTTACTGCCGGCACTGTCACCGTCGCTGGCGTTGAGACTATCAACATCACTTCCAAAGACAGCGCGAACACCATTACTGGATCAGGATTAGCCGCTGCAACTTTGAATGCCTCGGGTGCTGTAGCGCTCACTCTCGGGACTCTTAGCACAAGCACTCGCACTCTTAACGGTTCGAACATGACTGCCGCGCTGAGTGCTACGGGTGGCAATACAACCTCAGTAACCATCACAGGTGGTACTGGAAACGACGCCCTTTCTGGCGCTGCCGGTAACGACGTCATCTCTGGTGGCGACGGCTCCGATGCAATTACAGCGGGAGCCGGCAACGACAGTCTCGCGGGCGGTGCAGGCGCTGATACCTTTACGCTGGCTGGAAACCTGACCTCTGCCGATACGATTAATGGTGGTGATGGCACGGACGTGCTGTCAGTAACAGCTGCGGTAGCCGCCGGGGACGCTGCGAATGTTTCCTCGATCGAAACGCTGAGCACCTCACTTACAGCGGCGAGCCAAGACCTTTCAGTCTTCACAGGAACGACTCTGACAAGAGTCACATTGTCGGGCACTGGTGCCGATGCTGGAGCAACAAATGCATCTGCAAGTGTCGCAACACTTGCTGTTTCTGGCGCTGCGCCTGCGAACGTCTCATTCTCCAGGGCCGTAGACACCTCGGCAGACTCTCTCGCGGTAATCTTGGGGACAACCTCCGCCGCGACTGCTATTACTGCATTGACGGCTAACAACGAAGAGAGCCTTTCGTTCTCTGCGCTAACTGATGCGTCATCAATAGCAACGCTCAATGCTGCAGACGCAACCTCAATCACTGTAACGGGTTCAAAAAGCTTCACCATTACTAACCCTGTTTTCGGCACAACAGGAATTACTTCAGTGAACGCCAGTGCCGCGACCGGCAACGTTGACATCGACATCACTGGGAATACCGTTGCAGCGACAGTGCAGGGCGGTTCCGGCAACGACACCTTAACAGGTGGAGCTGGAAACGACGACATCACCGGGGGTTCCGGAAATGACAGCCTTGTAGGCGATGGTGGTAATGATACGATCAGTGGCGGCACAGGTAACGACGCAATCACTGGTGGCTCAGGCAATGACGTGCTTACCGGTGGTGATGGCAATGACAGCATTACGTCAGGTGCAGGTGTTGACAACATCGACGGTGGCGCTGGTAACGACACCTTCACATTCGCTTCGGGTGATATAGCGTCCACAGATGTTATCACTGGTGGCGAAGGCACCGACACTGCAAACATCACTACAGGAGCAGCTGTTTCAGGCACGCTTACAAGCATCGAGAACATCGATATTGAGTTCACTGCCTCTGTTACAGCAACTGCTACTGGGTGGGGCGCCGTTGAGACCCTGACTTTGGGGTCTAATGGCGCATTCACTGCTACTGTCAGCAGCTTGAGATCCGGTGTCTCGGTTGTCATTGATGACGCTGATAACGATACCAACGTCATTGATACTGTTGCTTCCGCCAGCCTCACGATCAACGCGCAAGCAACCTTGGCCGGTAGCACTACTATTACAGATGCAACCTCTGTAACCATCACTAACACTAGCGCAGTAGCAGCTGACCTTAACTCGCTGGTTCTTGACAGTGCCGATACTACGTCGTTGACAGTGACTGGTGGCACTGGCGCCGCTGCTCTTGATGTCGGTGATGTGACAGGCTCTGACGCACTCAGCTCTATCGTGATTTCAACTTCCACTGCTGGCAGCACAGCAGTAGTTGGTACTGTCGTTACCGCTGCTGCCTTGTCAAGTCTCACCATAAATGCTTCTTACGCTGACGCCTCTATTGACGCGATTGGAGCAACGTCTCGTGCGGACGACCTGGCAACAATCACTGTCACAGCATCCAATGGCGCAACAGCCGACCTTAATGACATCACCGCTGATACGCTGGATAACACGACAGATCTTGATCAGACCATTTCGCTTACTGCGAATACCGCCTCCACTGTTACCTTTGATGACATCGTCAATACCTACGGCAACCAGGTAGTAACCCTGAATGGCGCAGGCGCCATTACACAAGGTAACGCAGGATCAGGCGGCCTCGTTGGTGTCGATGTGACTGTCAACAACAATGGAAGCGGTGCTCAAACCATTCTAGGCGTAACAGCATCCGATGACGTTGCAATCAATGCTGCAAACGGCGGGGCTGTAGCATATACAACAGTGACTACAGGTACAGCCGCTGGCAATGACCTCACCGTCACCGCATCAGGTTCATCAACACTTACGTTAACAACCTTGGCAGCCTCGGCTGGAACAACCGTTGTCAATGGTGCATCGGCGAGCGGCGCGATTAGTATTGGAACAAACAATCGTACAGGCGCGATGACCCTTGTTGGCGGCTCGGGAAACGATTCGCTGGATGGTGGCACAGGGAATGACTCGCTGGTTGGCAACGCAGGGAACGATTCACTCGTTGGCGCTGGCGGCAACGATACAATCCTGGGTGGCGACGGCAACGATAGTATTGATGTTTCGGGCGCAGCAGGAGCGGTAAGCATAGATGGTGGCGCCGGAAATGACACCCTGACTTTGGGCGCGTTCCTTGGATCAACAGACTCGATCGACGGTGGCGCCGGAACAGATACAGCAACGTTCACGATCGCAACGACAACGTCCGCAGCACTGACTAACGTTGAAGCTGCGACGATTACATTCAACGCCGGGGGCGCTTTTAACGCTGGAAGCTCTGCATCCTTGGCAACTATAAACTTAGTTGGAGTAACAACAAATCCTGCCATTGTAACGAACATCGCTAGTGGGACGACCGTGACAAACACTGCCGATGAAGCGGAAACGATTACCCTCGACACGGCGGCCGGGGCCAGCCTCACTGTTAACCTGCGGGAGACGGCGGCTAATGCTCTGACCATAACTGACGCGGCAACGGTGAACATCAATGCCACTAGTACAGCCGTCACCGCCGGAGTTGGCAACGTAGTCCTGGACGCATCTGATACAACTGCCCTGAACATTACAGGTGCAGCTGGAGCCCTTGCACTATCAGTTGGCGCGGTAACAGGCACTACAGCTTTGTCTGCGGTAACTGTTACCACATCAACTGCATCGGGAACGGCTGCAGCAACGACGATCGCGGATGCAACGGCGCTGACGTCACTGACAATCAACGCGGTCAATGCAAACGCTGGGGTAACTGACGTCGGTGGTGGAGTTGGAACAGCGGGTAATGTTTTGTCATCAGTATCTCTGTCTGCTACTGGCACGACTGCTTCGACAGCGTCAGTAGGTACAATCACGGCAGATACGACAGACTCAACCACCGACAACGTCATGACGTTAACGGCAACTGTTAACTCAGTAGGCCTCATAACGGCCACGTCTATTGTCAACACCTACGGTGTGATTAATGGAACGATCTCCTCTGACAACACCACAGCCAATGCAATAAATATCGGCAATCTTGGTGCTGAAGATATCACCTTGACTGTTTCGGGCGCCGGCGACGTTACAATTGGAGCGCTGGACGCTAAAACCGGTACTGGAGATGACATTGTGATTACCGCCTCAGGCACTGGCGACCACAGTTACCTGAATATTGATGCATCCGATGACGTAACAATCAATGCTTCTGGTGTTAGTGGTTCAGGCACGATCACAATTGTCCTTGACGATGTGGCGGGCCAGGCGACTATTACTACCGGAAGTGGTGCAGCAACGATCACAACGGCAGATGCAACTGATTTAGATGGTGCCACCACTATTACCCTTGGTGCAGCGAACGGAGTAACTGATACGATCAATCTCAATGCTACAGCTTCTGCAGCCGTAACGTTGAGTAATTTTGAATATGGTACTTCCGGAACCGACATCATCAATATCTCAAATGTTGGCGCTGGTAAAACTATTGTCGAGGCGGGTGATCAGGCCACAGCCACAGGAAACGAAGCCTCGTTAACGCTTAGTGCTGCTGTGACAGGAACACTCGACCTGGGCACACTCGCTGCTGGCGTTGAAGCACTGTTAATAGGCGGTGATTGGGCGCTGCCGAGCATGCTGGCAACAGCATTGGCAACTGGTGGGACGCATGAGCTTACCGTCAATGGTGCGTTGGCTACCACTGAAGCTTTGTTAGTTATCTGGGACGATGGTACAAATTCGTACCTCGGAAAACTCACAAGCGCCAACACCGTTGCAAATGATGCCAAGATCTTGGCAGCAGACGTCTCACTCACGACACTTGTAACGCTTGTTGGGGTCGCTGATTCGTCTACTCTTAGTGGTGCTGACTTTGCTCTGGTAGCGTAATGCAAATGACTGTGCGACCCCATCTTGCGGGTCGCCCTACTTTGAGAACCCACCCCCCAAAAAGGGGGTGGGTTTTTTAATTCTACGAAACCATTCTCTTTCCTTATCATTTCCTATGAATTTGCATTCCAGCATCCGCCAACAGCTCTCGAGACAACTGGCACTTGATGCCGATGATCGGGCGAGTCTCAACAGCGCCCTTCGTCTTCTTGCCAAGTGGCGTTCGGTGCTGATTCAGAATACCCTGCTGCAACAACAAGGCACCCGCGTCCTGCAAGGGCCCCTGGCCGGTATGGACTTCCTGCAGCAGTCAGCCGAGGGCTGCCACATTGCCAAATTGCTTGGCACTTACGAGATGCCCCTTCAGCCACATATAGAGCGGGCGATCGGAATACCATACTCAACACTGCTCAACATCGGTTGTGCCGAGGGCTTCTACGCCGTGGGCATGGCCCGGCGAATGCCGACCACGCAGGTGCTCGCCTTCGATGTGGATCCGAATGCCCGTCAGGTGTGCAGTGATCTGGCCCGCAAGAACCAGGTGGCGCAGCGGGTGACCGTGGGCGGCCTGTTCGCTCACGAGCACTTCGCCGCCTTCGCCAATCAGTGTGTGCTGCTGATGTGCGACATCGAAGGCGCCGAGCGTGAACTGCTCGATCCCGCACTGGCCCCGGCGCTGCAGAGCATGGACATCATCGTGGAGAGCCACGAGTGTCTGGTGCCGGGCATCACAGCGCTGCTGATAGAGCGCTTCAAGCCTACGCACAACATCACCCTGGTGCAGGATGACGGGCAGCGCCAACTCGCGTCTGCGCCGCCCTGGTTCCTGAACCTCGCCCATCTGGACCAGCTGCTGGCCACGTGGGAGTGGCGCTCCGGGCCCACCCCCTGGCTGGTGATGCAATCAAAGAGGCGCAGCTGACATGAGCGCCTGCCTCTACTACCACCCCGAGGCCTATACCACCAGCGGACCCAAGCTGATGGGCCGCAACGCCGCTGGCGAATCCTTCTTGCGTGGTTTTCTCACGCACAGCAAGGCGCATGAATTCTGGGTACAGGTGCAGCATGCTGATCACGGCCAGCATTTTGCCAAGACGGCGGAGGCGTTTGGTCGCGCCCTGTCGGTGAAGGTTGTGGACAAGCGCTCACTCGGAGCGCTGTCGGGGGTGGGTGTGGCCTACCAACCCGGGCCCGGCATCGGCGAACACGCCTTTCAGCGAGCCAGCTTCGGTCATGGTGCTTGGAGCCTTTGCGGTATTACCCACACCACCTCCTCGGCGGCCGCCATGGATGCATTGGCTAATCTGCTGGTGGCACCCGTGCAGCCCTGGGACGCTGTCATCTGCACCTCCAGCGCCGTCAAGGACAATGTGCTACGTGTGCTGCAAGCGCAGGTGGATTATCTGCAGGCGCGGCTTGGTATCACGCGTACCGTACTGCCGCAGCTGCCAGTGATACCGCTTGGCATCCACACGGCCGACTTTGTCTATACACCTGCACAAAAGGCCGCTGCGCGCACGGCACTGGGAGCAGGGCCGGACACGCTGGTGGTGCTGTTCATGGGCCGGCTATCGTTCCATGCCAAGGCGCATCCATTGGCGATGTATCAGGCACTGGAGGCGGCCGCGCAAACTACCGGCAAGCAAGTGCTGTTGGTGGAGTGCGGCTGGCATGCCAATACACACATAAGCCAGGCGTATGCCACGGCCGCAGGTCTGGCTTGCCCCAGCGTGCGTGTACTTACCTTGGACGGCCGCGAGGCCCAACAGCGGCTGCATGCATGGGCCGGGGCGGATGTGTTTTGCTCGTTGTCGGACAATATCCAGGAGACCTTTGGCATTGTGCCCATCGAAGCCATGGCGGCGGGCTTGCCGGTGGTGGTGTCAGACTGGGACGGCTACAAGGACACTGTGCGCCATGGTATCGACGGTTTCCGCATTCCCACCCTCATGCCGGGCGCAGGCCTTGGTAGCGATCTGGCACTTCGTCACGCCCTTGAAGTCGATACCTACGATATGTACTGCGGCCATGCCTGCTCACTGGTAGCGGTGGATACAGAAGCGGCAACAACCGCCTTCACCCGGCTCTTGGAATCTCCGCAGCTTAGACAGCAGATGGGCGAGGCGGGCCGGCAGCGGGCAACACAGGTTTACGACTGGGCGGTGATCATCCCACAGTACGAAGCTCTATGGGCGCAGCTTACCGAAATTCGCAAGGCGCAGTCGCCGAGCCTGAAACCACTACCGCATCCCTGGCCGGCGCGCATGGATCCATTTTATTCGTTTGCCAGTTATCCGACCCGCGTTCTGTACCAGGACATGGTATTGAGCTTGGTCGATGCCGACCTTGGTAATGCTACCCGCCGCTTGGCGCAGTATCGCCAACTGGCCATGGTGAATTTTGCCAAGGTGGTACTTCCGAATGAAGACGAGTGTCAGGCGATACTGACGAACCTGGCTCAATCATCGCAGACTGCGGGCAATCTTGTGCAGGGCTTGCCAGCCTATAGGCAGGCTTTCGTGTTTCGGTCGCTGGTGTGGTTGGTGAAGATAGGCATGCTCAAGGCAGGCAAATGAGCCTCCTCTTTATCCAGCAGAACTTCTCCGGGCAGCTCAAGTTCCTGGCCCCTGCGCTGGTGTGTAATAACCCAGCACTTTCTGCATAGGTCAGGCCGTTAATGCACATGCATGTGACGTGCCCTGCTATTTCCGGAGCAGTTAAAACTTCAGAGTATGGCTCCCTGAATCGAGGTGAGTCATGAAAAAGAGTCGATTTACGGAAGAGCAGATCGTCAAGATGCTGCGCGAGGCTGACCGCACATCAGTGGCTGCGGTGTCCAAGGCCAACGGGGGTCAGCGAGTAAAGCATCTAGGCTTGGCGCAAGCAGTTTCGAGGTATGGCCGTTGATGAGGCTCGCAGACTGCGGCTATTTACGCCGTGGAACTCCCATTACGAAAGCCACTATTTTATGGGAGGCTTACAAGGTTTATGTAAACAGCTTAAGTTTCCGTAAGCCAATTTCGCCGGCCTGTCTGTCCGCAGCAACTGAGCATGCTTTTCCCGCTGGCACTGCAGGTAGTCAAGTTGTTTGCTCAGCCTTGCCGAGCCCGCGCGGGGCTCGGCAAGGTGCCGCGAGTCCCGTTTAGAAACGAGCGTCCAGGCGTACTGCGTAGGTGCGTCCAACCGCGTCATACGGCAGACCGTATTGCGGGAGGAGTTGGTCGTTCAGCAGGTTGTTCACGATCAATCGCGCTGTCATCTGCTCGCTGACCTGGTAGGCAAGGTTGTAGTTCAACCTGTCCCAGGACGGGCGGAAGAACGTGGCGTTTTGCTCGGGCACGGCGGTGTCGAGAATGTCGATGTTGACCTGAGCCTTCGCTGTGTAGAACCACTGCAGCTGCTGCGTGAAGGGACCGATGCGATGGCTCAGGTCCAGGCGACCCTGCACTTTCTCGTAGCCAGGTTCGCCGCGGTTGTTGTTGGTGTCCGCACCGAAAGTGCCATCCGCCGAGGTCTGGAACTTGTTCAGGGCGTAGATGTAGGCATCCACGCGCATCTGCCCAAGGTCCATGTTGTTGAAGCCCAGGGCCGAGAACGCATTCTGCAGCATGAACTCGTAGCTGATGCGAGTGTTGACAGCCTGCAGACGAATGGAACCCTGGTTGGCATTGCTGTACGCCGCGGCAGCAATGGTGTAAGGCGCCTGCACCACGGTGGGAGCCCCCGCAATCGCCGGCGGCTTGATGGGATTGCCGGTGATGATGTTGGTGGTTGGAATCGTGAAAGGCGCTGTCAGTCCACCGGCCCCCGTTCCTGTGCCCAGCGTGATGGCCTCACAGGCTGACACCCCGCCGATCAGACTCAGCGGGTAGTCTGGCTGGTCGAAGCACGAGGTGCCCAGGAAGGTGAGCCCGATCTGACCATCCAGGCGGATGCTGAGGTAGTCGGCTTGAATCTCCAGGCCTTCCAGGAAACTCGGGTTGATCACAAAGCCTGCCGTCCAGTTGGTGGCCACTTCGTTCTCGATGGCCGGGTTGCCGCCCACGCCAGCGGGCACTGAACCCGTCGGCGGCTGCAGAGTGGCGAAGGTGCCGGCGGGCAGGCCGAGTTTCTTCTCGAAGGCATCACAGTTGGTGATCCGGATGCCACTGGCCGGGCCCAGATTGCGGTTGGTGGCGTTGCAGGGGAAGGAGCCAGCCAACGTGGCAAACCCTGTCTGCGGCGCGCCGAGTGACTCCACGATGGAGGGTGAGCGCACGGAGCGTGAGCGGTTGCCACGGAAGCTGATCCACTCGGTCGGTGACCACAGCGCGCCTATATTGAAGGTGCGTGCCGTGCCGCTGTCGGTCTCTACCTTGGGATTGCTGATGCCATTGGGCGTGCCCTCGCCTTTGCGGTCGACCACGCGGACGGCGCCATCAATCACCAGGCTGCGGACGAACGGCAGCGTCATGTCTCCACCGAACACCGGCACGCTGAATTCCGTGCCCGCCTCCAGGAATTCGGCATACCCAATGCCGGGCTGGCTGATGGTGGTGCGCGCCAGGCCCAGACGGCCAACGCGATTGGGCATGAACTCCAGGTCTTCCTTGCGCCACTGCATCTCGGTGTTGAACAGCACATCGCCCGCGGGCAGGCTGAACAGGTCGCCGCCCAGCTGCACTGAGGCGAAACGCTGCTCCGATGTGTTGGTGGAAGAAGCGTTGCCAACCACGTAGTCCCTGGCGGTTGGTGACGCCAGACCAATGCCAAGCAGATTGAGCGGTACACAGGAATCAATCTGTGCTTTGGTGGGCATCAGACTTGTAGCGATGTTTAGATTGCCCAGGAAGCTGTTGCGCACATTGATGGCCTCTGGTGCCGCGAGCGTCTGCTGGCGGCACACCGGATTGCCGGCCGCATTGCGTACCACATCCGTGGCCAGCGCAAATTCGACGTCGAGCAAGTCATTGGCGGCGAGGTTCTTGCTTTGGTTACGGCCATAGGCCACGGTCGCTTCCCAGTAAAGATTACGATCGAGGAACTCGAAGTCCTGTTTCAGCGTGTGACCGCTGCTGATGGTAGTCGACACGTTGCCTTCCATATTGGTCACATCGCCAGGCATGGATCCGGTGATGTCGGCCAGCGAACGCTGAAGGAAGAACACGGGCTGACCGCCGATGGTGGTGAACGGCGAGGCAGGATTGGCGGCAATGATCGAGTTGATCTGACTTCGCGTGGCTGCCGTGACAAAGGGGTTCTGCTCGTAATAAATCGGAATGCCTGCATTGCCCGCCGTGAAGGCGCCAGCGGGGGTGTTGCTGCCAAAGTTGTCGGCGCGCTGCGAGTTGTCAATGGAGGAGTACAGGAAGTCGCCCTCATAGCGCAGCGACTCGGTAAGCTCGTACGAGAACAGGGCATTGAGCGAGGTGCGCTCCTGTGCTGCCTGAATCGTGTTCAAGTGACGAGTATCGAAACCGCCCGAGTTGACGCCGGAGCTCTGGGGCGACACGTTCGGAGGCAGAATCTGCCCCAGGGACAAGGGCACGAGATTGCCTTTCGCGTCAAAAGTAAGCGGGACGGCCGTGCGGGTCAGCCCCGCGTTGGCCTCGCTGCTGCCTGCCGCTGTGGGCACGGTTGGCCAGCCGGAGCTCAGGCCGAAGGTGCCAGCGAAAGCCAGGGCGCTCAGCCCCGCGCTCGGGCTGCCGCGCATATAGTCGTAGGGTGAGGCGCCGAGTCTGCTGGTGAACGTATTGCAGGCGGCGACGTTGACCGTCTGTGCCGAGATACAGGAGCGCGGGAACAGGAAGGTCGCACTGCTGCCGGCATTGGTTTGCCGCAGATCAATGCGACCACCTGCCGGGAAGGTGGTCCCAATCATGTCTTCCTGATAGATGGTGTTGGCAACGCCGTCGGTGCCGCTCACGCTGAAGGGGTTGTTGACCAGCGCGATGTTGTTGGTCCAGTCCCGACGCGAGCCTTGGTAAATCGCATCCAATTCCAGATACTCGGCGCCCACCACCAGGTGGCCGCGGCCATCCAGCACATCATCGCCCCAGGCGCCCGAGATGCGTCTTTGCCGCCCGTCCGCCTCGTCCGTCATGCCAAACTGGCCGATCACTTCACTGCCCTGGAAATTGCGGTCGAGCTCCACGTTCACCACGCCGGCAATGGCATCCGGGCCATATACCGCGCCCGAACCGACGGTCTGAACTTCCGAGCGCCGAATCAGCGAAGGGTTGATGATGGTCAGGTCGACCTGGGCGCCAGTGGCATTGCCTGGGACGAATACCGTTCCCTGATTCGCCGAGACAAAACGTCGACCATCCACCAGGGTCAGCGTTCGCTGAGACCCGAGGTTGAGCAAGTTGACGAAGGCATTATTGTCTCCAAACTGGGTGTTGTTGCCTTGGTTGTTGACGCCCACGCTCACAAACGGAAGCTGTTCAAGGCTTTCGATGGTATTGACATAGCCCCGCAAGGCCATCTGCTGAGCATCGACTTCGATGACCGCTATGTTCTGGATATCGGTGTCACGACGGATGCGTGATCCGGTGACCAGCACTTCTTCTACTTCCCTTACTTGTGGTGCAGGGGTTTGGGCCACGGCCAGCAGCGGCGCGGCGAGCGACACCGTCAGGCAGGAGTGAATCAAAAAACGGAGCTTCCCACGCTTGGTCATCTGTAGCATGCGTCAATCCTCGGTTAGTGGTGATCATTTTGTAATCAAACTGTCAAAACGTAGATCGACGCTGGTCAAAAATCAAGCAGATTTCTAAACTTTAAGCGCGAAGTGCTTGATGCGCGCTGGGAGGATTTTGATTTTGATCGCCGGCTGTGGCGCATCCCCACTACCAAGCTGGGCAAGCCCCGGCACGTGCCGATCTCCGATGGGGTGATGAGCCTGCTGGGTGCTGTGCCGCGCCTCGAGGGAGGGTATGTGTTTGCCAATGCCAAAACCGGCAAGCCCTTTGTGTCGATTTTCTGTTCGTGGGACACCGCTAGGATCAGAGCGGGGATGCCCGAGGTGAGGGTGCATGACCTTCGACACAGCTTCGCCAGTCTGCTTATCAATAGCGGACGCAGTCTGTATGAGGTTCAGACTTTGCTTGGTCACACGCAGGTGAAGACGACGCAGCGCTATGCTCACTTGGCCCCGAAGACTCTGCTGGATGCGTCCAATGCAGCAACGATTGCAGTGGGCTCGGTGATGGGGGGGATGCCCAATCGGGTTGCCGATGTGCCATTGGTGGCGGTGGGGTCTTGAAAGGCCAACCCTCAGTGAGCAGAGACACCAAACTTGAGACCAGTTGCCTTCAACACGGCGCTCAATGTCTTGATTGTCGGATTACCGCTGCTGGATAGCGTCCGATACAGCGTCTCACGGGATAAATCGGTCTTCTCTGCTACAGAGGCGATACCACCACGTGCATCGACTACTTTCCTCAACGCAGTAAGGTATGTCTTGGTGTCATCATCTTCACCGGCAGCATTAAGGAACTCCGCAGCGAACTCAGCGTCCTGTAGCTTTTCAAGCAGCCAGTCGTCGTGCTTTGCTTGTGTCTTCATTCTTTCCTCCTGCGCTGCCATTCGTGCCAGCGCTCAGTTGCCCGTTGAATATCAGCCGATTGCGTGCGCTTATCGCCGCCTTCGCATAGCAATATCAAGTGCCGGCCAGCTATCGCGTAATAGATGCGGTAACCGGGGCCCCAGTCAACGCGAAGCTCCCATATCCCCTCGCCAATCGGTTTGCAGTCACCAAAGTTGCCGTTGTGCAGGCGCAGTAACCTCGCGGCAATGCGCGCCTGAGCCTGTTTATCATTCAATTGATCGAGCCAGCGCCCGAACAAATCGTGACCATCAGAGGTTTGGAAGTGCAGTATTTCATACATGCGGGAACAGTAGCATATAAGCTACATCACCAACAACACGTTATTGGCCGAAGCGGAGGGGGGGTGGGGCTAGACGTTTCAAATTACGACTCCACAGACCCCACCCGGGGGGGTACCCCCCCTTTATACAGTTAACGTCCCTGCCTGTATTACATAGTAAAGCGGACAAACGATGAGCACTGCAGAGCGAGAAGCCACTATAAGCCTAGCCGGCGGCAGGATTCGGTGCCGTCGGTGCCAGACACTCAGTCGGCGCAGCCAGTTGCAGTGCAAAAAACCTGCGCTCAAGGGCAAGCGTGTCTGTGGCTTTCACGGGGGTAAATCAACGGGGCCGAAAACAGCGGCGGGCAGGCAGCGCATAGCGGAATCAAAAACAATACACGGCCGTGAGACGCGGGCTATCCGGGCGCAGCGAAGCGCCGATCTGCGGCGGCTCGAAGACGTCGGCCGAATGTTTCAGCTGAGCGGCGAGCACGTGTTTGCCAATCCCGCGACAGGTAAGCCCTACGTGTCCATCCAATGGGCATGGAACACCGCACGTATCAGAGCGGGGATGCCCGAGGTGAGGGTGCATGACCTTCGACACAGCTTCGCCAGTCTGCTTATCAATAGCGGACGCAGTCTGTATGAGGTTCAGACTTTGCTTGGTCACACGCAGGTGAAGGACACGCAGCGCTATGCTCACTTGGCCCCGAAGACTCTGCTGGATGCGTCCAATGCAGCGACGATCGCAGTGGGCTCGGTGATGGGAGTGATGCCGAACCGAGTGGTGGACGTGCCATTGGTGGCGGTGGGGTAGGAATTGACATGCATACAAATATTTATATAATTTGGCCATGAAAAAAGTCGAATTTCGAGGCAGTTCTTTAGACGACCTCCGGTCTTTTCCGGAGGCAGCTAAACATGAGTCGGGTTATCAGATCGACCGAGTTCAACATGGCCTTGAACCAGACAGCTTCAAGCCGATGACATCAATCGGGAAGTCTGTTTATGAAATCAGGGTTCAGGATCCATCGGGGGCTTTTCGGGTAATTTACATCGCAAAGTTCGAACAGTGTGTTTATGTGCTGCATTGTTTCCAAAAGAAAACCCAAAAGACGGCCCAAAAAGACCTAAATCTTGCAAAGAACCGCCTGAGTGAACTCAGGAAGGAGTTACGTGATGGGGAATAGCAAAAGGTTTTTGAGCGTGTGGGATGCGATTGAGGACACTCCCCAAGCTTCTGCAAGTATGAAAGCCAGATCAACCCTGATGATGGAGTTGAGTAGCTACATTGAAAAGCAGGGGCTAACACAAGCTCAGGCGGCTGATTTGTTGGGCGTCACTCAGCCTCGTGTGTCAGATTTAATCCGGGGGAAAATCGATCTGTTCTCGTTGGATACACTTCTGAACATGGCAAGTGTTGCGGGCATGTCACCGGTCCTTAAGCTAAGCAAACCCAGAGCAGTACCGATCAAGCTTTCATCGAAGCCCAAAGTTGCGGTTACTGCGTGCGATCGCCCCGCACCCCGTGTTCCACGCAAAAACACAGGCAATAAAAAACCCCACCCCCTTGTGAGGGGCAGGGCTTGATTCCAACCGCTACAAATTATGGCGACGTGCTGCTGTTACAGGGTCAGCCAAGGCTCATCTGCAGGCTAAGGATCACGGTCAACATGCAACAGCTACTTTAAAGCAGTTAATTTTCTATAGCAGCTGCCAGCGTTGTTAGTCGGCGAGCATACTTAAATCGATGGTGCCGGAATCGACCGGGTACATAGCGCTATTGCGCAGGCTTTCTGCTGCCGCGACATGTACTTTGGCCAGCTCTGCAATGCGCTGTATATTCTGCATAGACAGCATCTGGCAGTAGACCACTAGAAGCGCGCCTGCGTTGCGCAGTGTTTCGATTGCCTCCAAGGGCAGATCGTTGTAGGCAGCCTCGTCCACGCGATACAGGCCATTGATCACCTGCTCGTCAGCATCCTGTTTAATCTTGATCGGCCAGGGCTGAATCAGTTGGTACTGTTGCAATAACGTGCATATCTGGTCGGTGACGATGCGGTTCTGCGTGACTTCAGTCAGAAAAGCAACAGCGTTCCTGACATCCTGGGCCAGCTGGCCATCGGCGTCGTAAAAGGGCTCACCCTCGCCTTGCGTCAACAAGCCGCTGTCTTCGTCAAAGCAAACCACCTGCGACCCGCCCGGTGTATTGGCAACATAAAAGGGATGGCTACGGTATGCCGCCGGAACATAGCCCGCCAACCAGCGGCCGTCAGGGCCAACGCAAAGATTCTTGCCCGGTTCGATTGCCTGCACTACTGCTAACGAAAACGTATCGCCTCTGGGAATAAAACACACTGGAAGATGCATAAGCGCCTTGGATAATTCTTGCACCACCACTGGCGCAACGGCGTCCCGGGCTGCGAACTTATAATTGGTGTAACGCACCCAGCGTTGATGTGAAAAGCGTTCTGGTGTGAGGGGCTGCAGCTTCATGGCAAGGCCTAAATTAATTCCGCAAGGTGCGTACAAGGTGGAAAAGAGTCAGGCGCCAGTATAACGAAGCGCGGCTAGGTAGGGGGTGGCCAGACGCCTGCGGACTGCAGAAAGTGGAAGCCCCCCGATTCAGCTGATACAAACTCCCACATCCACATTGCGCCACATCCAGCACCCTCCCACCCAGCGATCGCCCCGCACCCCGTGTTCCACGCAAAAACACAGGCAATAAAAAACCCCACCCCCTTGTGAGGGGCAGGGCTTGATTCCAACCGCTACTGATTCTGGTGACTGGCGTCTGTTACAGGCTCAGCATCCGCTTGGTACTGCGACCGAATTCCCTTCAGGTACTCCAGCTGCTTCGTTAACCGGCTGATCTCGGCATCGATTTGATTGAGACGAATGGCGTTCTCGCTCAAGTGTCGCTGTGTCGGTTGCAGCTTGGGGATGACTGGCTTGTTCATTAGTTTGTTGGGGCTTTGAATTGAAAAACCCCACCGCCTTTTGAGCAATGGGGTTTCATTCTAGTCATGTCGCAACGAATCTACGTATGACGGGCAACCAGACGCGGATTAAAGCTGGCAGCCTTAACCAAGCAGGAAGTCGCCATCTGCAACGTCAGTTACGCCTACAAGCTTGACGGCGAAAGTAAGGTCATCCGCTTGAATGCCCGCCACTCCGTCTTCTGTGAAGAGCCAAACATAACTATCAGTACCATCATTTACTATGAAAGCGAGAGTCTCATTCGCAGCTACAGTGGTCAACGTCAGCGCGGACAGATTGCTTGCGATTAACGAAGCATTAGTCAAGTCACCCGACAATGCTGTCGTAATTTCTATAAAGACGTCGCCTTCAGCGACCGTGCCGTTGATTGCAATCGTTTTTAGTGTAGCGGAATCAGCTACGCCATCTCCCATTACATCGTTTTCGAAGCTGAGGTTATCGGTACCGGACGCGAACCCCGTTACTATATCCCCCCCCTCCGAAAACATTGAGGCGGTGTAAATGAGATCATCAGCCACTGAAGCACTTTCTGTCAGATTGATCACATCTGCACCCACACCACCAGTGATCGTATCCGCGCCTGCACCACCGGTAATGGAGTCGGCTCCGGCACCGCCTCCAATTACATCAGCGCCGGCTCCACCATCGATAGTATCTGCTTGCAGACCACCGGTGATCGTATCTCCAGCCGTAGTACCAGCACCACCAACAATACTGAATTTGCCATTTAGCTCGGCAGATCCATCAAAGGTAAAGGTTGCGCCCGCGTTAGTCAGGGCTGCGGCACTGACCGACAATGTTGCTCCAGCCGCCACCATCGCGTCACTGGTCGTGATTTTGATGTCATCGGTCGCAGTCGAAGAAGCAACAACCGTAATCGTCTCGAAACCAGACACAGTAGCACCAAAGACAGCGCCAGTACCGTTATTGTCTGCAGTCAGCAACAGGACGTCGCCTGTGCTAGTACCGCCGACCAGGGAGTCATTGGCACCTATCGAGGCAGCAGCGGCAGCAATGGTCAACGCCGCAGCAGAAGCGCTAGCGCTGATATTGTCGTTGCCTGTCGCGATATTTACCCGCAGCGCATTATCGAAGCCAGCACCTACGGTAACCACGTCAGCTGCGTTGCCATTGCCCGTTACGGTGGTCAAACCGGAAGCATCCGCGAGGGCTCCAAGGGTCAGGCCGATCGTGTGAGTTGCGGTCGTCTGGGTGAAGACTTCAACACCAGTGACGTTGGTGAAGTCTGCGTCTACGACCGTCGAGCTGTCTGACATCGACAATGTGTCGGTACCGTCACCGCCCGC
>Ga0222712_10003269_pt1 | contig 17793 bp, 21 predicted proteins | sample C33_657DmetaG_FD_165043 | JGI IMG/M metagenome (GOLD analysis project Ga0222712, IMG submission 165043) | Estuarine water microbial communities from San Francisco Bay, California, United States - C33_657D | ecosystem: Environmental > Aquatic > Marine > Unclassified | place: USA: California...
GGGTTGAAGGGGTGGAAGTGGTTGAAGAAAAGTTAAGAGAGGTTGAGGGAGGTTAAAGAAGTGAGGGATTATTTGAGGGATTAAATGAGGAATTATGTGAGGGATTAAACGTGATTGGGGGAATAAATGGGGGAATAATTGGGGGAGTAAATGGCGGAATAAATCCAGCCAACCATAGCTAAAAAAGCAAAAGACAAGATTATAAAGGTAAATACCTCAAATTATTGTTGAGATTTTACAAATTTTGTAGTTAAAACACTTTAAATCAATGGTGATTTATACTTTTGAATTTATTCTCCCCTTTTCATCTTTGTCAGATGGAAAGAAGGCAATTAAGTCCCTTGGCGGATCCTGTGTTCAAGAGGGTATTTGGAGAGGAAAAGGAGATTTTGATGGAGTTGATCAATGCAATCATTGGGCTGGAGCATCCGGTGGTGCACATCGACTATCTGCCACCAGAGTTGTTGCCAGAAAGTAATGGTGAGAAAACGACCATTGTTGACGTAAGATGCATAGATGATCTCAACAGGCATTTTATTGTTGAAATGCAGTTGGTTCCGCAGGAAGATTTGCAAAAAAGAGTATTTTTCAATGCAACGCGCGTTTATGGAAGGCAAATTGGGAAGGGAATCAATTATAGGGAGCTACAACCCGTTTATGCCCTGTGTTTTGTAGATCATGTGCTTTATCATGAAACAGAACGATGGAAACACAAGTATGTCATCATCAATGAAGAAGATCCGAACAGGAAAATTACAGAGATGGAATTGCATTTCATTGAGTTGTCGAAGTGCAGGAAAAGAAAAGATATTAATTTTACAGATCCATTAGACAGATGGGTAAAGTTTTTTATTGATCCTTCATTTGTAAAAAAAGCTTCTATGGAATCTACATTTGATTATCCCAACCTGAAAAAAGCGGTAAAACTCTTAGATGAATCCAATTATACAGAGGGTCAGTTGATTGCTTATGACAATTATTTGGCATCTGTAATGAGTTGGAATACAACAATGATGCATCAGTTTGATGAAGGGAAGGCAGAAGGAAGAGTTGAAGGCATTGAAGAAGGAAAAGCGCAAGAACGCGAAAAGTTCTTTGCAATAATCCGCGACCTTAAAGCTGACATATCAACTGAAGAAATAGCCCGGAAATACCAGGTTGAGGTGGAGTTGGTAGAGAGGTTGAGAGACGTTTAGGGAGGTTGAGAGACGTTTAGAGAGGTGAAGTAAGACATGATTTTCGAAGTGCATTTATCAGGTAAGAAATTGCACAGATTTTGTCTCTTAACTCATTAAATGTTTTATCATCAATATACTGCAAATCAAGGGAGGTATACATCTGGTTTAAAAGCTCCATCAGACTTGAGTAAGCTATTTGATAGAAATAGGACTTGTCTTTGGGTGATGAACGACCAGAACCCTCTGCAAGATTCGATGAAATGCTCACAGCAGCCCTGCGAATTTGGTTTGTCAAAGAATACAATTCCTCTTTAGGGTAATGCGATGTGATTTTGTAAATAGATTTTACCAAGTTTCTTGATTCCTTCCAGGCAATCATGTTCTCGAATGAAAATGCATATCCTGTTTTTCTCATTTAGGTTGGCTTTAGAAGAACAAAGTAAAAGGCAAGACGGCAAAGCGAAAAGGTTAATAGACCGGAATTAAATGTTTTATCACCATGTTAGAAAGCACAAATAAACCTCCCTCAACCTCTCTCAACCTCCCTCAACCTCCCTCAACCCCCATTGAATGGGATTTAGAAATAAAACCCCAATCCCACCTCCTCGATATCAACCTCAAAGAAGTCTGGAAATACCGAGACCTGCTCTGGATGTTTGTGAAGCGTGATTTCACTGCACAGTACAAGCAGACCATCCTGGGCCCCCTGTGGCATTTCATACAGCCATTGTTTACGACTGTTGTGTTTTTGGTGGTGTTCACCAACATCGCCAAGATATCTACAGACGGTGTGCCGCCTGTTTTGTTTTACATGAGCGGCATCACCATCTGGAATTATTTCTCTTCCTGCCTGAACGCCACTTCCAGTACATTTGTAGCCAATGCAGGCATCTTTGGTAAGGTATATTTCCCAAGGCTCGTGATTCCATTGTCTACCGTGATGAGCAATATTATAAAGTTCGGCATCCAGTTTCTTCTCCTCCTCGCCGCGATGTTATGGTACAAACTCGCACCTTCAACTCCTTCAACCCCTTCAACTGCTTCAACCCTCATTCTAATCCCCACCATCATCATAATAATGGCCGGCCTTGGCCTCGGCCTCGGCATCATCATTTCATCAATGACCACTAAGTACCGGGATTTGAATGTGTTGATTGGCTTTGCCGTACAGTTGTTGATGTATGCCACACCGGTAGTATATCCATTGTCAACCATCACAAGTGACAAATTGAGATTCTGGATTACCCTCAATCCACTCACCCCATTGGTAGAAGCATTTCGCTACGCAATGCTCGGAGTAGGGAGTTTTGATGCAGGAAGTTTCGGCTATAGCATTGGATTCATGCTGATCACTTTATTTATAGGGTTGTTAATCTTCAGCAAGGTGGAGAAGACGTTTATGGACACTGTATAGTCTTCAGTTTATCAGCCCTGGCTTTGCAAATTCAACCCCTTCAATATTTCTAAATAATGTCAGCCGTAATAAAAGTAGAAAATCTCTCCAAGCAATACCGCTTAGGACAAGTAGGCACGGGAACCATATCCCATGATGTGAACCGTTGGTGGCACAAGATAAGAGGGAAAGAAGATCCTTATCTCAAGATTGGTGAATCCAATGACAGAACATTGAAGGGCGAAAGTGATTATGTTTGGGCATTAAAAGACATCAATTTTGAAGTACAGCAGGGTGAAGTCTTGGGCATCATTGGAAGGAATGGTGCAGGAAAGAGTACCCTGTTGAAAATATTGAGCAGAACCACGGCGCCCACAACTGGATCAGTAAAGATCAAAGGAAGGGTGGCCAGTTTGCTGGAAGTGGGTACAGGCTTTCATCCGGAGTTAAGTGGCAGGGATAATATTTTCCTTAATGGCGCCATCCTGGGTATGACCCGAAGGGAAATCCAGAGTAAGTTTGATGAGATTGTTGATTTTGCAGGCGTGGAGAGATATATCGATACACCGGTGAAGCGTTATTCATCTGGAATGTATGTAAGACTTGCTTTTGCTGTGGCCGCACATCTGGAACCTGAGATACTGATTGTGGATGAGGTTTTGGCTGTGGGTGATGCGGAGTTTCAGAAGAAGTGCTTGGGGAAAATGAAGGATGTGAGTGTGAATCAAGGGAGGACGGTGTTGTTTGTGAGTCATAACATGCAAGCGGTTCAAAAGCTTTGTACCGCCGGCATTTTTATGAATAGCGGCATGATCAAGAGTATTGGCGATGTACAACACATCATCAATCAATATTTTCATAAGGAAGCAGCAGGCGCCTTATCGGTTGATATTGATCCTGCTACGTACACGGAATTACAGCACGTAAATGGATTTTCACAAAGTGTTTCATTTGAAGATCTGGAAGGTAACAAACTGAATGTTATGCCGGTAGGAAAATACTGGCAGGTTAAAATAAAGTTTAGGTTGGTAACTCCAAAGGAACATTTTATCATCGGAATTGGTATTGTAACTTCAAACGAAATTCCTGTTTACACTGCATGGAGTAAAGCGGCAAAAATGGAACCTGGCTTTTATGAGGCTGTTTTTATTAACGACGAATTATTCTTTGCTACAGGTCATTACCGAATGGCCGTAGGATTATCAAATAACGAAACAAACTTTCATTTTACCGAGGAAGCTGTTTCGTTTGAAATTTTGGAAATAAAGGAAGACAGTATTAAAGATGATGAGCGAATACTTAGAACATCAGGTACTGGGCTAATAATTAATCCCTTTAATGTAAACATCTCTAAAATAAAATAATATCACAATGTACGACAGGACGCAATACATTCTCTCTGAACTACCAAACAAATCCGATCTTCTAAAACTTTTTTCTCAAAAGCAGGATCTAACTATTTTTGATATTGGAGGCTGTGAAGGTGAGGATTCTATCAGGTACTCAAGGTTATTTCCCAATGCGGCTGTTTTTGTATTTGAACCCCTTCCTAAGAATCAACAACGTATTTTAGAAACTATCAAAAATTACAATGCTGAAAAAGTAACACTTCTGCCTATTGCTCTTTCAGACAACAAGGGAGTAAGCCAATTTTACGTTTCATCTGGTCATCCAGAGGAAATTAAAGAAAATCTGGATTGGGATTTTGGTAATAAGTCAAGCTCGTTATTGCCACCTGATAAACACCTAGAAACGACACCGTGGGTAAAGTTTGATGATGTAATAGATGTTCAAACCAATACGCTTTCTGATTTTCTTGTAGATAACGATGTTGATGAAATCGATTTTGTACATATGGACGTTCAGGGCGCAGAACTGAAAGTGCTTAATGGTGCAGGTAAGCACATCAAAAAAATTAAAGCTATTTGGTTAGAAGTAGCGGATATAACGTTGTATAAAAACCAGCCAACAAAAACAGATATTGAAATCTTTATGACAAATAATGGATTTCATTTAGCAAAATCAAGTCTGGAAGGAAAGGTTGGCGATCAGTTGTATTTAAATGAAAGTTATTTTGATAAAAAATTAATAAATGCATTTATAAATAACAATAAGGTGTTTTTTATCTTTCGGAATTTTTTCGGCGGATCAAATTAAATTCACGATTTAAAAAGTACACTGGTATTGAGAGATAAAGTATTTTTCCCAGGTTTAAATGGCATCAGAGCCATTGCAGCTTTAATTGTTATCGTATTTCATACAGACCAATGGAGTCATTACTTTAATTTAAGTAGCTATGGATTTTGGGATTTAAGAATGCAGTCGTATGCCGTAGTTTTATTTTTTGTGTTGAGTGGCTTTCTAATAACCACATTATTATTAAAAGAGAAGGAGAAGTATAATAAAATAGATTTTAAAAAATTTTATTTCCGAAGAATTTTGAGAATTTGGCCTGTTTACTACACCGTATTGTTTTTGGGCATATTCTTGATATATATGTTTCCCGGTTCGATTGCTTTGGGAGAAAATTACAACACAATAAAAGTCCTTTTTTTTTATGGGTTCCTGTTGCCAAATATTGGATTTTATTTTGGCCTCTCACCAGATTTGATTGGACTACTTTGGTCGGTAGGAGTTGAGGAACAGTTTTATGCCTTTTGGCCCTTGTTAGTGAATAAAAGTAAAAGGGTCCTTAATATTCTGATTTACAGCTTAGTGTTTTATATAACTCTAAAGGTGTTGATATCATATTTTCAGATAACAATGGGGGGGGGGGCTAGCTTAGAAGTTTTATTTTCCTTTTTTCCATTTGAGGCAATGATGGTTGGAGGAATAACTGCATGTGTTTACCTACAGAAAATGCGAATTATGTTACAAGTGCTCTATCATCCTGTAACTCAAGTTTTGACATGGTCTTTCCTCATAATTTCAATCTTTTACAAACCAATTCATGTACCAGTCCCGTTACCGATCATATTCGATAAATTCATTCATGCAATTGTGTACGCAGTGATAATTTTAAACGTAAGTACAAATTCTAAAACAATTATTTCTCTTGAAAATCGATTTTTTAATTTTATTGGTCGGATATCTTACGGAATTTATGCCTACCATTTCCTTGTTCTTTTTCTGATATCACTACCATTAAGATATATACTGCCCTCTGTTCCGTCTCAAATAGGGCATGCTTTGATGTTTATAAGTGAAATAGGGGTTACCATAATTATTAGTCATATTTCTTACAAATATTTTGAGTCATATTTTTTGAAATACAAGGACAGATATACCCTTGTTCACAGCAGTAATCATTCCGTAGAAATGATTCAGACCCAAAAATAGAAAACTTGCGTAATAGCATTTTTTTGGCAACTTTAGTAGATGTTCGAAATTCATTTTTTTTAGAAAAAAACAGATAATGATAGTTAAAGAATATATAGGTATATAAAGCGGAAAATATCGGGTGGTGAAATAAGGAAAGAGATTGTTGCAGGCGAATTATCCATTAAATCAAATAGATGTAAAATGTCCATACCCGATGATATGTTATGGGCTTTTGATAACGGAGAATATTATGAACGTAATGTGATTCATTTTTTAGATCTGATATTCAGCAAATACGAGAAACCTGTATTTATCGACATCGGTGCTAATTATGGATACTATACCGTGAAATATGCAACAGATTGTAACCAAGTAATTTGTTTTGAGCCGTTGAGCAATACATATAGGATACTGGCTGAGAATATCAAAAGAAATCAACTATCAAATGTTACCGCACACAAACTTGGTCTTTCAAATGAAAAGGGCGAGTTGACCATTAATCTTTAAAGCTCAAGCGGTAATAATTCAATTTTTGAACGCAATATTCCGGAAGAGCATCCTCTTAAAAAAATTGGAACAGAAAAGATACAGTTGGAAACCCTTGATGAATTGTTGCAAACACAAAACAACATTGCACCCGATATTATAAAATTGATGTAGAAGGCGCCGAGTTGAAAGTTTTGGAAGGTGTGGCAGCAACAATTTCTGTATTTCAGCCAACGATTTTTATTGAGTATTCGGAGACTACATCGATCGATGCCAGCTATAACAGGGAAAAAATGTTGGAAAAATTTAGAATGCCTGGTTATGTGGTATATGGTATTGCCGAAGATCCGAATGACTTTCGGTTGATAGCCGATAAAGATTTTGCCTCTGAACAGATATCTAATCTCATCATCGTACCAAACAAGATTGATTTGTTGAAATGATTGTTGTAAAGCTACAGGGAGGTTTGGGTAACCAGATGTTTCAATATGCAATTGGTAAAGTACTTGAACACAATACAGGTGCTTCGTTACTTTTCGATTGTAGTTTTTTTGACGATCAGGAAAAGCGCCCTGGTTTTACGCCGAGGCAATTTGAACTGGGAATTTTTAATCCTTTATTCCAAACAGCCAGCAAAGATACTATCCATTCGTTTTTTGTGGAAAGCAATAGCAGGAGGCTGCGTAAGAATATAGGCTTGCCTTATAAAAAAATATATAGGGAAGATGTTTGCAGTTTTGATGTATCAATTCTTTCGTTGAAAGGGCCGGTTTATCTCGATGGTTATTTCCAGAGCGAAAATTATTATGCCGGAAACGAACAGCTTGTTTATAATCTTTTTCAATTTCCCGAAATCCAGAATTATCAATCTATTGAGCTGATAAACTCAATGGAATCTTCAACTGCCGTATCTGTTCATTTCAGACGAGGTGATTATGTGAGCGATGCAGTAACAGGAAGTTTTCATGGAATTTGTTCGCTGGATTATTATAAGCAAGCTTTTCAACTGATGGACAAAAAAATCGCTTCACCACATTTTTATATTTTCTCTGATGATATACAGTGGGTGGAAGAACAAGTAGCAGGATGGACACACAACATCACACTTGTAAAAAGAAAAAATGATGCACCCGCCTGGTTGGATATGATGCTGATGAGTAAATGCAGGCATCATATTATTGCCAACAGCAGTTTCAGTTGGTGGGGCGCATGGTTAAATAATATGCCCGGCAAACAAGTAATTGCACCGAGGCACTGGTTTAATAATGTTTCCATTAACACAAACGATCTGGTACCTGCAGCATGGGTGAGGATTTAAATAATCCACTTGTTTCTGTAATAATGCCGGCTTATAATGCCGAAAAGTATATTTCAGAAAGTATAGATAGCGTTATAAAACAAACATTTCAAAATTGGGATTTAATTATTGTTGATGATGGATCAATTGATCAAACAAGTAAAATAGTTAATGAATTTGTTAAGTTTGATAAAAGGATAAAATACTACTTCCAAGAAAATGGAGGTCAGGGTAAAGCTCGTAATTTTGGAATCATTAATTCAGGAGGTAGGTATATTGCATTTTTAGACTCCGATGACCTTTGGCTTGAAGATAAATTATCAAATCAAATTGATGAAATCATCAAATACGATTGCGACTTAGTTTTTTCAGATTCAATCGTATTTGAGAACGAAAGCAACTCCTTTAGGCAAATGAATACTGTTGAGGGGTATTTAAATGGAAAAAATGCGGTTAACCTTTTTCTGAAAATAAATAGAATTCCAATCCTTACTGTATTAGTTAAAAAAGAGAAAATATTAATTTCGGGGGGCTTTTCAGAGTTAAAACAAATTCAATGTGTTGAGGATTATCATTTATGGATTAAATTACTAATTGACCAAAATTTATTCTGGGGCTCAGGCATAGTTACTGCAAAGTATAGACTGCACAATAATTCCGCTACTTCAAATGATAGGCTTGTTACTCATAAAATACCGGATATGCTTTATGATCTTTCAAATATTTATCCTAAATATGGGTGCCTTTTAAAGAAATCCATATTTAAAATTGTCATCAATCAGTATCTAAATGAATACATCTCATTTAACGAAATAGGTCTTTTTTCGAAAAAATATTTCACATTATTTGATAGAGTTATTTTTTTATTTCCATTAAAAATATTTAACAACGTTTTTGGGGCACGATTTACAAATCGTCTCATAAAAAGATATTTTAATGACTAAGGTGTCAATAATCGTTCCTTGCTTTAATCAAAGTCAATATTTATCTGAGGCTTTGAATTCTGTAATGAAGCAGACATTTGATTCTTGGGAATGCATAATAATAAATGACGGAAGTATTGATCAAACAGAAGAAATATCCCAAAATTACTGTAGTTCAGACAGTCGTTTTAATTATCATTATATTGAAAACTCAGGCTTAAGTAATGCAAGAAATCATGGGATTAAATACTCTTCTGGAGAATATATTTTACCATTAGATGCTGATGATATAATTGCGCCTGATTATTTGAAGTTGGCTACTTCTATATTAGACAATGATGTTAATATAAAAATGGTTTACTGTATTGCCCAATTGTTTGGGTACGAGAATGGAATTTGGAATTTACCAGACTACGATTTTAAATTATTATTAAAGAAAAGTATTATATTCTGCTCTGGAGTTTATCGAAGAATTGATTTTAATAAGACAAATGGTTATTCCATTGATATGAAATATGGTTTAGAAGATTGGGAATTTTGGATTTCACTTCTACAACATGGAGGAATTGTATATAAAATTCCTCAAGTTTTGTTTTACTACAGGACAAAGGAAATCTCAATGGCTAAAAGTTTAAGTCGAGAAAAGTTTTATTATTTGCAAAATGTTGTTTACGAAAAACATAAAGAAACATATGATTTGTTTTTTTATAGTCCTATATATCAGATAAACTTAGTTGATGAACTTCATCGAGACAAAGAAGAATATTTGAAAAAAATTAATTTAATTGAAAACTCTTTAAGCTGGAAATTTAGAAAATTCATTAGACGATTATTCAGATTGGCTAATTGATTTTGATATATTGCAATACGAAGACATTTTACTGGAAAATATAAAAAATTTCTTGAAATAGTAAAAAATAGCAAATCATTATTTGTGATAACTATAATAGTTAGTACTAACTAATTTAGTTTTAAAGTATTAAATTTTAAAAATATAAAAATAGCTTCAATAATTTATAATAAATATCAATTAGTGGATATCAACACAGATAAATATATTCAAGATTGGTTTATTAAATTAGATTCAAAAAAATTACCGCTATCTTTTTTTCTAGTACGTAAATCTTTGTTGAAAGCTGTTGACAAACTTAAACCTCGATTGAATGGGCGTGTTCTAGATTTAGCTTGCGGTCTTATGCCTTATAATAATTATTTGATGAATTCTCAAATAACTAGTTATGAAGGCGTCGATTAAGAGCTAACGGAATATCATCATACAGTAAGGCCTGATTATTATTGGGATGGGAAAAATATACCATTGCAAAACGATTCCTGTGATTTTGTAATAGTAACTGAGTTTCTTGAACATTATTTTGATACAATTCATATTCTTAAGGAAATCAAGCGAATTTTGAGAGTAGGGGGACAGGTTATCTTCACAGTCCCTAGTATATGGCCTATGCATGAAGCCCCACATGATTATCACAGGTTTACAAAATTTAGTTTATCAGATTATTTTAGTAAAGTTGGTTTTTCAAAATGGGAGATTAAACCTCTTGGGGGCTTTAATTACAGTGTGGCTCTTACACTTGCTTTGTGGAATGACTATAAACTTGATAAACAAAAAAAGGTGGATGCAACCTATCATCAGATTTGTAATTAACGTATCCGTAAAAAAAGAAGCATATATAATTCCATTTGAAAATAGCCAATTATATTATGGGTTGTATTGCTTTGTGACAAAGTAACAGTGATGCCAATTATATCAATTATAACTCCTTGCTATAATCATGAATTATTTTTAGATGAGATGTTTAATAGTATTGAACTTCATCTATATCCTGATTTGTTTGAACATATTATTATTGATGATGGCAGTACTGATGAATATACTAAACAAAAAATCATAGAACTTTCTGAGAAAGGTTCTATTGTTATTGAACAAGAAAACAAAGGCCTTGGTGCTGCACGCAATGCAGGGATAGAGAAATCTGTTGGTAAATATATTCAGCCATTAGATAGTGACAATAAAATTATTTCAAATGTCTTCTTACAGGCACTTAGTTATCTCGACAGGAATATTGATACTTGTGCTGTTTATACTGATGCAATTTATTTTGGTGAACGGAACGGCATTTGGAAAACAGGTGATCTTGAATATTTTAGTATGTTAGGCGGAAATTCAATTGATGCTTGTGCACTTATATGAAAAAAAGATTTACTAGAAATAGGGTGTTATGAAATCAATATGCCTTGCATGGGTAATGAAGATTTGGAATTATGGATTAATTTGTTAAGCCATCAAAAAAAATATATTATTTACAAGAAGCAGGTTTTTACTACAGGGTTTCTAAAACATCAATGTTAACAACACACACAATACCTGGCTATTCTGTTAATAAAAATTTTATCTATAAAAAACATTCAGAATTTGTTATTAATTGTTATCAACAATTACTAGAGAACAATATTAAGTGTGAAAGCAAATTAAATGATTTTAAATTAAAGCTATATAAAAAGCGTATCTATTCCGCTATAATACTTTTACTAGGAAAAAATCTATTAGGTAATATTCAATTTAGTTTATACATGATGCTAATCTTATATATATTATTTACTTTTTTCTAATAAATGATTTCAATTATTATTTGCAGTGTTAACTCTTCTCTACTAAAAGATTTGAAAATCAATATTCAAAATACAATCGGTATTGAATATGAAATTATTGCAATCGACAATTCACAAAACAATAACTCAATAGCTAAAGTTTATAATATTGGTTTTGATAAGGCAAAATATGAATTCTTACTATATTTACATGAAGATATTTTTTTTCATTCTAATGACAGGGGTCAGTGCATTGTTGATATTTTTTCAGAATCAAAAGATATTGGTCTTATAGGAGTAGCAGGTGCAAAATTTAAATCTCGCTCTCCTTCATTATGGACAAATGTTGCAATAAATAGTTGGGCTATGCATTTAAAACAACGACTGCCTGACGGTACAGTACATTTTAATAGCAGTGATTGGTGTAATGAAAAGAAATATATTGATGTTAAAGTGATAGATGGTGTTTTTATGTCTACAAGAAAAAGTTTGAATATACGTTTTGATGAACATATTCCAGGCTTTCATTTTTATGACACTTATTTATCACTAAAAGTAAGTTTATATGGTTTCCGTTCAGTTGTTTCAAACCAATTTCTAATTGAACATTTTTCATGTGGAAATCAGAGTATAGAATGTATAAAAGCTGCTAATTACTTCCATAGCAAATATAACAGATTCATGCCATTAGGATCTTTAATTAAAGATCAAGCGGTTATAGAATATGATAATTTACAACGATTTATTGAACTTTGTATTCCAAATAATTTAAACTACTTAGCTATTACTTATTGGATAAAGTTGTTTTATCAAAAGCCTTTAATGAAGAAGAATATTTTGTTATTAAAGAGAATCTTAATATCAATATTTTAACACAGATCATATTAAAAACAATTCTCTTACGTTGCTGAAATTTAAATGACAATAGCAATATTATATATTTGTACAGGTAAATATTTTAAGTTCTGGAATGAATTTTATAGCACAGCTCAAACAAACTTATTGAAATTTCACAAAAAACATTATTTTGTTTTTACTGATAATAAAGAATTACTAAAAGCACAAAATATTAATGTTACATATATTTCACAGAAGAAAATAGGATGGCCATTTGATACTTTATATAGGTTTAAGATTTTCCTTGGCGTCAAAGAATCACTTAAAAACTTTGATTATGTATATTATATTAACGCAAATGCTTTAATAGTATCAGAAGTTAATGAAGAAATATTTCCTTCTCCTTATAACTTTATAGGTTGTCAACACCCTTGTTTTTATGATAAATATACCAATGATTATATTTATGAACGTAATCCAAATTCAACGGCGTTCATAGAATTAGGTAATGGAATGAATTATTTAATGGGTGCTTTTATAGGTGGCGAGTCAAAAGCTTTTGTAGAAATGTGTGAGGTATTAAATGAAAATATTGACACAGATTATAATAAAGGTGTAATTGCAATTTGGCATGATGAGTCTCACTATAATAAGTATTTATTAGCTAGATCTTATAAAATTTTATCTCCATCTTACGTATACCCAGAAGAAATGACTATTCCTTTTGTACCCAAGATAATTTTACGTGATAAAAATAAATATGGAGGTCACAGCTATCTTCGAGAATTAAAACGTCAAAAATTAGTATTTAGATATTTAAAATGGTTATTACGTAAATTAAAAAATTAGTTTTTATTTAATTACTTATTTTATCATTCATTGTTTTATCTTCTTATTTTATTTTTAAAGATATTTTCTTTCAAAATATATTTTCTTGCTTTATTGCTGAATTGACGAATTGACTAGATGAGATTTATAGAGGTACATTTAGCTGGAGGTTTAGGTAATCAGCTATTTCAATATGCTACTGCAAGAGCTTTAATGAAAAAATCTGATTTTTTATTCTTTAATATTAACAGCTATAAAGAAGACTACGTGGGCCGTAGTTTTAAATTATTTAATTACAATATTAAAGGTTCTATCATTAGTAACAAATGGATGCAAAAAATATTTGCTCCCAACACGAAGTTCAATAAGATCATAGAATATTTAGGTCTTTATTCATTAATTACAGAGAAAGACTTTTTTATTCATTATGATCTTGTAAATAAAACAAAGTTTATTACTAGTACTATTGGTTTTTGGCAATCAGAAAATTATTTTAAGTCTATTAGAGATGAATTATTAAATGAAATAAATCTCAATTATAAGATTGTATTACCTGAAATATTTAATCTTCCAAATACGGTTGCTGTTCATATTCGTCGTAATGATTATTTAACTGATCCTCGATATGGATTTATAGGAGAATTATATTATAGAAATGCAATATACTTACTCAGACAAAAACTTGAAACACCTTTATTTATAATTTTTTCTGATGATTTAGTTTGGTGCAGAAGTATTTTTAGTGATGAAAAATTTCATTTCTTTGATGACGCTATTTGGACCGAAGACTATCAACAGCTATATCTCATGTCGAAATGTAGTCACCAGATAATAGCTAATAGTTCATTTTCTTGGTGGAGTGCTTGGTTAAATCAATATTCAAACAAAATTATTATTAGACCTGCTAAGCCATTTAATGACCCTGACCTTCTTTATGAAAACTATTATCCTTTTGATTGGATTGCATTATAAACGTAATAAAATATAATGAAACAATATAATCAACAACTAGATAGTTTTAGAGGTATCGCAGTACTGCTTGTTATTATTTCACATTGGTTTTCTAATAAGCACTTTCTTAATCTCTATTCAGCTAATGGAATTTTCGGAGTTACTTTATTATTTGTATTAAGCGGTTTTTTAAATCGAAAATATTTTGTTTGAAACTAAAAATTAATACGCATTCGTCTTTCTGCGTTAAAAGATTAAAAACTTTTACATAACACGATATTGAAACTAAATCAATTTAAATAAAAGTTATTCAGTTTGTGAAAAGAGTTTAAAAAATTTCAGTTAAAAGAACAAATATTAAAAAGTTTTAAATCAAAAAATATATAATTATATGTATATAATATGCAGAATTTAATCCCACTAACATAACATGTCTACTAATAAAGTTGAAAATTATAAGCAAGCTGATGGGTTAAGAGGAATTTTAACTTTGTTTGTTATTGCAAGACATTGGATACCCCATGGTCGTAAAATTGGTAGGCTTGAAGAAGTATTTTTATCGATTATTTCTTTAATTGGAGAAATTGGTATGTATTTCTTTTTCGTGTTAAGTGGATTTTTAATTACGGGTATTCTATTGAAAAATCGAATTTTAGCAGAGGCAGGTAATTACAATAAAGTGGTAATATGGAAAAATTATTTTATAAGACGAACTCTGCGAATATTTCCGATTTATTACCTATCTCTATCGGTATTAATTTATTTTAATGTCATGTGGATTAGAGAGTTTTCAAGTTGGCATATTTCCTATATGTCTAATGTTTTATTTTATAATATAAATCACTGGGGAATTGGGGGTCACTTATGGAGTTTAAGTTGTGAAGAGCAGTTTTATTTAATATGGCCATTTTTAATTTTATTTATTCCTATAAGGTATTTGAAAAATACAATTATTGGCTTTATTTTTTTAGCACCTTTTTTTAGAATGTTAATGAATTATTTTAATCCATCTATGTTTACACAATTGCTCACTCCTGCTGTTTTTGATGGATTAGGGTTAGGCTCATTATTAGCAACTCATAGAATAATTCCGTCATTTACTTTAGATTCTCATATATTGAAAAAAAAAATAAATACTATAGGTTTGGTTGGAATTAATTTAATTCTTCTTTTTTATTTTAAACCTGCTGATTTGAATATTTGGAATGAGTTCAATCCTTTTTATGAATTCTTTTTTAGGAGTTCATTTGCTATGGTTGGTTTATTTATTGTTTTTGGTTGCATAAACGGCTTTAAGGGTTTTTGGCCATTTCTACTTGAAAATAGGATAGTTTTATTCTTGGGTAAGATAAGTTACTCGTTATATTTATTACATAATTATCAATTATATCTTTTTGAATGGTTTAAAGTTTCAATCCAAACAACGGGTTGGTATTTGATTATTCAATTTGGCATTTTGCTTCTATTTTCTACTTTAAGTTGGTATTTATTCGAATTACCTATAAATAATTTAAAAAAGTACTATCCTTATTTAAAAAAATAGAAATGGTTAACTTTTGTTCCTGCCTCTGAAGTATTTATCTGTTTTTCCAATTATTTAATTATTAAATATAAAACATCCTTGATGATTTTATTTATAATCTTCGGTAGGCAGATTATTTATTTAGATATTATAACATTATTGAAGCTATTTATTTTGATGCAGCCAAGTATCAGTTATTAAGAGAACGATTTTAATTTTTTAAGACATTTTGGACACTGATATTTCTTAGAATAATGAATGGGTTCTCAATAATTATTTGCACTTATAACCCGTCGATCAGGCTTATCAAGCGTTTATTTACCGCTATTAATCAGTTTGAGACAGACTGTTTTCAAGTAGAGGTTCTACTTATTGATAACAACTCAACTTTACAGCTGTCAAAACATATTTTTGTGCAAGATTTTCTTTCGTTTAATCCTACCTACAGAATAATACGAGAAAACGAACCGGGCTTAACTTCAGCACGATTAGCTGGAATAAAAGCTTCTAAATTTGATTGGCTTATATTTTTTGATGATGATAATGAACCCGATTCAGATTATTTAATTCATGCATCTGAGGTTATTAATAAATTTAATTTTGTTAGAGTTTGGGGGCCGGGAAAAATCACTGTTGAATTTACTTCTGAGCCTAGTGATTGGTTATTTAGAAATAAAAAAATATTCCAAGATAAAAATGAGCATGAATTTAGATTTGATAATAAACCAGACTGGCAAAAATGTTACCCGTATGGAACTGGTATGCTTGTTCAACGCGAGATAGCTCTTTCTTATGTTGAGAGAGTATGTGATGGTCGATATACTATTTGTGATAGAAATGGAAAAAGTTTATCTAGCGGAGGGGATGTTCAAATCGTTTTAACTGCTATTGAAAAAGGATTCCAAGCTGGAGTTGCACCATCATTAAAGTTGACTCATTTAATTGATTCTAAAAAAGCAAATTTAAAATACATGGTTAAGCAACAATATGGCACAGCATCAGCTTCAATTTTGGCATTTAATCAAGTATTTATTAAATCACCAATTTTATTAAACCATATCAATAATTCAGATATATTTTTGAGAATTTACAGCCTTTATCGTATTTATAAAAAAGATCTAGATAAACGCGATTTCAAACTTTTGATTGCTTCTAAAATAGGAGAATTTAATGCATCTGTATATGCTTCAGGACAATCGAAGCCATTATTATTAAGATTTTATGAATGGATGATAAATGTTTGATACTCCAATTCTTTTAATAATTTTTAACCGCCCTAATACAACTATTCAAGTTTTTGAGGCTATTCGTAAAATTAGGCCATACAATCTTTATATTGCATCAGATGCTCCGAGAAAAGGAATTAAAGAGGATGAACAGAAGTGCTCAATTTCTAGGAGTATTACTGAAAATATCGACTGGCCTTGCAAAGTAATGCGTTTGTATCAGAAAGAAAATCTTGGGTGCAGTTTAGGTCCCATAGCAGCCTTCGACTGGTTCTTTTCTAAAGTGACAGAAGGTATCATTCTAGAAGATGATTGTGTTCCAAATTTAGACTTTTTTACTTTTACTGCTGCAATGCTGGAACGTTATCGTCATAATTATCGTATTATTTCTATTAATGGTTCAAACCTTGGTTATAAATTAGTTAATGGGGATAGTTATACTTACAGCAGATTTATGAATATGTGGGGTTGGGCAACATGGGCAGATCGTGCACAGGCAATAGATTATTCTCTTGCAGAATGGGCCCGGGTAAAACATCCTCTTTGGTTTTTATATCGCCGCCTCAGTCAGAGATTTTTTGATTTAGATATTAACTGGTTCAAGTACTGGCAGCATAAGTTTGATCTTACCGTTAATAAAGAATTCATCACTTGGTGGGATTGGCAATGGGTTTACCATCAACTTACGAGGGGACAGTTATCTATAGTCCCCGCTGTTAATCTTATAACAAACGTCGGTTTCGATTCAAACGGTACCCATACGCATGAAGTAGAGAATCCGGCCGCAAATATGCCTACAAAAGTCATGCACTCTGAACTTATTTATCCGGTTACAATTGAGCCTGATTTTGTATATGAGGAAGTTTATATCAAGTGGGTATGGTGCTATCATAAACGATTGCCAATTTTGTTTTATTTGAAACAACTCATTAGTCTATTAGTTAACAAAATAAAAATTTAAATCAATTTAGATTAAAATTTATATCAATTATTTACTGCAATAATTTAAAAAACATTTTGAAAACTCAACATTATAATGTAAGTGTCCCTATTTCGATGACAGTTTAAAAGTTAAGTGAAAATCTTACTTTTAAACTATCAAAATGAAAAAAACACGATTCACGGAGGCACAGATTGTAGCCGCCTTAAAAAAGCAAGAGACAGGTATTCCAGCCAAAGAGATTTGCAGAGAGTATGGTATTTCTGAAGTCACATTTTACAACT